>OCVQ010003022.1_pt1 | contig 10389 bp, 7 predicted proteins | sample 1539061 | NCBI WGS metagenome assembly OCVQ01 (sample SAMEA3355526, study PRJEB22509) | marine metagenome | biome: marine; feature: river plume; material: water | place: USA | collected 2010-08-08 | depth 0.5 m | reverse complement strand
AAAGTATCTAACACGCCTAATATCGATAATGATAACCCCGAAGTACTTTATACAGCGCTTCATCATGCGCGTGAGGCTAATAGCCTATCACAAATGATATTCTATTTATGGTATATATTAGAAAATTATGAATCAGACGACGAAATTAAATACTTGGTAGATAATACTGAGATGTACTTTATGCCATGTGTTAATCCAGACGGATATCTATGGAATCAAAGTACAGACCCTGATGGTGGTGGACTATGGAGGAAAAATAGATATGTGGATGAGAATGGCGATGTAAAAGGTGTTGATCTCAATAGAAATTATGGATTGGAATGGGGAGTAGATGATCAAGGATCTTCACCTAATCCTAATAACGATACTTACCGAGGACCTTCAGCTTTTAGTGAACCTGAGACAAAAGCTGTAAGAGATTTTGCAAATCAACACCAATTCCAAATTGCGCTTAATTATCACACTTTCGGTAATTTATTGATTCATCCATGGGGATTTAGCGATAGTGCTACTGAGGAAGATGCTACTTTCAAGGCATTGGGTAATATAATGATCGAAGAGAATAATTTCACACTAGGCACAGGTACCGAAACTGTAGGTTATGTAGTGAATGGTGATAGTGATGATTGGATGTATGGAGATGCGGGTATTTATGCAATGACTCCAGAAGTTGGACCTCAAAATTTTGGTTTTTGGCCACCAGCCAATGCTATAGATCAATTGAATAAATCGTCGTTACTGATGAATCTTAGAACGGCACATCTTGTGCATAGTTATGCTCAAATAGTGGATGACAGTCCTACAATCATATCTCAAGAATCGGGTATAATACCTCTTACACTTACCAACTATGGTTTGGCAAGCGGAGATGTGACTGTCACCGTAGATGAAGGTGACAACAATATAGAAGTCGCTTTTACAGAGCAAATTTATACACTTGATCATTTAGGTGCTGCAGAAGTTATTATTGATTATCAAGTATTAGCTGCGGAGAGCGCGGATTTATCATTCTTAGTTACAATAAGTAATGGTGACTATACTTATACTGAGGTGATCAATAAAAGATATATCAAAGGTGATTTCCAAACCTGGTATAGTAATTATGCCGACGATATCTCTCAATGGACATTAGATGGAGTTTGGTCTATTACTGATTCAGATTTTGTTTCAGCACCTGCTTGTATTACAGATACTCCAAATGGTGATTATGATGGCAACAGCGATTTCACGATTCAACTCAATGAAACTATCGATCTTACAGCAAGTGAAGATGCTATACTGAGATTCAATGCAAAGTGGAATATTGAGGAAGGATGGGATTATGTAGAATTTCTTGTAGGTATTGAAGGTGAAGAATTAGTACCTCAATGTGGTAATTTTACGGTAATTGGAAATACCAATCAAGACGAAGGTCAGCCGTTATATAGTGGTGTCCAAGATGATTGGGTAGGGGAGGAGATATCTCTAAATGACTATGTCGGACATAAGATTAATATTGCTTTTAGGCTAGTTTCGGATAGTTACGTAGAAGAAGATGGTTTTTACTTTGATGATATAGAGATATTGACAGTTGGTGATCCATTGAGTACTGAAGATGATTTACTTACGTCGAACATGTCTATACATCCTAATCCTACTTCAGATAATATTTATCTGTCTTTTGTGCTTGCAGACGATCATAAGGATAATCATGTTAGAATATATAATAGTTTGGGAATGAAGATATCTTCATTCTCTATTGGTGATAGAATAAGAGGCTCTCATAAGGTAAGTATAGATACCAATGATCTTGAAGAAGGCTTGTACTTCTGTCAGATGCTATCAAAAGCTGGTGCATCTACAACTTTATCTTTTGTGAAGCAGTAATAAAGTTATAAGGCTTTTAAGTGGCTTCATCATTACTTGGCAAGTTACTATCTAAAGTGTAGTTGATAATTAGCGTGTCCTGGCGATAAAAATAATTTATAGTTTAGAGTAGTAAAATGATATAAACAATTTCATTTGCACAAAACACTTGTTGTGACTACAGTGATGAAAAGCTTTGTAGATATTTTAGTCTAGTAACCTCTTTCGTTAATCTTTAAATTATTGCGTATTTTTACTTGTTGTACTCAGTCAGATGTGACCAAATCGCAATTGGCAACTTTTCATACCAAGATAAATAGCAGAACCAATTGACTAAATCCCAGGAACTCTTCGAATTGTATTTTGATGGAGATACCGTATATCAAGGAGAACATCTTTATGATAGTGGCGCCGTTCATGAGATTAATAAGCCAGAAAAGAGCCTTTGGACGATAGTGGTACATGACGGTATTTTCTATGAAGTAGAGCTATTTAGTCCATTTTCGCAGAGACGTAAGAGCTCATGTGAATGTGATACATATAAAAGAATTAAGTCCTGTAAACACATAGCAGCTGCTCTATTTGCCCTACGTACCCAACTCAGGGAGGAGGCAGAGCGAAAAGCAGATCGTCTTAGAAATAAGTCGACTACGGGAAAGAAGCTTAATATTAATACGCTCTTACAGGAATTGGATAGGCAGGACTTATTACACTTTATCAAAGCGTATGCACGTAAAGACAAGAATTTCAATATTGCTTTAAAGGCGCATTTTGCAAGACGTGTGGATCTTGAGGATAACCATGCTAAGTACAAAGGGATTTTCGATAGCATTATCAAGCCGATCACATCGCTAACCAAAAGAGCTAAAGCTGCAGATCTAAAAAGTTTTATTGCTGTATCAAAGGAATTAACGGCTCAACTGGAGGACGCATTATCAATTTCTGATTACCGTGATGCCTATTATATTATAGACGCGGGTATATCTAAAGCGGAGTACGTTAGGTATTATTATGATAATTATTCGGATGAGACTTTGGCTATCAGTCAGAGATTTCATAAGTTATTAATATTGTTATATGAGAGAGTACATGCAGATGAACTTAAGAATAACTTACTTGAACTTATTATTGATCTTCCACAAGGTCTTATTATAGGCATGATCGATTAGAAGATCATTTATACTATCTTCTCATAAGTAAGCAATACAAGGACAAAGATCTTATGCTTAGACTAAAAGTTATATGTCTGAATACTTTGCTTAAGAAGCAACTTGAAGATCATGATATAGTAACAATATTGGCCATTTTGCATATGTTAGACTATCATCTTACTAAATTGAAGGATATCAATTGGTTTGTTAATGATTACGCTAGACTATCAATGAATGTAGTGGATCGACTGGTTTATGCTAATCAAGTAGAAGTTTCTGTCAAACTCATGAAAAAGATGAAATCGCATTTCCCTAAATCTAGAGAACTAAAGCGTAAACTTCTACAAGTTTATCTTACCCTAGATCAGCTAGATGAATTGACAAAGCTATTACCTAAGTATGTAATTCAGTCAGACGATACTAAACTATTGTTTAAGTTAAGGGAGAAAATATCTAGTGACCAATGGGCAGATGTTATTCTTGAACTCATTGAGTATTACAAGGACCAACCAACAAAAAAATTCATACTCGCAAGTCTATATTTTCAGGAGGATGACTATGAGTCACTTATAGAGTTGATGCATAGTGGAGTAGATCTTGATATTGTTATGAGCTACGATCATAAGTTGTATCGAATATATCAAAATGACTTGACTCAGATCTATCAGAAAGTGCTCTCTGATATCATAGATAGTTACCTTGGTGATAGAGCTCAAGTAGCTGTAAGAAAAGCTATTCATCATATGGATCAACTGAATGCAAGAAAACTCAGAAAAAATGTAATGTCATACTTAGAAAAGGAGTATAAACATCGTATTCAGTATTTGATGTAAGATTCAGTATATACATATCAATTATGATGATAGTCTGATTATTCTTTCTTGCAAAAAAAAGTAAATGTTTTAAACTTTCTTCAATTACATTGGAGGGCATACTTTTTTACTGAACAAATAAAAATAAAAAGACTTCGTCTAATCTTTCGGCCCAATACCTTTCATTATGATTGTGCCCTTGATATACATCAGTCTTTAGGTTTCGATTATCTAGATAGCCTGCGTCTCTCATGGCATAATTGACTTTGAGTTGATGTACTGTATACATACTGTCTAGACCGACCGTTCCATGGTCAAAGTAGATTTTGTGACTTTTAGAATCCGGCATGTTTTTATTCATATAGTGCAGAAAAGCTGCAGGGATAGGATTGTCATTGTCATTAAATCCACCAATCCAATGTGTAGAGATGCATCCTGCAGCACCAAATACCGATGGATACTCAAACATAGCATACATTGAGATTAGCCCACCCATACTAGATCCAGCGACATAAGTACCAGTGCTGTCAGATATAGTTGCAAATTTAGAATCTATAAATGGTTTAAGTTCATTGACAATAAACTTTAAGTAATTATCTGCCTGTGGACCATTAGGAAATGTGGAGGATGTTCTTTTGGTGCTATCCATTGGCATATATCCGTTCTTGATATCTAAAGGAAGTATTTCAAAAGCCTTCTGTGGAAAGTAATCTGCATATCTCGTCTTACTACTGTGTATACCTACAACGATGCAAGGTTTTATCATTTTTTCAGAGATCAATTGTGATAATACTTCATCTACTTTCCACTCTTGATGATTCCATGTATTGGTAGAATCGAATAGCATCTGACCATCATGCATATAAATTACTGGATATTTTTTGGTCGGATCATATCCTTCTGGGGTCCATATGTCTACATGTCGAGGTGATATGTAATCAGTTGGAAAATTTTCTAATCGTTCTACTAACCCTTGTTCTGTATGTGGTAGTTGCGCAGTAACGAGTGAAGTTAAGCATACTATGCATAGGGCAGTTAGGACTTGTCTAATGTTCATATTGTGATTAAGGTCTAATTATTTTTACTTGAAATGGTCACATATACTATTCAACGCCGGCCTATTTTATTGTTTGAGTATAAAATGTAAATTACTACCTAGTGCATTAATGTAGTTCCACAAATCTAATAACAATGATCATATTAGACTATTAATGATTTAATATTGATATTTATCACGAATTATAATGAACCTATGAAAAAAATACTATTCGTGCGTCATGCTAAGTCTTCCTGGGCTGATATTAAGCTGGACGATAAACAACGGCCGCTTAATAAAAGAGGTAAGAGAGATGCACCGTTAATGGCTGCTAGGTGTGTTGAGTATGGTCTTAAGGTTCAGTTATTAATTAGTAGTCCTGCAGTAAGAGCATTTGCGACATGTTTAGTTTTTCAGGATATATATAATTTGCATACACCAATACAAGTCGAAAATCATCTTTTTCACGGTGATGCTTCAAACTATGAAGAAGCCCTTTGTGGAGTAAATGACAATATCGATTGTGTTGCTATTTTTGGACATAATCCTGGTATAACCTATCTAGCTAATGAATTAGATAGTAAAATATATATAGACAATGTGCCTACTGCTGGCGTTGTAATAGGAGAGATAGATATAGAGCATTGGGAAGATTTTTCTGTTGCAAAAACGGTGCTAAAAGATTTACTTTATCCTAAGATGTTATACAATAGCGATCAATTAAATCGTTTCTCTTTTAGTAAATTTTCAGTATCATAAACGATAACTTTTAATGCTAATAAGCACGAATAGATAATATGAGCAGATTTATTTTATTTACAATCATTTTAATTCTGAGTTCTTGTAATCAAGACAAAACAATGGATATTGATATGTCCGATGAAGACGTAGTGGCAATTTTACAAGATGTTCATTTGGCTAACAGTATTTTATTGAAGTATAGAATTTATGAGCGTGATAGCGTAAGCCAAATACTTAGATTGCAGATTGCAGAGATACATAATATAAGCGTAGAGGGAATAGATTACGTAATGGAGCAAATTCAATTGTCCCCAGCTAAATATTTAGCACTAGAAAAGAAAACTGTAGAAAACTTAAAATCAATGAAGGATTCGTTGAAATTGAGTTTAGTCGTTAAGGCAGAGAGATAGAATTACACTGTTATTCATATGACATTAATAACAATGTTTAAGTGAAATACATAATTATAGTTTAAAGATTAAATCGGAGACCTAAGTTGTAGGTGGCTGCTTGTCCCTCTGAGTCTTTCAAGAATTTTGTTGTGAAGTCTGAATACAGTAGTTCTATTTCAAAATTAGGGGTGAATTGATGTTTTCCGCCAACACCTCCTTGATAGAAATAGTCGTTTATGGTTAGTCCTGATTCACCATTATTATTTTCCAAGGACCACGATGGTGCGTATCCTGTGAGTGCATATATTGTAGTTTTTAGAGTTGGAAAATAACTTAATATGACTGTTAATGGTGTACTGGTTTTATTGTCGAAATAGACTCCTTCGTTTTGCTTATCTCTCCCTATGTCTTCCCATATAAAATCCACCTCAGTGAATAATGAAAAATTGTCTCCTATTGGAAAATCGTTAAAAAATTGTGTGTTCCATATTGCACCGTTCCAATCGATAAATGGATCAGTACTATTTCCTTTCAGGTCATCACCTATTGAAAATGTATAAGAACTCTGAATAGAAAAATTTTCCCATTGAGGAATAGCCGCACATCTTACCATAGGGCCAAATGCAGTTAAGCCTGATCTAGAGCCTCCATCTTCTCCAGAACCAAAAACTGCAAATGCTAAAGAGGGTAGTGCATGATTCCTTACTTTTCTCCACCTTGTATTGATTCCCACATTGAGTCTGTTCGTGAATCCATATAATGCTGTGATGGTCGTTGTGAAAAATGATGATCTATCTATTAATATGCCATCACTTCCAGTTTTTTGAGAATATAGATTATTAAATATTTTTATTTCATATGATCCAATAGGGATTGCAGAGGATACAACGTATCTTCTTTCGTTGTTTCCAATAGACGTACTTGATTTTTTATCTTCAGAGCTGGGGGCATCTGTCAGGTTGGTGTCGTTAAGAGTCCAATCATATGGATAGTAACTAGTATTTTTACTTATGGGTATAGATCTATAATTATTGATATAATCAATTATTCTACTTTTCGTTCCTCCAAAATCCTCGATATACCATTTGAATATTTGCGATATCTCTGTTTTATCACCAGTTGTTCTAATGAAAGTAACTTCGTTAAGTGCAGTTCTCGTTTGTTGTTCCAACTGAGCTTCTAGCTTTTTGGGACTGTAAGCAAAGTTAGTAATGGGCGGACAACCTATAGCACCGCATATAAGCACGAAATGTATTCTAGAATCATTAAATGGCTTAAGTATAAAATCTTTTTCAAGTTGGTTGAGTGTAACCTTATTGCCAGCCACGTTAATTTTATTTTTATCAAAAAAACCAGGAATATCTTGTACTGATTGTAATGGATAATCTCTCAGCACTAAATAAATGACATAAAGGTTGTAAGCATTGAGATAGAATGCTTTGCTAGTCTCTTCATCTGTACCATCGAGGTTGGCTTTTTCTACTTTGATGATCAGGGGAACTAGATCTCCGGTAGCTTGAAGTGACTTGTAGTTTACTCTTCCCTCAGTGACATATTGCTGAAAGAATGTATTCGCCTCATCGAAGAAAGCCTTATCAATATTCTGCCCATATGAATTTGCCGATATTATGAGAAGTAGAAAAATAGATTTTATAGTTCGTTGCATTATGTAAGTGGTGCTTGTTATATCATGGCTCTAAATTATTCGAATATTATTTAACTCTTAAATGAACATAAAGTTATTAAGTTTGACTTTGTCATAAAATATGATATTTATATTATCTTCAGTGTATGTCTATATACCGCTGCGCGTTATTACACATCCAAGCTCTAGCGGTGATTCCTTTTCTGCCTTCTACTAAGATTTATACCCGTAGAATACTCTTTGATGAGTGAATCGATCTCGGTATTATTATTTGATTGAGTGATACTTTTATTCAAGTTTGCGCAGTAAGAACGAGTAAATACCGGAGCTGTCTTTTGTTCTTTCTAGCATGCTAAGCTGAGTAAGGCCAATATGCGATAAATAAGTTTTTTCATTGGAGTCATAATGGTATTACTCAGCGCAATATTTAGACCTGAAAATTATCGGTTTATCAATTCATACACATTTACAGATCGGTCAGCCAATTCTAGGCTTTTAGCTAATGCTACTTTCTTTCCAGTCATTATATTTTCTGCAATATTAAAGGTCTTTATTATTTCCTCAAATCTACTCAGAATCAACTTTTGCGTTTCACCTTTATTGATTACTATCATAATCGTCTGGTCATCATTATATCGAAAATACACATACACTCCATTCTCTGGAAGGAAATGCTTTAATTGGCCATTGTGGATAGCAGTTGCGGACTGTCGCCAGTGCAGTAGTTTTTTGATGTACGCTTGAGCTTCTAGTTGCTGCGCTGTGAGGCCTTGACCGTTATAGGCATTGATAGTATCTCTTTCCCATCCACCGGGAAAGTCACTTCTCACTGCGCCGTCGTCTCGATACGCAGGACTATCTGTAAGAATCTCTGTACAATAGTAGAGCTGTGGTATTCCTCTATTGGTCATTACATGTGTGATTGCTATTTTCCACAGATCAAAATCGTGATTGAGTAATGCCCATATACGTGACATGTCATGATTGTCAGGGAATGTAACCAGATTCATAGGGTCAGGATATAGAAAATCCATTGCCATCATTTCGTATAATTTATTGATCCCGGTGCCCCATGACTCTTCTTCATTGAGTGCTTTGATCAAAGCCATATTGACAGGAAAATCCATTACACTTTTGAGATCTGATTTGTATCCATTTGCATTGTCTTTTCCTACTTGCCAGTAACTTACGATTGCAGGATTTTCATTCCACTCTTCCCCTACTATATTGAGTGTGGTATACTCAATCATCATTGCCTTAGTCCAGTCAGCCATGAAGTTTTCGTCAGGATAAGGATAAGTATCCATTCGGATTCCAGAGAGAGCAAGATACTCTACCCACCATATGCTATTTTGGATAAGGTACTTCGCCATTTGCGGATTGCGTTGATTAAGATCAGGCATAGTTGGTACAAACCATCCATCAGTAAATTTCTTTTTATCGTACGTAGAACCATAAGGATCCTGCATTATCGTTTTCTGGTGATTGGTACCTGTATATTTTGGCCATTGATTATACCAATCCTTGTAAGGAAGATCGTCAGCCCACCAATGGAATGATCCACAGTGATTGACTATCATATCCATAATGAGTTTTAGACCTTTTACCCTAGCTTCATCTGCCATTTGTCTATACTCAGAATTGCTACCAAATCTAGGATCTACACTGTAAAAGTCAGTAGTGGAGTACCCATGATACGAGTAGATTTCCATATCATTTTCTAGTAGAGGATTGAGCCATATCGAAGTGAATCCCATGTCAGATATATAGTCAAGACTATTACTTATACCTGCTATGTCGCCGCCATGTCTTCCGCCTTTATTGGATCTATCAGCTTTCTCTTTCATACCTTCCATATCATCATTGGTTGGATTTCCATTGGCAAATCGATCAGGTGTAATCAGATAGATTGCGTCGGCGGCAGTAAATCCATCAATCGACGCAGGATTATTGGTTAGGATAGGGTAGTCATGAGTAATCGTATTACTTCCATTACTAAGTATGATAGGTAGAGTTGTAGCTGCTATTAATGTACTCAAAGTAATATCCACAAAAAGATAATTTGGACTATCGGCTTTTGTGACTTGATCAACGGTAACTGAGGAATGCTTAATGTTGACTTGGTCGTAACTGCCAATGCTATCGCCATGTATCATTATCTGTATCGAATTGTGCTGCATATCTGTCCACCAATTAGGCGGCTCTACATGTGATATAGACTGAGATATTAGTAGCTGCGAAAATAAAAGAGCGACAATGGAAATTGAAAGTCTTGTAAGCATGGTTAGTTTAATTGATCGATGCTTAAATATGGGGATAAAAAGACATTGAGAGAAGGGAATCAATTAAAATATAACAACTGTGATTTATGCAATCGTTAGTAATTGGGTGTTTTAGATCTAAGTAATAAATATGACTCTATTCTACTTCAATTTACCTCAAACCAAAGCTTCTCTTTATTCCCTGGTTCACAATGATAGTTGATAGTGATCTCTTCACCCGCTGGAATATTGCGTACTGCGAATATATTGATCGTCTCATATTCCATATCCAATAGGAAATCACAATTGGCATGGACCGCATGGTTATAGATAGATCCATGTCCCAGTGCTAAGGCGCATTGATCCATATCTTCTCCCCACAAAAAGTAGTAGTCATGCAATCGAGTCTTATGTATGATCGGAAGTTCAGCTGCAGGAATGATGATTGTATTACATACTTCTATCGTATCACCAGCAGATATATCTCTTTGGCAATATACTGATCT
>OCVQ010003021.1_pt1 | contig 10392 bp, 2 predicted proteins | sample 1539061 | NCBI WGS metagenome assembly OCVQ01 (sample SAMEA3355526, study PRJEB22509) | marine metagenome | biome: marine; feature: river plume; material: water | place: USA | collected 2010-08-08 | depth 0.5 m | reverse complement strand
CAGTATGCTCTGCAGTCTAAAAAGTGAGAGAAAATCAGGAACTGTAAACTTAATAAGATCCAATTAGAAAATGAAAAGAATAAATATATCTCGCTTTTCTCTATTTTTTCAGGTAAATTAGTCAGGAAATAACTGAAACACATAACGTGTTCTCGACTAAAAGAATGACACCCTCAAGAGGATTTACCTCACTAATTTTCGATTCAAAACCTTCTCAATACCCCTATTCCTTAGCTTTTTTTTATCTCCCCGAAAATAACCCGATAACGGTGCTTCATTTGATTTGTTTGAGAACTATCAAGATAGAGGTAACCAATTTAAAAGATGATACCATGTTTAATGAAAGTACACTCCTTCGCAACAGATGTTAGTATTATAGATACCGGATTTCCTCTTGCAAGTTGTGAAAAGGATATAGTAATGTGATAGGGGAAAGTATAGTTTCGTGTACTTTAATTGTTAAAAACTACTTTAAGTTTAGATTTGTGTAAGTTTACGACATAAATGTTTAAAAGTATATTTTTAGGTTGCTTCATTTTGTTGTCGACTCTTTTTGTTAATGGACAAACCATTGATGCGGGGACTGACACTACGGTATGCAAAGGTCAAACTGTTCAATTAGGTGGCAGTATTTTAGCTACAGGAACACCCGACAGTATCAGTTGGACATCTATACCCTCAGTCTTCACATCATCAGATTCTTTTCCTTCTGTGAGTCCTAGTGTTAGCACTCAATATATTTTAAAAGTAACTTATTCTGCAACCTCTACGGTCATTTATGACACAATTAATGTCACAGTAACTAATCCTTTTATAGATGCAGGAAGAGACACTATATTATGCTTAGGCCAATCCATTCAATTAGGCGGTAGCATCGTAGCAACTGCATCTCCAGTTAGTTTTAGTTGGACATCAATACCTTCAGGTTTTACATCCACAGATTCTACACCTACAGCCAGCCCGGTGCTTAGTACGGATTATATTTTAGCAGTCTCTTATGCGTATTGCACTCTTTATGACACAACTACTGTTATCATACCTCTACTGAATGCTAATTTTGGTCTTAGTGAAGATACCGTATGCTCAGGTACATTAATCTCCTTTTATGATTCTACCGCGAATAATAGCTCAAATGCTACATATGCTTGGAATTTCGGTAATAGCACTTCATCTAACCTTCAAAACCCAAGTCAAACATTTACAACATCCTCTACGGGGTCTGGAAGCACCTCTTATACTGTAATACTTACGGTATCCGATTCAGGTTGTACGTCAATAGATACGTCGTATATATTAGTCAAAAATTTGCCAGATAGCTATCATGCGGATTATGATGGTAATGCTTACACTAATTGTGTTGGCGTACCCGCATACAATCTAACAGTAATAAACCTCTCATCATCAGCAAGCACTAACAATTCATACTCTCTTATTTGGGGGGATGGTGACACCTCTAATTTATCAAGCACTTTTAGCCAATATGACACTACCATTCATCATTATAATGCTCAGGGTTATTTCTATCTAGAATATATAGTTGAGGGTAATAATGGATGTAAAGTATCTTCCATAGACACAGTGTTTAATGGCTCTAATGCGCACATTGGACTAACCATGCCCAGTAATCTAACAGGCTGTTCACCTTATACACTAAGCTTTCTTATCAACTTTAGAAATAGCGCCGGGGAACTAAATTCTCCAGGAACTCAATATACAGTAACATCCAACTATCCTGGATTTAAAGACTCTATCTTTTACCAACCATTAACAGGCATACCCGATAGTATCTTTACTTTTACATTTGACTCTTCTTCCTGTGGTTACATTCCAAATCCGGGAACTTATAATGGTTTTTATGTACAAGTTGAGGCAAAAAATCCTTGTTCACCTGCATATGCAAAAGGATTTCCAATAGTAATACAAACTCCAGTTCACGCATCATTCACTAATAGCCCCGATCCAAATGTTTGTCAAGGTAGCATAATGAATTTTTACGGTTCGGACTCAATAGGAAGCTCAATTAGTGGAGTAACATCAACCAGTACGTGCACTCATAACATTAAAAAATATTGGCAGATATCACCTATGACAGGGGTCAATATTACGAGTGGTTCATTAGGCGCCAATAGTCTTTTCAATATAGGTTCTAAAAACATTTCACTACGATTTGATTCTGTAGGAACTTTTACAATTAAATATATTTTAGTTAACAATTGCGGAGCTGACACATTCACTAAATCCATCTGCGTAACACCTACTCCTAATATATATTTTACTTTGAATGATAGTTTTTTCTGTGCTTTAGATACGGTTAGTCTTGAGAATCTTTCTTCTACTTTAACATCCTGTGATTCCGGATATTTCAAATGGTCGGTTTCCGGAAATAACGAATGTAGCCCTGATAGCATTGGTTGGTCATATGCAGACAATACAACTGTTGCGTCTCAATATCCTCTCATTAGATTTTTGCATTCTGGAGTATATACCATCACACTAAGAGACAGTAGTGCTTGCGGGGTCTATTCTTATTCTAAAACTACGAATGTGGGTCAGCAACCTGAAGCTTTTATCTCTGTTTTAGCAGATACCATTTGTAAGGGTAGTGTACTGTCTCTTGATAGCATAAGTACTTTAAACTGCCATGACAGCTCAACTTACCTTTGGACATATACCGGAGGTTCTATTCAAAATCCAAATCAACTGAATCCAGGAATTCTTAATTCTGATTCTGCAGGTTTATTTGTTTTATCATTCAAAGTAACTAATAGATGTGCCGATACTATTGTTTATGATACTATTCGAATCATAAATCCACCTACCGTATCGCTTTCTTCTCTGAGTGACGTATGTATAGATGCCCAACCATTTTTACTGACTAATGGCACTCCATCTGGCGGATTTTATAGCAGCCTAACACATAACTATATTGTATCTGACACCTTTTATCCGAGTATAGCTGGCGTCGGCACTCATTATGTTCATTACACGTATAGTATTGGCTATGCATGTACTTCAGAGGACTCAATAGCCATTGTGGTTCATCCTTTACCGAATGCTAATGCTGGAATAGACACCGCCATCTGCTATGGTGATTCCATCAACTTATACCCTACTATCGAAACAAATCACGCCTATTCGTGGTATATTTCAAATTCACTAATATCATCCCAATCAACCCCTTCTATTGCACCTACCCAAACTACGTTTTATATACTATTAGACTCCAATACTATAACTGGCTGTATAAATTTCGACACGCTAAAAGTTACTGTCGACACCATCCCCGCAATAAATGCCGGCTCTGATTCTTCTATTTGTTTAAATAACTCAATACAAATCGGAACCTTTTTTGCAGGTTATAATTATTCTTGGTCAAGTAACCCCAGCGGCTTTTCGGATACGGCGTCTCAACCCACCGTATCACCTACAGTTACCACCACCTATTATTTAAGTGTAAATGAGGCATATAAATGTTATAATTTTGATACGATTACTATTACCGTAGATACTTTACCTCTTGCTATTGTAGGAAATGCAGATTCTATTTGTATATATGACAGTATCCAATTAGGAGGAACAAGTACCGCTGGCAATTCTTATCTATGGACTGTTAATTCTAGCTATTTAGATTCTACATCTAACCCGTTTGTTCAGCCCTATGTTACAACGCTATACACCCTTGTTGAAACTAATGATTCAACAGGTTGTCAAAATACTGATAGTATTCTAATAACTGTAAATCAATTACCTAATATTACAGCAACAGATACAGCTATTTGTTCCGGAGACACAGTTACTTTAGCTGCTTCACCATCAAACCTTGCCACCTATTCTTGGTCGCCATCTTCTGGGCTATTATCTTCGACTAGCGCCTCTGTTACAGCTTTCCCAAGTCAAACCTCAGAATATATAGTAATTGCAACAGACTCAAACGGTTGCAGCGGAACTGATACTGCTTTAATTACCGTTTACATATCACCTAATGCTATATTTAGCATAGATACCGGTAGCTGTGGAGGATTAAGCTTAACTCCTGACAACAACACCGATACTTCTTCTGTCTTCTTACATGACTACCTATGGACAATAAACCCTAGCTCGGGAGTAACCCTAGACGATACCCTTTATGAACCTAGCATCTTTTTACCGGTAAATAATACCACCAGCGCTATCAGCTACACCATACTACTCACAGCTACTTCCCCGCAAGGCTGTGTGGACACATTCTTAGATTCTACCATCGTATATCCTAAACCATTGGCTAGTTTCTCTTATGCTCTACCGGATAGCTGCAGCCCAGATACCGCTTACTTTACCAATACTTCTAACCCCTACAATTCAGAAGCTATAACCTCCATGAATTTCTTGTGGGACTTTGGCTCTACACTTCAAGACCCTAATAAACTATACACCAACACAGGAATCCTTGATAGCGTTTACCTAATAGAACTTATCTCTGAAAGTATGCACGGGTGTAAAGACACTTTTGTAGACTCTATAACCATACACCCAGACGCTCGAGCAGATTTTAACCCTACATCTAGCGCGGGATGTGCTCCTTTAACCCTAGATTCTACCCTGATTGGATTAACTCAGTATCCGTTAGCTAATGACACCTACAGCTGGACTATTTTTGACTCTGATTCTTCAACCGTATTAAGTAGTTTTAACGGAACTAGCTTCACAAGCTATACCATGACTAATGACAACGATACAACATACGTACGCCTAATCACTAGCAATAATTATGGCTGTAAAAACGACACCATCGTTAAACGATTTATTACTATCCAAGACCCTCAAGCGGATTTCACTTTATCCGACTCGATAGGTTGTGGTAACACCCAAATTACTCTCTCAGATGCATCTACTCCTTCTGGACTCGCACTAAACTGGAGCTTCGGAGATGGCGACTCTAGCACAGCAACTAACCCAACTCACACATTTAACAATACCTCTAATACACAAGACTCTACCTATAACATCACTCTTATTGCTACGGCGGGAACAGGTTGCTCGGATACCATAACTAAAAGTATAACCATTCATCCTTTACCAAAGGCTTTATTTACCCTAAGCAGTGCGACTAGCTGCGCACCAGCAACTATAACATCTACTAATACTTCTGCTCATAAAAACGGAGCTTGGAGCTCTTTATGGACAAGTAGTCATGCTAGTGTAGGTGTCAATAATACAACAGACTCTACTCCTACTTTCTCCTTTGTAGATAACGATAGCGGCGTAGATACTACCTACACACTATCCCTTCTAGTTACATCCATTGACGGATGTAAAGATTCTATATCTGATACACTAAGAGTCTACTCTAGACCTAATGCTATATTTAGCATAGATACCGGTAGCTGTGGAGGATTAAGCTTAACTCCTGACAACAACACCGATACTTCTTCTGTCTTCTTACATGACTACCTATGGACAATAAACCCTAGCTCGGGAGTAACCCTAGACGATACCCTTTATGAACCTAGCATCTTTTTACCGGTAAATAATACCACCAGCGCTATCAGCTACACCATACTACTCACAGCTACTTCCCCGCAAGGCTGTGTGGACACATTCTTAGATTCTACCATCGTATATCCTAAACCATTGGCTAGTTTCTCTTATGCTCTACCGGATAGCTGCAGCCCAGATACCGCTTACTTTACCAATACTTCTAACCCCTACAATTCAGAAGCTATAACCTCCATGAATTTCTTGTGGGACTTTGGCTCTACACTTCAAGACCCTAATAAACTATACACCAACACAGGAATCCTTGATAGCGTTTACCTAATAGAACTTATCTCTGAAAGTATGCACGGGTGTAAAGACACTTTTGTAGACTCTATAACCATACACCCAGACGCTCGAGCAGATTTTAACCCTACATCTAGCGCGGGATGTGCTCCTTTAACCCTAGATTCTACCCTGATTGGATTAACTCAGTATCCGTTAGCTAATGACACCTACAGCTGGACTATTTTTGACTCTGATTCTTCAACCGTATTAAGTAGTTTTAACGGAACTAGCTTCACAAGCTATACCATGACTAATGACAACGATACAACATACGTACGCCTAATCACTAGCAATAATTATGGCTGTAAAAACGACACCATCGTTAAACGATTTATTACTATCCAAGACCCTCAAGCGGATTTCACTTTATCCGACTCGATAGGTTGTGGTAACACCCAAATTACTCTCTCAGATGCATCTACTCCTTCTGGACTCGCACTAAACTGGAGCTTCGGAGATGGCGACTCTAGCACAGCAACTAACCCAACTCACACATTTAACAATACCTCTAATACACAAGACTCTACCTATAACATCACTCTTATTGTAACAGCCTCATCAGGTTGTTCTGATACGACTGTAAAACAATTCATCTCCTTCGGTAAACCACTTGCTAAATTCAACGCTATAGAAGTATGTGAATATAAGAGCACTATTTTTACAGACTCATCACTTGTGGGAGGAACCACAATTACAAACTGGGCTTGGGATTTTGACGATTCTAATCAAGATACCCTACAGAATACATCACACACCTACAATCAGGATGGCACTTATAATGTGAAGTTAAGAGTTACCAACGGATATGGCTGTATAGACTCCGTAACAAACTCCATATTATCATATCCTATTCCAATCCTTTCATTCGCTCATGATACATTGGTTTGTGCTAAAGATTCTATATTCTTTAATAATATAACAACGGGAGCTAGTCAATATGAATGGGATTTTGGAAACGGGAATGCTGACAATAGAAAATCACCCAATGCCTATTTTGATACCCTAGGATATTATATCATTAAGCATGTTGCAACAACTAGCTTTGGTTGTTATGATTCACTCAGTAGTTCAATACAGGTAATAGAAGCACCTAAAGCAAGCTATGTACCAAGTATTGACGAAGGATGTGCGCCATTAGAAGTCATTTTTAGCAATACAACCATTGCAGAATATTCAACTTATTTTTGGGACTATGGTCAGGGACAAACAAGCACTGGATCGGATGCAGATACTATACTATACCAGCAAGGAAGAAATGATACTACCTACTATATTCAATTAGTCGTATCAAATCAATGTAAAGTCGATACATTTATTGATTCCGTTTTAGTACATCCTACTCCTGTAGCCATTTTTGAAACCAATAAAGATATTGGTTGTAGTCCGCTAAACATCTTAATTTCAAATAACTTAACTTATGGGGATCCAGATTCTCTAATCTGGGATTTCGGTGACGGTTCCTCCACAATTAAAACAATAAAGAGTACCTTTTATGAACCTCTATCTCATTCGTATACTACTTTAAGACTACCTTCTATATACACCATAACGTATATTGCAAAAAATGAGTGCGGCGCGGATACTGCTTTTAAGGATATACAAGTATTTAAAAACGTAGAGGCCTTCTTTAATACAGACACACTGAGCGGTTGTTTTCCACTTACCGTTAATTTCACTAACTCGTCTCGAGGTTATGTGGATTACGCATGGGATTTTGGTGATGGCAACACTAGCAACGTAAATAACCCTAAGCATACTTTTAATCAAAGTGGCACCTTTACTGTAAAGCTATTTGTTACGGACAGTTGCTCTTATGACACATTTACACAACAAGTTCTAGTTTATCCTGAGCCTATCCTAAGCTTTGATTTTATTAAAGATTCTATTTGTCAATTAGATTCCATTCGTTTCCTAAACACAAGCAATAATATATCTGGAACTTATTGGGACTTCGGAGACGGAGGCACTAGCATAGTTTCAAATCCAATCCATCAATTTAATAGTGCAGGCACTTTCAATGTTAGTTTTACAGGATATTCTACTTTAAATAATTGCCCAGCATCAATAAATAAAGATGTTCATATTTTACCTAGGCCAACAGCATCCATCACTGCAAACCCGACCGATGGATGTCAACCTCTGACCGTACGCCTTCTTGCAGACAGTAGTTATAATTCATGGTCATTTAGTAATGGCAACATTTCATCGCTAAATAAACCCTTAGAGGTGTTTTATTCTGCCGGAGTTCAATGGGCAAAGCTTATCTCTGAGTATGCCAATGGATGTAAAGATAGTACAAGAATAAACCTAGTAGTACATCCTAGACCATTGGCAGGATTTATAGCTTCAGTGGATAGTCTATGTAGTTTCCCTACTCCTGTTGACTATTTCAACACCTCCATGGGTGCACTTGGCTATAACTGGAAACTAGGAAATGGTGACCAGACTACAGCTACAAATCCGTCTATTCTTATAACTGCACCAGGTATTTATAATGATACATTGATAGCTTCTAACCAATTTGGATGTTTAGATACAGCAACTAATGTCATTAAAATATACAACCCACCCATAGCCAACGCGATATTATCTCCTCAAAATGGATGTTTACCGTTGGATGTAGAATTCACTAACCTTTCGACTAACTACCTATCAAACACATGGTATTTCGGTAATGGAGATTCTAGCAATCAAGCTAATGAACTGTATACTTACACTACAGACGGCTCTTACACTCCTTCTTTAATCGTATATGGAAATGCTAATTGCAGTGACACTTTCACTTTCGCTTCATCGGTAGATGTTTATCCTAACCCTATAGCGGATTTTGACTTCGAAGTAATAAATGTAAGCACTACATTTACCAACTACAGCACAGGTGCCGACTCATATATATGGGATTTTGGAGATGGTGAAACTAGTACGTTAGAAAATCTAACTCATAAGTTTCCTGAGAGTGGTAGTTTCACGACTACACTAATTGCCCGAAATAATTTTGGCTGTAAGGATACACTGACAAAAACAATTGATATCTTAGAAATCTATAATCTATTTGTTTCCAATGCTTTCTCGCCTGAGTTTGGACCGCCTGAGGTGAGACAATTTAAACCAAGAGGAATTGGAATTGCGGAGTACCATATTTATATTTATGATACGTGGGGAAATCTACTTTGGGAGTCAGATAAACTCTCCAAATCAGAACCAGCTGAAGGCTGGGATGGAAAAGACCTAGACGGCAATACAATGCCTCAAGATACCTATGTTTGGAAAGCGACGGCTACCTTTTTAAATGGACGAATCTGGCCAGGTAAAATATACTCTAATGGACAAGTTAAACGATATGGAACAGTTACATTAATACGATAATGAGAAAGAAAATACTGCTTTTTATAACTATTTTTATTCTTACAGGCTTTAGTGCTATTGCACAGGACCCTCTATTTTCCTCTACCATCGACAATCCACTTTACTACAACCCAGCAATACCCGGAATTTTTAGAGGGAATGAATACCGACTAAATTATAGGGAACAGTGGCCAGGTATACCTGCTGCAATGCGGGCATTCAATTTTACATCTACACATCAATTAAAAAATAAAGTAGGAATTGGATTTCTAGTTATGTCTAACATTGAAGGCGAGTCAAGAATACGAACAGATAAAGTAGAGGCAACAATTGCATTTCCAGTACAAATTTCTAGATTTCTAAAAATTAGTGGCGGAATTAACGCAGGCTATGGGCAAAAAAGTATAGACTGGACGCGCGTAGAATTTGATGACCAATACGATAAATACTATGGTAAAATTTACCCTACGGGATTCCCTTTCCCCAATAACTACCAGAGAAAGTATGGTGACTTAAGTATTGGATTAGCCGCAAAAGGGATACTTAACCGTGGTAAAAATCAACCTCAAGTATTTGGAACATTGGGTGTTTCAATGAAACACATTTCAATATTTCCTAGTGCAAATTTCATCGGAAGCGACATACGCTCAATTCCAGTAAAGTATATTGTGCACGGAAACGTATGGTTCCTAGACAAGACGAGAACAAGAGGAATGGTACCTAATTTTAACGTTGAAAGCCAAGCATCAATGACTACAATAAACGTTTCAACGAGGGTAGTACTAAAACCGATTTATTTTAGTTTAGGCGTAAGAAACAGAAATTATAAGTTTAGTCCTGAACGTTTTGACAGCTTCATTTTTGGGTTTGGCTATATGAGTGATATTGTACACGGTAACCTTTCAAACATTGGTTACACCTATGACTTCACTACATCTAGATTACTAGGGGGCACCTACGGATCACATGAAATTCACATGAGCTATAGTTTTGATATTGAAGGCATACGAAATTCTAGACGCGCAAGGGGAAACAAAAATGATTTTGGTTGTCCTATGGATTTTGGAAATTATTAAAAGAAATTCTAATGAAAAAGGCACTATTACTCGCATCTTTAATACTCTATAATACTGGCTTATTTGCTCAAGTAAAAAAAACTGACGATGTTTCGGAAACGTTTGTGGGCAGAAGCTTAAATGAATTAGACCGCGTCGCCGCCAATGTTGGAGAAGAAATCAAAGATTT
>OCVQ010003020.1_pt1 | contig 10394 bp, 15 predicted proteins | sample 1539061 | NCBI WGS metagenome assembly OCVQ01 (sample SAMEA3355526, study PRJEB22509) | marine metagenome | biome: marine; feature: river plume; material: water | place: USA | collected 2010-08-08 | depth 0.5 m | reverse complement strand
AACCAGAGCCAGAGCCAGAGCCTGAACCTGAACCTGAACCTGAACCAGAACCTGATATTGTGGTTGCCGAACCACAATCAGAATCAGAATCAGAATCAAAACCTCCGATTGTGGTTGCCGAACAAATTGATAGACCAATATCTATATTTGGTAATCCAAAAGGTGGAAAATTGAAAAAAAATAAAACGAAACAAAAAAAAACAACACATAATCTACATTTGACACGCAGTCGAAAACCTACGCAAAAACCAAAATAAAAATATAGACATTTGGTATTATGTCTATATTTACGAACATTCATACGATTGAACCAAATCAACTGTTTGATACAGTGAGACAAATATCAAGTATAATCAATATACATAACATATATGTATCAATTGGTGGAAAGATAAATAATAATGACATGTTTATGGATTACAATAACAATGCGATATATCAAATAATTCCGAAATATTTGCAAGACGACGAAAACACAAGTATAGTAATTGTATTGGATAAATTTTCGAATTCAGATAGTAGTTATTGTAGTAATATTATTGGTAATACATATAACATAAAAACACACGTTATACTTTGTAATATATTCTGTGATAGATTGTTCCTCACTGAATTTATCCCATATATTGTCGAGTTCGCTAGGAATCATAATTGTCACCCGAATAACGTTATTATATGTAATTATATTAAGTTTAAATATGAATGTAACGCAGTAGAACATAAATCATTAACCCAAATACCTTCTACTATATATTCATTATTAAAAAATACAGAATATGTCGATAGTTTTTATGAATGGTTTGGTTACAACGACCATATGTATAATTATATATACAAATATACATATTATAAAAGGTATAGGGGGGCGTATAGTTCATTACGCTTGTTATACGATACATTTAAAACAATAGAAATAGATAATACATACAAACTTGAAGTACAAACCCCGGACATATTAAATTTCTGGAGATATATATACGATATAACCAACCCAAAATTTATATCGTTATTTGATGACTTTTCGGAAAAGAATAGAATTACATTTGCCAACTTATAACATCGATATACATCTCTCAAAAAACAAATGTAAGTTTTTTTTATCGGAACCACAACAAGAGTCGTCTGGAATATAACTATCATTATCCTTATGATAACATAATATGGCAGGTATACCAGAGACCAATTTCTTTGTCTTTAAAAACGCATAAACATCAAAGTTATCGTCAATATCAATGATCGCACATTGAACGTTATCGGGCATACTATTGAATTTTTGTAACACTTCTTCTTCTATTTGTTTACATGGTGCACACCATTCCGCCCCGAACTTCACGATAAATAATCCAGGATTTGTCTTGATTCTATTTAGAAAATTGTCACGAGATTTAATTTCTGTAATAATAGGAAGTGGCATAGTATATGAATAATACATAGATATTTTTATACCATTTCGTTAATTTGATTGAAAGAATATACCATGTATAGTTATATCAATGTCGCCGGTAAACGAACATAATCTAAATATTCATATGTATTCATTAGAAGAACTACTTGGATTATTTAATTTAACATATAATATTACACAAGATGAGTTGAAACGTGCTAAGAAAATAGTTCTAATGACACATCCTGATAAATCGAAATTAGATTCAAAATATTTTTTGTTTTATAAGAAAGCATTTGACGTAATTGTTCGTTTCTATGATAATCAAAATAGACAATCGCAAACAGCAAATCCGCAAAATACTGTGTATCATGCGAATAATACTAACAACAATGATAAACAAACTAACAATAAAATTTCATCTATAATCAATGACATGTCAAAAACTGAATTTCAAAACAAATTTAACGATCTATTCGAAAAAAATATGGTAAAAAAGGTAGATAATAGTAGAAATGATTGGTTTCATAATGACGAACCATCATATACTAGTGACGTAGAAGTAAATTCAAGCAATATGGGACAGATTTTTAATAAAATAAAAGACAAACAATCAGGGTTAATCAAATATAGAGGCGTTGAGGATATTGTATCAAACATGTCTTCCAACTCAAATTACTATGATGATATAGAAGAAGATGATTCCTATGTAGTAAGTGACCCTTTTAGTAAATTAAAATTCGATGATTTACGAAAAGTTCACAAAGATGAAACGGTATTTGCGGTAAGTGAACGAGATTATCAAAAAGTAACAAAATATTCTTCCGTAGACCATTTTATGCGTGAACGAAGTAGACAATCCACCGAACCTCTTAGTAAATATGAAGCAGAACAATTACTAGCAAAACAAGAACAGTTATATCGCGAAAAAATGATGAAAAAGGAATATTCATCTAATTTACAAAGTATGCAATACGAAGAAAAAAATAAATCCGTCTTGTCAAATTTCTTACGATTACATAACTAAATTCGGGGAGTATACCATTTTTTATCCATATCTAACAATAATGGGTCATAATCACGCGTTTGGTTTTCAATATCACTATAACTAGTATATTGACTCACTGTGGGGGGTGTAATCATATACAAAAAATAGTGATACTGTAAACGCTGCCAAAACATATCAATCGCGTACTTACGAATTCCGTCTTTACTTGAATCTAATTGTAACTTTGATACGCCCTCCTTAAAGTTAGAAAGCAATACGTCATACATATGTTTTTTTACAATGTAACCGGTTGTAGTACGACAATAAAATACTCGGGCACAATATTCTTCTACTTGTTGATATGGAGGTGCGTTGTTACCACCAATAATTAAAATATCCCAATTTAGTTTGTCATTATTACAAAACTTTTGTAGATTTGCTGATAATAGAGTCGGATTTTTAAACTCAATGTCATCTTCACAAATAAATACATACTCATAATTTCGTTTCTTTGCTATCTCTAAACACTTTATGTGACTCATACTACATCCAATCGCACCTACATTATGTTTAATTGCGTCTACTCTTTCAGCATCTATATTCATTTTTTTAAATTCGCGACTAGCATGTTCTAGTCGGTCTTTACGATGTTCTAAATTAATAAAAAGCGTATTGTTAAATAAATACATTACTTAACAATATTCACATGAATAACTTTATACTATTTTACATGAAATCTAATATTTCAGTATTTACTTCTTTTGCTTGCGAGATTTGTTCTTGCGAGTCTTAGCTACCTCCTTCTTGAAGGAACCGAACTCGCCCTTCTTTGTGAAATAGCCAGCCTTCTTAAGACGGTTATCCTTCTTCGCGGTCTTATGTTTAAGAGCAGACACAATACGTCCGTGCTTATTCTTCAATAAATCCTTCTTCTCTAATCCACCTGAAGTGGTATCGGCAGTTCCGTGGAAAACTTGGGCTCTTGAACCAACAGTCATTCTATAAAACATAATGATATTTTATTTTGAAGAATCACTATCACTTTCGACAGTTTCTACTAAAACATCTCCTGTGTTTTGGATAATTACGCTTGATTTCTTTTCATCTAAATTCGCATATTTAGACGTTACATGCGGTTGTGGCTTTTCAGAAGTCGGACTAGTGTTTTCATGTAAACGTAGTTCTAGTTCAGACATACGTTTGTTTGTAGCATCAAGTTGCTTTGTCAATTCAATTATATGTAAACGCATGGAATACATCTCCGATTTATGTACTTCAACCAATTCATGTATATTATTCGTTTTATTGTTATCCACCCACGAAACTGATTTTTTTTCTTTGGGTTCATTTAATTCAACCGCATCCAACGTAATATTATTATCACCTTGTATATTAATTTTAGTCTGTTGTTGAATTGGTCTCATTAGCTCTTCTCGCTCACGCCTTTCGCGTTCTAGTAATTCGCTAATATCTTTATTTTCGTCACTTACTGGGTCTCGAAAATTTATTTCGTTTGGAACTTTACGTTGTAACATGTTATCATATTCTTGTTGACGCATTTTAAATTGTTTATTAAATATTTCTTCTTTACTCTCGTTTATAATTGCGGGAGTATTAATACTATTCATCACGTTTAGTGGGTCATTTTGTGGATGTTGATATTGTAGTGATTGGGAAGAATGCCATTGCTGAGCTGGTTCATTATTAGATTCTGAATATCTATTTGAACCATATTCAGTTGATGTAGGGGGTGGGGTTGGCGTAGATGTTGGTATTTGTGATGAATTATGTGCCGAAAACTCCGGATTCTTCATATGTACGGTGTGTATCATATTAGTAAGTACTTCCTTATTCAAATAATTCAATTCTTGTGGGTCGATTTTTTTTCCTTGAATCTTTTTATAAAAATCTTCGATTGAGTGTTTAAACCAATTTGCCTTTACTTCTGGTGGTTTTGATTCGAAATATTGAATAATAAATGGATTTCCACTAATAATATTCCACAGAATCTTTTGATTTTCAGGATGAACGAAAAGTGCCATAGGTTTATAATATTATTAAGAATATTATAAAGTTTGTCTTTATCTTTCTTTGTCGCGTTTATTTATTTAGTTTTAGGTGTGGCAGTTTCAATGATATGTAATATATCATTTCTACTATCATTGTCTGTGATTTCATTTGCGAGTTCAATAGGTAGTTTACCATTATATAAGGGTTTATTTGCGTATTCAGGATACATCTTCAATACGCGTTCTAGCTGTTCTGGAAGGGCCATTTGTATGGATTCAAGAATGTATTTTTTTATCTCTGTATCATTGTTACCCCCTTTGTAAATCTTTGGCTTTCTTTTAATCGTTTTCCTCTTTGTTTTACAATGATTTTTACGACTTGCCTTTTCCTTCCCACCCTTCTTCTCATCTACTACGAATTTCGGAGAAAATACATGTTCTATTTTCTTTGCTTTCAAAAAATCATAAATACTTTTCTTTCTGTCTTCGATTGTTTCATCTTCTGGATTTTTCTTTGTACTCGCCCATTTGATATACGAGAACAGTTCATTCAAATAATGGTCTATTTGGTCTGTACTTGTAAACGGAGTATTTTTTGTATCAAATTTTATTTTCATATTACCCACACGGAATCCCTTACGATTTTTATAAGCAGTCGGATATATTTTGGTTGTTATTGTCACATCATTCGTATTCTCGGTCGATTTATCACTCATTATATTCTATTTTATAATATACATATATTTTCTTATACTTTGAAGTATATTTTACGGAAGTCACTAACATATTTATCTGGTATTCTTGGTTCTCTAAACAATTGTATTTTTTCTTCATATGATTCTACGGGAACATTGTTTATCTTGCCTGATAACATGGTTATTATAAAAAACAACGAGTACATTCCACACTCAGTATTCTCATATTGATGTTGTACTTTATAGTTATTGTATTCTTGTAAATGAATGGGACTATGTAATTGACCGCAGTACGATTTTATACGGTCAACAAACACCTTTATTTCTTTGGGAATCTTATCTCCATTACTATCGAAATAAAAAATGAATTCATCCTGCAAGTCAATAAATAACGACACCCAATGAGAACCACTCTCCTCCATTTTGTCTAAATTAAATATAACACCAATTTTACGTTTACCTAATTTCAAATAGTCTTCTAGTTGTTCTTTGCTTTTTAATTTACATAAATCTTCGACATAACATATATCATCAAAATCGATAGTGGCAGTTTGTATTGCTTTAAATGATGGATATGATTTTTCATACTCACTTAATACCGCATCTATGTCAATATTACTTAACCATGTATTTGGGTCAGACCTCCATTCAATCGGTTGTAAAGGCCTTGGAACAAATAAATATTTATCCAACTTATCGCGCAGCTTTTGGTCTTTAATCACATTTAACCAACAATCTTCTTTCGTACATGTTCTCAATCGCAACTTTAAATCTTTCCATATTAATCTTGGTTTTTCACTTATTATTTGGTTGTCGGGATTATTCTGGTTATATCCACGTTTTAATATAGTCAAAATTTCACTTGGAAAACAACTTCCGCGAACTACATTATTTCCAGTTATATTTGGATTACAATTCAGGCTCGAATTATTAATCAAGGAGTTTCTTTTCGTTTTATTCTTTTTACTTGGTAGCTGTTTCTTGGTTGTCATAATACTCTAATATAATATAACAAACTATTTTTTACAATACATCAAATATTACGAAAAAATATGTAGTCGGTTCTTATTGTTGTCAATTCTTTTTTACCAATTGGTTACCCCATAATGACGCGATACTATTAGAAGTATTTAGGTTTTCAGTATCATCGTGTGTAATTTCATCTTCATCGTCGGATTCATCTACATTACCAAATAATACATCTTCATCTGAATTATCAAATTTATCTGCGTTCTCTATTTCTTTCATTTTAAAATATCGAATTAATGTCTTCGTATACCCTTCAAATATTTCATTTACATCCGTTGTTATTTGCTTATCTGGTTTGCTTAATAGTTCTCTTGTTATATCTAGAATTTGAGTTTTATATTTACGTAATGATGAAAAATGTTTTTGTTCTTGTTTATATTCATCCGGATTGGTTTTTGATATATATTTCTTATGTTGAGACCTATTCATTAATAAATTCAAGGTAATATCATTCACAAATCGATTACTTATACTATTCGAATCATTACTATCACTTTCAGTATCACTCATTATCATATAATGATATTTTTACTAAAACATTTTTTCCAGTTTAGGGAATATTTATTCAGTTAGTCGAGAACAATATATTTTACTATAGTATAATAGTATTAATATGTCAGTATTAGGTGGTCCATATAATGGATATTCAGCAAAGCAAACTGTAAGTTCTAAAAGAGATAGCGAAGGGACTATGACTAGAAAAATTCTGCGTAGTTCATGGAATACTCCTGCTGCTACGGGAATTGTTGCAGATCCCGCACATGTTATTACGCCATTTAAAGCGATTAATAATTTAGGTAATTTCAACACTAAATTTGTATCTGATTCGTCTGACTATATCCGTTTCAGAAAACAACGTGCGATTAACCGTAATTATAACGATTCTGCTAATTAAATTTTCAATGCAACAATAAAGTCTATAAATAGTGTATAATCTAGTTATAGACAATGTACAAAATGATGTTTAGTCTTCAAAATATTAATAATGGGATTTTAACTACAGATAAAGCTATGCCTATGAAAGATAGCACTAGTAATAATGACGCAGGGTTTCAGATGGACCGAAAGGAATTTATCGAGACTGTTCCTCATATCATACTCCCAGAAAACAAATGGATTGGGGGAACTAGGGACGCATCAGATGTAGCACGGAGAAGACGTTTAGGAGCAGTAGGAAAAGGTTCAATAAATACAAATAATAATCAATTGTCATTTACCAGTCCGAACGATATTAATTCGCGTAACAGTGCTTTACGTAGGGTTCGTTCAGGAGGAGCAGTGCCCCCAGCAAAAAAAGGAGCAGCAAGAGTTGTGTAATATTATTTTCACTTGATAATCTATAATAAAATGTATAATTATTTAGTTGAATTTTTAGGCGCTGTGTTTTTTGTCTATGTTATCTTAGCTACTGGTAACCCAATCGCAATTGGAGCGGCATTAGCCCTTGTTATTGTAATTGCTGGACCTATTTCAGGAGGTCATATAAACCCAGCCGTAACTATTGTTATGGCGGCAGCAGATAAATTACCAGCAAATGAAATAATTTCTTATTCCTTATCACAAATTATGGGTGGATTGGTCGCGTTAGAATTATACAAACGATACAAACTATAAATATTCGAGGGTGTAAACACTCGGATACCCAAGACAAAATTGATTTACTTTATACATAATAGAAATAAGTAATAATATAAAGTTATAATTATAAACTAGCTATAATTATAAAAATGCAGCCAACCAACCAACAATACGTTCAAAAACCATTTGGTAGGTTACCATATGACCTACAACGTCATATTATGACAAAGTTTTTAGACAAGGATGATAGAAAACAATATGCGATAGACCTTTTATATACTGACTGGCTTAAATTCAATTTGAAGTTATTACCACAATCCGTGATAGTAAAGTTATTTATCAATTCTATCTATAACAAATGTCATCGTGATTTATATAATCAGTCTGGATCTGCGATTCAGGTTGGTACAAAATCGAATCATAGACGAAAGGTGGCGATTACTATGCCTGGTCCAATCTCGCAGTATTTACAATATTGGTTAGACACTATTTATTATGGATTTTCAACATCATCCGAATTGGAAAACAAAAAACCCATATATTCATTCGATGTTATACATCCAGAACTCATCACTTATACCCCAACTGAAGGACATGACCGATTGACAACCAATATCCAAATAGATGATTTTGTTAGATTCATTCATATGTTCGTCCACTTAGGCGATCCAATTCCACAGGATCAAACGATATATACACATACCATACCATCTATTTCACGTCAGAAATGTAATAAAGTATGGATTGAGAAACGTAATACTATATTATACGAATTTACTGTCATATTACAATACTTAGCCAATAAATACCGTAATTACACCCACGACTTGAAAATTGCGAATAACATAGTCAAAGAGAAAGCTAAACTAGACCAGGTGGCTGCCAAAGAGAAAGCTAGACTCGACAAAGTGGCTGCCAAAGAGAAAGCTACACTCGACAAAGCTGCTGAAAGAGAAAAAGCAAAACTTGATAAAATAGCCTCCATAGAGAAACTCAAATTAGACAAAGCCGCAATCAGAGAACAAGCCAAACTTGACAAAATCGTCCAAAAGAGAGAACTAAACAGCATGAAATTTCATGAGAGAGAAACACATAAGTATAACAAATCTAAAAATCTATGTAAGAGTATATAACTAAATCCTATTCACAAAAATATCAACCGTATCAGATTGATATTTTTTATCGCGATTTTTGAATCATTCTATACAAAATAAATAATCCAACTATCGATAATGTACCGACAAAAGCAAAATTTAGGTCTTGTTTCAGTATTGTTTGAATATCAATACTATCAACGTCTGCTTCATCATCATCGCTGTCTTTTCCCTCGTCTCCCTCTTCTTTGTCAGCTATTTCTCTACTAGATTCATCTTCATTTGGGTCGGTTAGCACTTCATATGTGTTTGTATCCTTATTTGGTTTGATTATCGTATCAAATTTAATATTCGACATACTTTCAACTGACGTAGGACTAAACACCTTTTTGGGTTCAAACCCTTTAATTACACTAAAAGACGATTGGGGGTCAACTAAAGATGACAAAACTTTCTTCTGTTTGATGTGAGGTATATTATCAATCTGGGTTTGCATTATATAGATTACTAACATATTATTTTTCTTTATCAATAGTGACTTCTTTCAAGATATTTCGGATTACCTTATCTTCAAATGCTTTTGTTTGTTCCTTTCCACACCCACCTAGCGCGGATTCTGAATATTTGAAGAACTTTTCACAGTTTTCTGAACCTAGAATATCTACGTCAGGTGTTTCTTCATACCATATTGGTCTCATTCGTTCATTCTTATAAGCAACTCCCTTTACTGCCTTTCGCAATTTATCTTTATCTTCATCTTTTTCCCATTTATCGGTATCCTTAATATAAACCGTTTCACGTTTCAAATCAGTACAATGAAGCGGCCTATCATGCAAATCCATGTTGTTTATTCGTTCAACGATTATATTCGATATTCCATCTACAAATCCACGTTCTCCAGTTTGAATGAAATCCTCTATAGTTAGATTTATAGAACTGACAAAGTCAGTCAATGACATCGCATTCTTGCATTTTTCATTCAAGAATACATTCAGATTGAACTTGTTATTACTATTGATATTATTATTACTTCCAATGGTTTTTGACATATCGACAATACTACTAGTTAGAGCTTCATTTTTTTTAACTAATTCTAATATTGTATCAGTGAGTAACTTATATTTCATATCATTTGATTGTGATGATGTATTCGTACATATATCTTCAACCACATTGCATGTCTTTTTGTGTCGCCATAAAGTGGTTCTGCTATTTAGATGTATATGACATAATTCACACTCAAATCTACGGTTATATGGAGTCGTTTCATTTTGTTTCACGACTGTTTCATTTTGTTTCATACATGATTGTTTATGTCTCCATAAAGTAGTTCTGCTATTTAGCTGTATATTACATTGATGGCATTTAAAAATATGGTTATACTTCAAGCAACATTCAACTGTTTCATTTTGTTTCATATTTGTTTCAAAACGTTTCATATAATGAAACAATATAAAGTGTCTAAACCAATTTCCGCATAATATACTTAAAATATTTATGGTAACAATCAACCATTATACATATAAAATACAAACCATGTAGGTATGATACGCAAAAATCACATAATCCATTTACAAAACTATTTTGGTAAAACTGATTTTGGACATTTATTTTTTG
>OCVQ010003019.1_pt1 | contig 10396 bp, 12 predicted proteins | sample 1539061 | NCBI WGS metagenome assembly OCVQ01 (sample SAMEA3355526, study PRJEB22509) | marine metagenome | biome: marine; feature: river plume; material: water | place: USA | collected 2010-08-08 | depth 0.5 m | reverse complement strand
TAATTATTTACATTGTAAATATTACGAATTTTGAAAAATATTCATCATCTTTTAATTCATGTATAAAATACCACAACCGTTTTCGGTTATATACAATATCTGAATTTTCAGGATTATTTTCAAATTCAATAATATTTTGGACTAATTGTTCTTTTTTTAGCTTATTCTTTTGTAGTTTATAATAACATGCTATATGATGTAATGTTTTCAATGTATAATTATCTAAATAATCCATTTGTTGTGCTAATAAATTATCTTGTTCTAATTCATCATTAAAATCAGAAAAAAAATTGTCATTAAAAATATCATGTTGTAATTCAGACTGTATATCATCCGTACATATAGTGTTAGAAGTATTATATGAAAGAATGACATTATTGGTTTTACGGTCATTTTGTGCGTCATCATGTAATGATTGGGCCATAGTAGTATTCATTTACATGTATATTGTAGAATATATTTATATTTATTTTGACAGTTATGTATTTTTTTTGATATAATCAATAATATCCATATGTTTAAATTTACATTTACTTGTAATTCCTGGGTATTTATTCTTACTAATATCAACAATATGTGTATTAATACTATCCCATCGTGTAGATGTAGTTGGACGATTTACATTAGTAATTAGTATAAATAGATTTTCAATAAGTTCGTCATTTTCTGTTTTGTTTGATGCATCGTCTTTACTATCCATCATTTTAGATTGAATCTTACAAATATTATCAAATACAAAATCATGTGTAACAACCTTATGTTTTTCAAGATTTGTAATAAATAAACTTAAAGCTCTTCTTTTATCATTTTCAATATTCATGTCGCAAAATTTGTCATAATCGTCACTAGAATTTACAAAAACCATATTATCAAATATTTTCATAAATTCTGAAATAAGATTATTAATGATTGGAACCATAAAATCATACCGATTGTTTAATTCATTACATAATTTTGCGTAAGTATTACTATTGAATTTATTTGATGAAGCTAGATTGAAAATGGCATATCCGATTTTATCAATACATGTTGTATCATATTTATCATCGCTACATAATTCATCCAAGGTAGCGCATATTTTTTCTACAATCACAGTATATGTTTTATCAGTTAATTTATTGACAAGTAAACGGATATTATCAATTTCCTTATCAATTCCTTCTTTTTTAACAATTTTCGTTTTTTGAAAGTTTCGTATAGCATCCCAGTCTTCAGATGTAATATTATCAACATGTTTGTTTTTTTTCTTATATGGTTTAGATGACTCTGAAAAATTAGGTGTTTTTACATATGTTGGTGAGGATACTTGATTCGTAATACTATCAATTAATTCAATAACATTAGATGGTAATGTAAATATAGAATCATTATTTATATTCTCATTATTTATATTCTCAAAATCTGCGATAGAATATACAAGAGTTGTCATTGTATTGTATTATATTATAATTATGATAAAATTATTTTATATCAATTTTTTAAATAATAATAAACTAACTGACTTAAACATTATTATAGTTATTATCATATGGATTATAAAGAGTCAGTAAAGAGTTGGGATGAATTAAATTTAAAGGAAGATTTATTAAGAGGAATATACGCACATGGGTTTGAAGAACCTAGTCCAATTCAATCTAGGGCAATTCGTCCGATTGTTGATGGAAGAGATGTAATCGGCCAAGCTCAATCAGGAACAGGTAAAACGGGAGCATTTACCACATCAGCAATTCAGCTTATCGATCCTGAAAAAGAAGAATTACAGTGTTTGATTATGGCGCCTACACGAGAATTGGCTACACAAATTCATAAAGTGTTGACCGACTTAGGAACATTTGTAACATATATAAATGCTAAATTATTCGTTGGTGGCAAATCAATGGAAGATGATATATCTAGTTTACGCGATAAACCTAAAATTGCAGTAGGAACCCCTGGTCGTATTCACGATTTAATGCGTCGAAAACAAATCAACGGGCAAACAATCAAAACAATTTATCTAGATGAAGCCGACGAGATGTTGTCAGCTGGTTTTAAAGAGCAAATTTATAACATTTTTCATTATTTAGGAACAGACGTTCAGGTATGTTTATTTAGTGCGACATTACCGGAGGAAATTCATATATTAACTGAAAAATTTATGAGAGACCCTGTAAAAATTTTAGTAAAAGCTGATGCTGTTACATTAGAGGGAATCGACCAGTATTATGTTGCACTTGAGAATGATGCACAGAAATATGATACACTAAAGGATATTTTTGAACAAGTAACATTAAGCCAATGTATTATTTATTGTAATAGTATTACGCGTGTAACAGATTTATGCGAGGCATTATTAAAGGATAATTTTCCAGTAACTGCGATTCATAGTGGTATGGATAAGGGGGACAGAGAGAATTCATATAATGATTTTGCAAAAGGCATCTCCAGAGTGTTAATTTCATCTAATTTAACAGCACGTGGCATTGACGTTCAACAAGTTAGTACGGTTATTAATTTTGATGTTCCAAATGATATACATACTTATATACATCGCATCGGTCGTTCTGGGAGATGGGGACGCAAAGGAATGGGAATTAATTTCATTACACGTCGTGATGTAAAAAAGATTAAAGAAATTGAAGAGTATTATGATACACAAATTAAAGAATTACCAAGTAAATTTTAGATTCGTATATAGATTCGTATATAGATTCGTATATAGATTCGTATATAGATTCGTATTAAATTCGTATTAAATTCGTATTAAATTAATAAATTATATCATTTAATTTATTAATGACACAGTTTGAATTACCAATTTCTTATTTAGAGAATAAATATTGTATTGACAAAAATATTGTGGATGATTTAGAACTATTAAAAGTAAATGTAGATTCTGATTCAAGAGATCCACTTTTACAAACAATTTATAATCCAAAATCTAATATTGGAAAACTAAATCTAAAGATGCATAGTGAATATTTTACAAATAATAAATTATTTTTGAAAGAAACCCAAAAACTAATACATGGGTGGAAGAAGGATGATGGTATAGAAGATAAGCAGCATACATATGACGAATTTAATGAATTATGGCAAAATATGAAGAATGACGAAACTTTCATAGACAGATATTACTATATAGATGTAGATTACTTTAAATTTTTAAATAATTCAGGTCCATTTTTACAGGTATTAAGCATATACAATTTATTATCGCCTGTAATTACACTCACTATACCTATTATTTTACTTATAGTGCCTTTTTTTATGTTAAAATTTAATGGTGTTAAAATAAACATGGAGACATATTATCGTGTACTCAAAGAAATATTTTCTAAACACGCATTAGGAAGTATTGGAAACATAATGGGTGAGGTTTCATGGGATAAGCGCATATATGGGTTAATTACATTTGCGTTTTATTTATTTTCGGTTTATCAAAATTCCTTAGTATGTTATAGGTTCTATAAAAATTTTTATTCTATACATAATGATTTATATTTACTTAATAAATATTTAACTAGCACTATAGATAACATTTCTATATTGGAAAATAAGATATCCACATATAAAACATATGAGCCATTTTTAGCTGTATTACAATTTAATAAATCACATTATGTTGAATTAAAACATAAGTTAGACAAAATAAAACCATTTTCAATTATAAATATGACACAAAAATCATGTGAAATTGGCAATGTTATGAAATACTTTTATGAAATTCATACAAATGAATCCCTCAAGCAATCTATTGAATATTCAATCGGATTGAACTCATATATGGAACATATGAATGGTTTACAATTATTGTGTAGAGAGAAATTAATCAATAAATGTAATTTTGGAAAAAAAATGAAAATGACGCAAACGTTTTATCCATATATGTTGCATGAATTACCTATTAAAAATGATATAGAATTGAGTAAAAATATTATTATTACTGGTCCAAACGCATCAGGTAAAACAACTATATTGAAAACTATTTTATTTAATCAGATTTTCTCTCAATCAACAGGTTATGGATTCTATTCTAAAGCTACATTACCACTATATCACAGTATCCATTGTTACTTGAATATACCAGATACTTCAGGCCGTGACAGTTTGTTTCAAGCTGAAGCTAGGAGATGTAAAGAAATTGTGGATAGTTTAGAAGACAACCAAAAACATTTCTGTATATTTGATGAATTATTTTCAGGAACAAATCCACACGAAGCATCATCAAGTTCATATGGTTTCATAAAGTATTTGAATAATAGGCCAAATATAGATTATGTGTTAACTACTCATTTAATAGATATATGTAATAAATTAGACTCTGAAGTTATAAATCGTAATATGAATGTTAAACAGATAGATGATTTTAATTTTGATTATACCTACAACATCATTGACGGTATATCTAGTATAAAGGGTGGGTTAAAAGTTTTAGCTGATTTACAATATCCAAATGTAATTTTAACAGATGCTGTTAACTATATGAAATCTCAATAGTTACGTTTATTTTTAATTTTATTTATATATGAAATTAATAATAATGCTAGAGAATTTACTTGACACAAGCACATTATTGTGTTTAGGAATAACATTTATTTTAACTTCAGTTCTATTTTTATACTTTAGAAGGAGTATAACTGTTTTAGAAAAAGCACAAATGGAACAAGCTAGACTATTACAATCATTTATTGCGAATATGGAAATGTCTTCTATGACGAGACAACCCCCTGTAAATGTAAGTAATAATGGTCCAATTGCTTCCGAATTAATAGAGGTTAGTGACAATGATTCTGATTCTGATTCTGATTCTGATTCTGATTCTGATTCTGATTCTGATGATAATGATAATGATAATGATAATGCAATGACAAATACTCATCGTGAAATTATAGATTTAACATTATTATCTGATTCTGATTCTGATTCTGTTAATAATGACGATACATTGACAAATACTCATCATGAAATTATAGATTTATTAGATGATGTGGATGAGGTTAAAGTAATTAAATTAGCTGGTGGTGGTGGTAATTTAGAAGAATTGTATATTGAAGAGTTAAATGATAATATTCTTGATAGTAATAAAGATGATGACGACGAGGATGACGATGACGATGATGATGATGATGATGATGAAGATGATGATGAAGATGAAGCCGATGCAATTAAAGAAGTTTTTTCAACACAAGACACCTTTATTACATCTGTAGCAGAACAAATGAATGCTACAATGTCTACACAAATAGATTATAGCTCTCTTACTTTAGCTGCTTTAAGAGAAGTAGCGGAGGGAAAAGGATTGATTGAAAAAGGTGAAAAGAAAAATAAAAAAGAATTAATTAAAATCTTGAATGAAAGTAAGTAAATACATTTTCTCTCATATAATATATAAATGAGTTGGGGTACTTGCTATCAAGGTTCAAATAATATTCACTTTGACTTTCCTCCTATTATGATGGATGGAAGGAATTTTGCAAAATGGCAACCTGGTGCTGTTATAAATGAAAATATTAGAAAAGAAAATGGAATTACATCTAATTGGAAATATAGACAATATTTAACAAATAATGCTGATGATATTGTAAGGTCTAATCAATTAGAAGCATGCGACAACTGTTGTTATTGTCCTAGTTTACAAGCAAGCGAATCTACATCTAATACACCATTTTTATATAAATCTTGTGTAGATAAATCGCAACCATTTGGGTATGAAAACAGTGACTTAAAAAATATGTATTTATCGTCTTATGAACTACAAAGTAGAATGGTTTCCCCTAGTATTACACAAGACCAAATATTACAACAACGCATTCCTAATCCCAATTAAAATTAAAATTAAAATTAAAATAATCTGATAAATATTTATCAAATTATTTCCAGTTAAATAGTATTCAAATACTATACTAATGAATGTATTAAGTATTGATGTTGGAATAAAAAACTTGGCGTTATGTTTATTTAATATAGAATCCAAAGACAAATACAATTTATTAGACTGGAATGTAGTTAATTTATGTAATGAAATAAATATATTATGTAAATGTGGGAAAAAGGCAAATTATAAATATGATAATATATACTCATGTAAGAAACATATAAAAGATCATAATAGAGATATTATTCCAAGCGAATTGGAAATAAATAAATTAAAGAAACTAAAAATAGCAAATTTGAGAGCATTATTAGAAGAAAAACAGATAATATTTGATAAAACGCATAGCAAAATATTATTAATAGAATATTTACAGAATCATTTAGAATCACAGTATTTTACACCATTTTCAAATAAAGTGAATACAAATGACTTATCTTTAATTGAAATAGGAATTAATGTGAGAGAGAAATTAAATGAAATCTATAAAAATAAAAACATCAAAATAGACACAGTTATTATTGAAAACCAAATAAGTCCAATCGCAAATAGAATGAAAACCTTGCAAGGAATGATCGCACAATATTTTATAATGAATGATATAGATGATATACATTTTATATCTGCATCAAATAAACTAAAGGATTATGTATGTAAAAAGACTACATATTCAGAGAGAAAAACAAAGGGAATAGAAATTTGCGAAGAATTATTAATTAATAACGAACAATTCTCTAATAATTTAGAAATGTTTCATACGCATAAAAAAAAAGATGATTTAGCTGATTGTTTTTTACAAGGAATATGGTTCTTGAAAGACAAAATTATATATAATTAATTGGTTTGATTTAAAAATTAAAGTTCTAATTAATTCATAATGAGTGGCCCAGATATTATTGAAATTAGTGATATAGATACAATTGATACTATAAATATTAACAATAGTTTAGACAATGTAGGTGGCAGTGGAGGTGGAATGAGATCTGCTAATTTTGGGACAGGTATTGAACTATTGATGAATGATAAAAAGAAACATAGTAACAGTAGTGGAGGGAATTTAACATCCGATATTGATATTAATGATTTAAATAATTTAGAGGATGAATTAAATGATATTACCTCTGGTTCAAAAAAAAGTATTAAAACCGCTAGAAGTGACTTATTTTCAGGTTCAATGAAAATAAATGAGTCAAATGATGATGATGATATTGTAGACGAAGTTCCAGACATGGAGCATATTAATTTAGGACAGTCTACAAAAAATCAAAGTGAAGATAATTCAAAAACATGGGACGGGTATGGTAAGTTTAATAATGTGCCTATCAATCCTGATATTCAAAAGCCTGCCGAACCTCAACTTAACAAAGAAGCTGTTCTTAAAGAAAAGTTTAAGTATTTGCAAAAGTTAGAGGATTTAGAAAAAAAAGGTGTAAAGCTTACTAAGCGTTATGATATGGATTCTAATTTATTAGAAATGAAGGGTGAGTATGAAACGATTGTTGCTGAAAAAGAGAAGAAAAACTCTGTTAAATTTCAAGGAAAGATGTTAATGGCTGCTATTACTGGATTGGAATTTTTAAATAACAGATTTGACCCGTTTGACGTTAAGTTAGATGGATGGTCGGAACAAATTAGTGAAAATGTGGAGGATTATGATGATATTTTCGCTGAATTACATGAGAAATACCAATCAAAGGCTTCTATGGCACCAGAACTTAAATTATTATTCCAGCTAGGTGGTAGTGCTATGATGGTCCATATGACAAATTCAATGTTTAAATCAGCAATGCCTGGTATGGATGATATTATGCGTCAAAACCCTGATTTAATGCAGCAATTTACTAGTGCCGCAGCAAGTACAATGGGTCAAAGCAATCCTGGTTTAGGTGGGTTTATGAATATGATGGGTCAAAATTCTTCACAACAGATGCCTTCTACTCCTCCTAGACACCAATCACAATCACAATCACAATCACAATATAATCAACGAATGCCTCCACCTTTAGCTACTCAGGGTCCTAACGCAACACCACCTCCAGTTAGACCCGGATACGTTCCACTATCAAACCGCCCTGACATAAACGCAAGCCGTGATATTCCTCCTCAACGACGACCTGAAATGAATGGACCATCTGATATATCCAATCTACTTTCAGGATTAAAAGTAACAAAAACTGCGGTAGATATTCAAAATGATAAAGATGAAAAAGGAAGCACGATTAGTATAAGTGAATTGAAGGAAATGCAAAATGATAATGTACCTATGAAATCAAAGCGAAGAAAGTCCGAAAAGAATACAATATCACTTGATATCTAATTATTTAGAACATTTTAATAATTTTTAATATAATTTATTTTAAAATATCCATCAATTATATAATGAATGGTACTGGTGATCCGTTAAATAATAATGTTGAGGATTTTTTTGAAGATCCAGAAACCGAAGGAGAGCCTTACACAGAAGTAGTTGGTTCTGACGATGATGCTGATGGACCGTTAAATAGTGGGTTTATTGTTGAAGACAATGGCAATGGCAATAACGAAGCAGCCATTCAAGCTCAAGCTCAAGCTCAACGAGTTGAATATGGATACACCACTGACGAAGAGTCTGACGATGAAAATAGCTTTGAGGGACTATTTGGTGAGGATGACCTAGCTAGGTATAATCCAAATCAAAATCCAAATCCAAATCCAAATCCAAATCTTAATGGTGGTAAACTCAATAAATCTAAGAAGTCCAAGAAAACCAAGAAAACTAAGAAGTCTAATAAATCTAAGAAATCTAAGAAATCTAAGAAGTCCAAGAAAACTAAGAAGTCCAAGAAAACTAAGAAGTCCAAGAAGTCCAAGAAGACTAGAAAGGCAAAACGAATCACAAGAAAATAAATATTCATTTGTGAAAATTACATAAATATTATTTTTTATATAATTTATACAAAAGTAGGTAATGGATATAAATGAAGAACATTGCGAACCAGATAACGATAGTAGTAATAATATATCATTTCTATTAGAATTAAAAAATCATTTAAAAAATGAACGACTATATTTAGAATATTTACATGAATCATATGATAATTTATCAATACTACAATATGCGAATGAAAACAATGAAAACAATGAAAACATGAAATTTATACAAGATTATATGGATAAAATGAGGACTATATACAGAACTATAATTAATATAGATAATTCACAGTATATAGATGAAGTTAATAATAAATTACATGAATCGTGCGAACATGAATATGAATCTGATGATATAGAAACGGGTGTAGAATGTAACATGATGAAAATAACATATTGCGTTCATTGTAAAATGAATAAACCATGATAAACCATGATAAGCGATAAACATAAATGTATTTTATTTTCTAAAAATATCAATAAATCTATTGTAAATTAGATAATATATACCAATCAAAGAAATGATAATTCCACAAATATGTATACAATCATCAGTTATATTATGTATATTATTTATATTTTCAACTAAATGCAAATAATCAAAATCAACCGTTGCAAAATGGATTGGGTTATATTCTATCATTGATTCTTCAAGTGCATCTCTATTGAAAATGATTGATTTTCTATTCATTTTTATGGAAACACACATAATGAACCAAATCATTGTAATATACGACACTTCAATTATATTTAAAATTGATATAAATTTAAATATAACTTAGGGTTATCAAAGAATGACAAATAAATACCTCTTAATAGATGGAAGCTATTTTATATTTTATAGAGTTTTTGCTCTACAAATGTGGTGGAAAAATGCAAAACCCGCAGAAGAATTACTAAATCCATATACAACCGACATATTCAAAGAGAAATACATAGAAACATTTCTTTTGAAAATGAATGAAATAAAGAAGAAACTGGATTTAAATGACGCAACTGTAATTGTAGGTGTAGATTGTCCTCAGTCACAAATATGGCGAAAGTCATTTTATCCTGAATATAAGAATGGTAGAAATCAGGAAAAAAATAAAGAAGCCAATATAGCTGAATTCTTTAAGTTGACATATAAGCACGATTTATTTATAAAGGCGGGTGCTAATCATATGGTGAAACAAGATAAATTAGAAGCAGACGACTGTTTAGCATTGACCGCAAAATATTTATGCGACAAATACGAGGATGTTGATATTACAATCATCACAAGCGACCACGATTATATTCAGTTATCGTGTGATAAAATAAAATTAGTAAATTTAAAGTTCAACTCATTATTGGATTCAAAGGCATATAGTGGCGATCCAATGAGAGATTTGTTCTATAAAATAATTTTAGGAGACAAAAGCGATAATATAGATGGATTATTTCATAAGTGTGGAAAAAAGACCGCTGAAAAATATTACGACAATAAAGAGCTATTTCTTGACAGATTAAAAACAGAAGATAAAATGGAAAAATATGAGCGGAATAGACGACTGGTAGACTTTAATGAAATTCCTGATACACTTGTAGAAATATTTATTAACAATATAAAATTGATATTATAAGGAATAATTATATATTATACAATTAATT
>OCVQ010003015.1_pt1 | contig 10400 bp, 9 predicted proteins | sample 1539061 | NCBI WGS metagenome assembly OCVQ01 (sample SAMEA3355526, study PRJEB22509) | marine metagenome | biome: marine; feature: river plume; material: water | place: USA | collected 2010-08-08 | depth 0.5 m | reverse complement strand
GTTTGTTTCAAACCCAGCACTAGGAAGTGTACATAATTTTGGGGCCGCTGTAGATTTAACAATAGTTGATACTAAAGGAAAAGAGTTAGACATGGGGGCAGGTTACGATGATTTTCGCGAAATAGCTTTTCCGAAATTAGAGTCTCAATTTTTAAAGTCAGGAGAATTAACTCAGAATCAGATTGACAATAGAAAATTGTTAAGACGAGTAATGACTTCGCAGAATTTCAGCAATATTCCGAGTGAATGGTGGCATTTTAATGCTTTTTCTCGAATCACTACCTCTCATAAATTTCAGATGTTGGTGAATGAGTCTGGAGAAACTAAATGGTTTCGCATTTCCCCCAAGAAGGATAGTACATTAGTTGATGAGTTTGAAACTCCTTGAAAATTGAATTTTATCCGTAGTTTTGATTTATGTTATCATTTACAGAGGAAAATTACTTAAAAGCATTGGTTCAATTAACCGTTTTCGAAGAGGGAAAGTTAGAGGTTGGTGTCAATCGTCTTGCGGCTTATCTTGATGTAAAACCTGCTACTGTTAGTGATATGGCTAAAAAGCTTAGGGTGAAGGAGCTTGTTCACTATGAAAAGTATGGTAAAATAGCTTTAAGTGATACGGGAAAATTGGAAGGGATGATGGTTATTCGTAGGCATCGTTTATGGGAAACTTTTTTATTTGAAAAGTTAGATTTTTCATGGGACGAAATTCATGAACTAGCAGAGGAGTTAGAACATGTTCACTCAAAAAAATTAATGAATAGATTAGATCAATTTTTGGATTTTCCGAATTTTGATCCACATGGTGATGCAATCCCAAATGAAAATGGAGAAATTGTAATTCCATTTAGGAAAACTCTTTCCGAAATAGCAGAAGGTAAAACATGTAAAATAATAGCAGTGAAGGACAACTCGACTGAATTTCTTCAGTACGTTGATAAAATTGGTTTAAAAATCAATGATAATATTACTGTACTGAAAAAGGAAGACTTCGATGCGTTAACAACCATTCAATTCAAAAAGAATCAAATGGTTGTTTCGCCAAAGTTTACAGATAATATATTTGTTGTTTGCGCAGTTTGCTTAAAAGCTAAGGATTGTAAGTGTTAATTTTTTACGATCGTTTGGATTCGCTTTTCACCTTTTTCGTTTGTAATTTGAAGAATGTAATTTCCTGATTTCTCATTGGAAATATCCAGCTGCCCTACTTTTTGAAAGTTTAAATCAGAAATTTTTCGACCTCTCGTGTCTAAAATAGTTACACTATTATCACCCAGTTCACTTGTTTCAATTGTAAAATTTCCGTTAGATGGATTTGGGTAAATCAAATAAACGCTATTAGTAGTATTTAGATCATTTAATCCCGCCATCATCGTTGGATCATTCACAATTGAACCGACATTATTGATTACCCAATTATTAGGGTCAATCGCATTCAAATTTGTCACCTGACCCATGTTTGGGATCGTGTAATAATTAGTATTGTTATCAATATCTACTCGAATAGTTGTATCAGCGAAGCCCGCACGTGTAAAACGCAACTCTAACGGGTTGGTAAACGTAGGAGTAGAACTCGAAGTGGTATGGGTTACCTTTAGTATTAAATCTGAACCATCTACATTCCATCTAGCGGAATATGTTGGATATCCTTCTCCATAGTACCACTCATTGAATGCGTTATCAAAATTCACACCTGATGCGGCTTCAAAGTAATCACGAATATCTAAACCATTAGCTACATCATGCTCAAATGCCAATTGAATATTTTTTAATGCTTGAAAAAAAGCTGCATCATCATTCATCATAAAACGAAAAGTATGAACAATTGCAGCGCCCTTATCATAAGTCAAACGTCCACTGAAAATTCTTCCTTCATTTAAGCTATCTTCGACCCAAACACTTCCGTTAGGGTTTGATTTCACATTATTGTGAATATCATTCATATTTCCACTAGCTTGACCAGGGTATAAATTTTCTAACATCAGCTGTTCGCTGTATGACGCAAAGCCTTCGTTCACCCAAATATCAGCCCAGGAGTCGCAAGTAACGTTGTCTCCCCACCATTGATGACCTAGCTCATGTGCAGTCAATCCTTTTTCGAAAAAACCTTGTGTTGTCATTGTTTGATGTTCCATTCCCCCACTTAAAGGAGCCATACAGTGTCCATACTTTTCATTTTGAAATGGATATGGCCCATATAAGTCTGCGAATAATTCAATAAAATCAACCGTTTCGTCGATGTCATTTTGAAAATTCGAAAGTGTTGCAGGGTTGTCATAAATGAAATTTTGTATCAAAACTGGTCCTGAAGAACCAATTGGATTAGCATATACATTATACTCAACGTATTCTGCAACAGCCACTGAAACAAGATAGTATACAATTGGATAACGATGCATCCATTCATATCTTGACGTTCCATTTCCTAAATCAACTACGTTTTCTAAAAGCCCATTGGATCCAGCTTTACAAGAATTTGGAACCGTTATTTTTACAGAGACACTATCTGCTTTATCGGTAAGTGATTGCTTACACGGCCACCATTCATAAGCCGCAAATGATTCAGAAAGTGACCAAGTCACGCGATTCCCCCAGGTAGGTGATGATGCATTTGTCATTCCTGAACCGCCCAATGGATTTGAAACAGCATTTGGAGGAGTTCCTGCATAGTCGATTGCAATTCTAAATGATTGGCCTGTTGAAATATTTACAGGAACTTTAACAGCTGAATTGTTTCTGCTAAATGTCGTTGGAGTGCCGTTCAATCTGACTTGGGAAATGGAAAGTGAATTAAATAATTCAAAAAGAACACTGTCCAAATTTTCATTTGCTGTACCATGGATTTCGCCAGTTCCAGCAACATTGGTTGTCAAATTGTTCATAGCGATGTCCAACGCATAATAGTGAACATCGTACCGCTCTGTTTCTGCAATTTGAGAAAGGCTGAGTGAATTGCTCTTTAGTTGGTTAGTAGAGAAAGCATCTCGTTTAGCACAATAATGTTTTGTTGTTTGTGCAAATAGAAAAGTTGCGCAAGTGATTGCGAGGAGAGTAATTGAGTATTTCATAATTTGTTTTAGCTTGAATTCTAAAATTACAAAATATTATTCTAAAAAGTACAATTGCACCTGTTTATGTGAGTGCAAATTTATCGAACTTTAGACATGTCTAAGATCTTAATAAAATGAAATCCCTTTGGAGCGAAACCCTGATTATAGAAAAATTTATGAGCCTTAAAATTTGATGTGTACGAATCTAATGCTAACATGCTACAGCCTTCATTTTTTGCTATTTCCACCATATAATCAAAAAGAACTTTACCGATACCTTTTGACCTTTTTTTAGAAGAGATGACAACATTGTCTAATTCCAAATATTTCCCGCACCATAACTTTGTTCCGATCCAAAATCCAGTTAACCCAACGCATTCATTGTCAATAAAAACCGCAACTTGACCGTAATTATGAGGGATCATATCGTCTAATTCACGATCGTATTCTTCCATTTTTAGATTAGGATAAACTTCAAGTAGGAGCTCATAATTTGTGAGCATTTCCTGTTTCGTTTTAAGAGCACGTATTTCCATCAGTAATATTTTAATGTAAAATTAGAAGAAATATAATGTTAGGATAAAAAAAAGAGCCTCAGAAATGAGGCTCTTTTTTAAATAGTGTATGTTTTCTATTTATTGAAATGAAATTCTATTTGTTGAAATACTTCCGTCAACATAAGATATCTTTAAAATATAAGTTCCACTGACCAAGTTTCCTTTTTCAATAATTGTTGAAGATGAAATTGGAATATTGAGCCTTTGAGTTCTTCCAGCTAAATCAATCAATTCAATTTGTTCAACATTTGATGCGTCATTTAATTCAATTGTCATTCTATCCGATGATGGATTAGGGAAGATTGATTTAATGGCATCCATATTCATTGTTTCAATACCAAGTCCACAGTAGGCCAATTGGTATAATGTTGAAGCCTGAAGAGGGGCGTTTGCGGGCTGTAATGCCGTTTCAGAACATCCAACTTGTTCAACAAGAAAATCACGAATAAACCATTCGGTTGTATCCATTGTGGCTGCTGATGATGCATGCGGAACGTGACCCGCTCCATAATGAGAGTAAAATTTATGCGGTAATCCAATTGTTTCAGCTTGCTCATGCATCATTCTTGATCCATCAATTGTCATTATTCCTACGCCTACTACATTAACTGTTCCTCTGTTATACGGAACAGTTCCGTCGGCAGTTCCATGCGTTGCACAAAAAGGAACATCACCAACTTCAATCCATCCATAACTTCCGAGAGCTCCTGCTAATCCGATTGCCCCTTTTATTTTCGTTGAATAACCTGGATTTCCGCTGTTTCCTTCAAGCCCTCCTAATGCCGTTACGTCACTTGCAGCTATATATCCTTCTAATTCGCATTCCTTGTCTAAGTACGCTAGATGAAAAGATATTAAGCCTCCTGCAGAACTACCTGCAATAAAAATTTGCGTGGTATCAATTTTATAGGTGTCAGCAGTTTTTCTGTCCTTGTAAAAGAAACGAATTGCGGCTTTCATGTCCTGCACACCTCTCAAAACAGCTTTTGTTGAATTTGTTTGATTGAATGGAAATGCAATTCCTAATCGGTAGTTAATTGATGCACAAACAAACCCTTTTTTCGCCAATCTGTTTGATAATGTAACTACGTCTCCGTCTGTTTTTGAACCTCCAATAAAACTTCCTCCATGCGCCCAAATAACTAATGGTCTTGCAGTTGAAGTGTCACCATTTGGTTCGTAGAAATCTAGTTCTAGATCAGTACTGGCACCTGTGTTGCTGGTATTGTTTCCATAAAGTATATTACTTGTGACATCTATAGTGGAGTAGACGTCAGTAGCGTATCTACCTTGATCGCAATCAGTTTGCCCGAAGCTCGTAGATATTAATCCTAATGAAAGGAATGAAAATAAGTAGCGTTTTTTCATGATTTTTTAGTTTAGTTATTAGATTTAATTAAGGGAAAATATTTCCCGAATATTTTATTGGGTTAGCATAAGGAATAGCAGCATTGAATCGAAGATTAATGGCCTCTATAAACGAATTTGCTAGTAAGGCTTGGCCGTTAGGATTTAATTGAATGCCATCTAATGAGTAGGCACCACCTGTTACAAATGCAGAACTCATAGCAACACCATTGTAAACGATGCCAGATTTTAAACGATGGACAAGTGTTTTAGCATCAACCAAGGCTAAACCATACGTTTGGCTAAGACTAGTTATAACTGAATTGTATTCACTTATTTTCGTGTTTATTTCTGCAACTTCGTCTAGATCCAAAACAAATTCATTTCGAAATGGGAAAACTGAACCTGTACCATTGCATTTTACTGAATCAAGGGGTGCACTCAACAATACAAGTTCACCTTCGACCATTTGACGAACACCAAAAGGGGCTGTTGGATCTTCCATTACAAATGCATTAACTCCAACAACAAATGAAATTCCAACTGGATTAAAGATTTGATTTAATGTTACTGCATTAGCGGCATCAACTGTCAATCCATTGTAAGGAATAGTTGTGAAATATGGATACTCCTTTACGTCAGGGATGTTTGCAATTGCTCCTTTTGCACCATTTGCGGTTAATGAAATAATTACTTCTTCTAAACTTCCACTAAATCCGACACCAGCTGCACCATTTGCGGCTGGAATAGCACCGTTAGTTCCTCCACTTTTAGCAAATGAAAGAATGTCATCATCGCCTAGCATTAAGGTGAAAAACGTAGGACTGCTAGCCACTGCGTCACTTAAAACTGAAGCATTCGCCTCATTGGATGTAAATCGCGCGAAATATGGATTGAAGTTTCCAGCACCATTTGCTGGGTTCCCATAACCAGAAACATTTATAGATAATGCACTCATTCCAGGTACACCCATATTATTAAATGGGCCATATCCCGCGTATTGATTCATTAGTTGAGTCATATCTCCGGCACCAGCTATACGAACAGGAGAAAGTGAGGTAACACCTTTACAATCTGTTTTGTTCCCAAGTTTTAAAGGAGATTTACCTTCAATATTAAATCCGATAGATCCGGCTGAAACGAATGGTTGTTTAAAATCAATTGTACTAACAGCACTAAATTGTTTAGCAATAATAGCCGCATAACAGTTGTCTTGGCCGGAAAATGTTAATCCATCGTTTGAGAAGCCTGAAGTATTATTTGTTCCGATTGCGATATAACGACTTCCGTCAATGTCTCCCATTGAAGCTTCAGTAGCTTCTATTTTTGGTTTACAGCTAACTAAAGCTGTAAATAAAACAAGTGCGATTGATGTATAGGTATATTTCATCGAATTATAGTTTATAAGTTACAGCAAGACCTGGTGCAAAAACGAGTGTTTTAAATTTACCGCTCAAGTTAGTTTCAAGATTTGTGTCTTCACGCTTAACTTGGGTAAATAGAAAGGATGCATCTAGAACTAATTTATCACTAATAGAATATCCAATTCCACAGGTGTAGTTAAGACGGTTATTGTCAGGTGTTTCTGGTGTTACGTATCCCTTTTGAACTGGTGAAATAGCATAAGCCAAACCTAATCTGGCAGTAATTTGAGGTGTAAATTTATATTGTGCACCTAAACGAACAGCGATACTTCCTTCATAATTACGAGCTGATTTAGTATCAAGAAGTGATGATGTGTTATTTTCATAATCAAAAGCTAAAGTATCATAAGCCTTCCAGTTGACATAATTAGCGTCCAGTGCAATCGCTAACTTTTCTGATGGTTTGATTCCCAATGCGAAAGTAAAAACAGAAGGCAAAGGAATTGATGACGTGAATTTTCCATCGGGAAATTTATCATTTAAAGATTCTGGAACCGTAAAGTCAGCCTCTCCATTTTTTAGTTTCATATTTACTTGTGAACGATATGTAATCGCAAAATTTAGATGTCTCGTTGGTTCAAAATAAAGTCCTACATTATATCCGAAGCCATTTCCTGAACCACTTAATTCAGCGTGTCCGTAGTTCCCTTCTGCGTCTTGTAGCGGCAAATCCTTTTGCAAGTTTACATTACCATAACTGTATACGAATCCAGCTCCAATTCCTAGTTTTTTGGTCAATCTATAACTGACTGTCGGTTGAAAGAAAATCGACAAAAGTTTCAAACGAGTTAACGCAAACCTTCCTGTCCAGCCATCTTCCCATTCTACTGTGCTGCCGAATGGAGTGTAAATAGCCATCCCAAGTTTTAATTTACTTTCTTCTTTGATTTGAAACAATCCATAGGCCGAAAAGGGTGTGCCTACAGGTGAAGTTGTGTGAGCAGTTTCATTTGTATTGTCTTCAAGAAATGTCCCTTTTGATATCACAGGAGTCACAGCTACGCTAATTTCATTGCTATGATGAAAACAGGCCGCTCCAGGATTAAAGAATAAGATAGCTGCATCTTGCGGTAAAGCTGCTCCAGCGCCACCCATGCCTTGTTGTTGTTGTCCTTGGAAATTTACTTGAAACCCCTGATTAAAGCCTATAAAAGGAAGGAGTAGTGCTAAGGTGAAAAGTTTATACATATTTTTTTAAGCCAGTGTATTAAAGATATTACATCTTTGTTTTGCTTGTGAAAGTAAGATTAATTTAACGTTAATCCAAGGTCAATTTGAAGAGATTTAAAAATTTAACATTGGTGATTTTAATGTTTTATCCATGTTAATTGAGTTTCTTTGGAATAAATAGGGTTTTTATAAAAGAAAAGTGTACTTTTGCGCTCCTGTCTCGAGAAGGCAGAATAAGTTTAATTAATAATCGAGGTTTTGTACCTCAAACTTTTAACACGTATGGCAACTAAAATTAGATTGCAAAGACACGGTAAAAAAAGCAAGGCTTTTTTCCACATCGTAGCTGCAGATAGCAGAGCGAAAAGAGATGGTCGTTTCATTGAAAAACTAGGAACGTACAATCCAAATACAAACCCAGCAACTGTAGAATTAAATTTCGAACGTGCATTAAACTGGCTTCAAGTTGGAGCTGAGATGACAGATACGGCTCGTGCTTTATTATCTTATAAAGGTGTTTTGTACAAAAACCATTTATTAAATGGTATTAAGAAAGGTGCATTAACTGAAGCTCAAGTTGAAGAGAAATTTGCTAAATGGGTTGAAGAAAAAGAAGGTAAGATCAGTAACAAATCTACTGGATTAGAAAAAGCAGCTGAAAAAGCGAAAGCTGACAAATTGAAAGCTGAAGCTGAAGTTTCTGCAAAAAGAGCTGCAGATATCGAAGCAAAAAACAATCCTGTTGAGGAAGTAGTTGTTGAAGAAGCGCCTGCTGCTGAAGAGTCAACTGAAGAAGTAGTTGCTGAAGAAGCTCCTGTTGCTGAGGAAGCACCTGTTGCTGAAGAAACTGCAACGGAGGAGGTAGTTGCTGAAGAGGCTCCTGCTGCTGAAGAGTCTGCTCCTGAAGCACCAGCTGATGAAGAGCCAAAAGCATAATTAAAAATAAACATTAGTGAATAAAGCAGATTGCTTTCATTTAGGATATGTAGCGAAACTTCACGGATTTAAAGGTGAGGTTTCGCTGTTTTTAGACGTTACTGATCCGTCTGATTACGCATCTTTAGATGCAGTTTATATTGATATAAACGACCAGCTTACACCGTTTTTTGTTGAATCTATTAAATTAAAAAATGGCAATTTTGCGGCCGTTCGATTCGAAGGTTTAACAGACGAAAATGCCGCAAAAAAAATTCTTAGAAAAGACATTTACCTTCCAGCTCAAATCTTGCCTGAATTAAAAGGAACAAACTTTTACGATCATGAAGTTGTGGGCTTCAAAGTCATTGATGCTAACTTTGGTGAAGTTGGAATTTTGGAACAAGTGGTTGATTTGCCCGTAAATCCTTTACTTCAAGTTATGCGAGGAGAAAAAGAAGTGCTTATCCCATTCATTGATGGGTTGGTTACAAAAGTAGATCGTGAAAACAAGGAATTGCACGTTACCGCTCCTGAAGGATTAATCGAGATTTACATCGGATAATGTCCGTATTTCAATTCAAATATTTTACTGTTCAACAAACTGATTCTGCCATGAAAGTGGGAACAGATGCAATGTTGTTGGGCGCTTTTGTAGAAACGGATGGGAAACAATTTGCATTAGACATTGGAACTGGAACTGGAGTTATTGCATTAATGATGGCGCAGAAAAATGAAGCCATTTTAATTGATGCTGTTGAGATTGATCAAAAATCTGCAAACGAAGCACAATTGAATTTTCAAAATTCGAGTTGGTCGGATAGACTAAAAATTCACCATTCAGATTTCTTAACCTTTACATCAGAAAAGCAATTCGATTTAATTGTTTCAAATCCACCTTATTTTTCTACCACCAACGAAAATCAAAACGAACGCAAAGCACAAGCGCGACATGTTTCCAGTTTGGCAATTGCACCATTTATTGAAAAGGCAAATGCTTTACTTTCACCTGATGGAAGTTTTTGGATTATTATTCCTTACAACGATTTCGATTTATGGTATTCACATATTGAAGCAAATAGTTTACGCATTTCTCAAAGAATAAATGTGATAGGTAAAGATGGAAATGAACCTATTCGTTGTATTCTAAAAATGAATTTCTCAACTATTGAAACACGAACTAAAGTATTTTCCATTCGAAATAGTGACAATGCTTACAGCAATGAATATGTTGAATTGACTAAAGAATTTCATGGGGTGGAGTTGTAGAATCATTATCCGACAGTCAAACGTTTACAATTGGTTATTATCACTTCGTTTTTATGCAACTATTAAGATTTTAAGTACATTAGAAGACGAATTTATATAATGCGGCTAAACGCAATGGCGTTTAGCGATTAGTTGTGTTTAATTCGCCTCCCCGATTTGTACGTCTTTTCCATTAAAGTGATTTCGTTCTACCAACAGTAATTCCCCCAAGATCTAAACACAACTTTTAATATTGGACATTAAAGTAAAGTCTGGATGCTGGAAGCGTTCAAATCTCGATTTGTGACGCAGACACGTCAACCAGACTTTAGTTAAGTTACTCAATAAAAATGATAAAATCAATATAAATTAAGCCTTGCATTAGTTGATTTAAATATTGGGGAAAACTGATTGGTAAAGAACTTCATCCCTTTTCATTGTATGGAACGGTTGCTAGCCCAACCTAATAACCATACCATCCAATGAACATGAAAAATCCGTGCTGTATTATTGGAACTTTCAGTTCCGTCGGGTAGACGAACTACGTTTTTTTATTAAAAATTTATTCGAAGAACGAATAACCGCAATTTAAAAGAAGTACAATAATAGATAATTGCTATTTTTAAAAAAAAACTAAACACAACATTCGCTAAACATCATTTAAAAAATGATGCCTAGCTCAGACCGTT
>OCVQ010003009.1_pt1 | contig 10405 bp, 3 predicted proteins | sample 1539061 | NCBI WGS metagenome assembly OCVQ01 (sample SAMEA3355526, study PRJEB22509) | marine metagenome | biome: marine; feature: river plume; material: water | place: USA | collected 2010-08-08 | depth 0.5 m | reverse complement strand
ACTCTAAACTTTACCAAGCTATATTTTGAAAATGGTGTTAACGTTGGTTTACCTTTAGATCAGGTTGAACCATCCGCTGCTGCGTTTGCTCATCTTGGTGATTGTGCTAAGTTAATCGTACAAGATACAGATATCGGTGGATTAAAATCAGCAGGAAACACTGAAACTCAAAATGTACTAGGTGCAAATGCTGGAGTTCTTGTAGGTGGAATTGCTGAATCGTTATTCGATATTACTTCTACTGCAGTCTCTAGCGGTACAATGCTAATGGCTCCAAGTCAAGTATTCCCAGATCCTGCTTCGTTCGGTACAGTTAATCAAACTGCTTATGCTGAAATTGAAGCAATCAAAGATTCAGTTGGTACTGGGTTACTTGCTTATCTTTCAGAGTTCTTCCAAGTATTACCATATAGTGAAACAAAATGTCGAAGAGATACAGGTTATATCATCGATGCAATTTCTCACGATATTCAATACGGTGGTAATGCGGCAACAGTTCAAACTGCAGGAATGTATTTTGAGAATGCTGTAAACACTGGATTACAAATTGAACAAAGAATGGGTACAAGAGATGCATTCTTACACCTTGCCAAAATCGTTGAACATGTTGTAGGTGGTAAGTCAATCACAACTACATTGTTCCCAAGAACAGGAAAATATTACACAGGTGATATTGTAACTAAATACGAATACTGGAATGGTATTCCTTCTTATCAAACAACTACTGCTCAGGATATGTCTGCAGTTGGTGCAAACCCTGATACTTGTATTGCTGCTCGTAAGCTTACAGAAATTGTTGCTAACGCGGTTGATGATAATATTGAAACAAGAAACACAATACCTGAAAGAATTGATGTATTACAAACATGGATGGCAGATTCGTTTGTAACTTCTAAGGAAGCAGTTGAAAGAAGATCTGATATCTTTGCAGAAGCTGTTATTACATACTTATCAAAAGAATGGAACGCGTTAAGTTTCCCTGATGCAAAATGCAGAAGAGATATTGGTTATATCATCGATGCAATTTCTCACGATATACAACATGATACTAATTTTGCTACATTACAATCTGCAGGTATTTACTTCGAGAATGGAGTTTCTGTACTTCCGGTTGATACTCAAAATCAATATGCTGATATATTACAATTATTAGGTGATGCAGTTGAGCAGGTAGTTCAAGAAATACCAGTAACTAACGCAAGTAATTATACATTAACTCCGCAGAATACATTAGGTACGGCTGCAACTGCAACTGAAGGTACTCAGGTACATGCATTGGTTGGAATCATTGAACAATCAATTCGTGATAATGATACAGATGCAATACCAAGACCAACATCTACTGCAGGTTGGGTTGATGCAGAATTAACAGCAGCTGCAAGTAAGATTGTTGATAATACAGAAGAACTTGCTGCCGATGTAACTGAGTTTATTAATAGTAACTTCAAGGTACTTGATTATAGTAAAGCAAAATGTAGAAGAGATACAGGATACTTGCTTGATGCATTCAGCTTCGACTTGAACTTTGGTGGTAACAGTGCTTCAAGATGGAATGCTGATTTCTACTTCTGGAATCAAGTTTACAGATTGCCTGAAGATCAAAGAACGCCTACTGCCAAGTCATATCGTCAGTTAGGTAAAATTTGTAAGGATATCGTAATCGGTGAATACCCAGGTCAATCAATACTTGGAGAACTAGGTACGGAAGTTGAAAGTAAGAAGGTTGAAGGATTAGCAAATATCTTCTATGAAACTCAATTGTATAATGATACTAAGTACTTGCCTGTATTACTTGAAGCTGATTACACGTATAGTAATTCAATCTTTACAGATGCTCAATCAATTATCGGTCAAAGAAGAAAGCAATTACAGAAAGATACTGTAAGACACGTTAACTCTGCTTACAACTTCATTGATATTAACTTGGCAAGAAGAGATGCTAGGAACTTATTAACAGCGGTTGTTAATGACTTTGCTTACGATAAGTTTAATCCTGATGTCCCACAACCAACATACAGTGACAACGGTTCACAGAATGCCGTAAGAACATATACTGCTTCGTTCTTTAACTATGACGGAACTCATGTATTCCCAGTATTCAATCCTTCCGATTCAACATTAGGATTAAAATATAAAGGATCTGTTAGTTCTTTCGCAGATCTAAGTACTATTACTGGAATGAAACCAAAATGGTCTTACATTGTTGCTACTGATTATACAACTAACTTCTATGCCGGCGATATATATTATTGGAATGGTAGTGCTTGGACCGCAGCTGGTCAAAACAATACTGATCTGCTTGATGCCTTTGCTGGTGCATGGACAAGAATGAAAACTTACATCAACACTAACTTAGCTCCAGATGCTGAACATCAGAACATGATTACAGGTCTATTTGATGATTGTCTTACTGACAATATATTGAGACCTGAAACATTGATCTTCGGATCATTGGTTGAATCCATTGCTCACCAGTTCAACGGTGCATCTGCAGGTGTTAACAGAAACGCATTACCACTTAACTTTAGAAACTTAGGTGCTGCTATATCAGCAATCGCTTCTGTACTAAATGAGAATGGCGGTCGTATTCGTTGGTCAGGTGCTGATGAATTGAATAACCAGTACTTCGCAAGAGGTCTAAGAATTAACGGTAGAACAGGTCGTATTGAAGGCCGACCATTTACCTCATCGGTTCGTAAGTTAGCAAGACGTGCTTCGAACTCGAGAGCGGTAGTTTAAAAAAATATAAAAAGGAATAAGAGAGATGGCAGTTACAACAATTACAACGAGTCAGGCACCTGACGCAAAACCAGTTGCGATTAATAAGATCGTATCGACCAACTGGCAAATAATTGCAGATGTACCTCAATATAAAGTTCCTGAGTTAGTCTTTGGTGGTTCTGAAACAGTTGAGCCTGGTGTTGGTGAAATTATCTCACCTCTTGTATTGTGTAATATTACAGCAAGCACCGTCTTAATTGATTTAAGATTCCACAGAGAAGATGTTAACGCAGAGTTTTATGTATTGAGAAATATGCCTGTACCCGCATACGAAACAATACCTATCCCATTGAATGGTCAGTTTTTGAAAAGTGGAGATTTATTAGAGATCATTGCAGATACCGATTTAGCAGTTCATGCTACACTATCATTCACTCAGGGTCAATCTGAAGAAGATGATGTTGTATAAACTTAATAAATATATTATTAATAAGGTTTGAACTTTAAGGAAACAAAATAAATGGCCAGTAGATTTGGAACATTAACAGGAAAGAATCAGATTATCGGACACGGTGTTCCGCAAGCTTTTCCTGTCACTTTAGATCCATCACCGTTTGAAGGTGCTGTCATCTATGCCGATAACGGAGAGTTAAGATACTCCGACGGAACCGCGTGGTTACCGTTAGGCACAGGTCCTCAGGGAACGACAGGCGATCAGGGTATTCAAGGCAATCAAGGTGTCCAAGGTGATTACGGTCCTGGCTTCTCTATCATTGGTTCAGTAGCTGATGTTGATACCGGCGGTGATCCTCAAGCAACTTTAAACGCAGCATTTACCTCGCCTAATATTGGTGAAGGTGTTATTGATGAAGCTGACGATGAGTTGTGGATTTGGGATGGAACCAATTGGGTTAATATTGGTGGCTTCCGTGGTGAACAAGGTCTACAAGGTATTCAGGGTACGCAAGGTGCTCAAGGTCAATTAGGTTACGAAGGTATTCAAGGCCATAGAGGATTCCGTGGTAATCAAGGTGTACAAGGTACTCAAGGTTTCCAGGGTATTCAAGGTGACTTAGGTTTCCAAGGAACACAAGGATCAATTGGACCACAAGGTACGCAAGGCTTTACAGGTATTCAAGGTAATCAAGGTCTTATCGGTTACCAAGGTATTCAAGGAGTACAAGGTACACAAGGATTTATAGGAGTTCAAGGTTATTATGGATTCCAAGGATATTCAGGTACCTATGGTGGTGTATCGTTTGAATTTGATTTATCACTATCAACAATTGCTCAAGATCCTACTGCTGGTAAGTTCGCAATTAATAATGGCGATCCATCACTAGCAACTGCGATGTTTATTGATGATGAAGCAAAATCAAGTCAAGATGTCTCTGCTCTATTAAATAGTATTGATACAGTTCCTGGCCCAGTTAAAGGTTATATTCAACTTACAAGAATTAGCAATAACCAAGAATCTATTACGTTTGAAATTATTGATGTAACTGATAACGCAGGTTGGTTAACATTACAAATTAATCACGTTCAAAATACAGCAGGTGTATTAACTAATGTTGCTTCTGATCCTGCATTTATTATGTCCTTTGGAAGAGTTGGTTCTCAAGGTACACAAGGTACTCAAGGATTAATAGGTAGTCAAGGTACTCAGGGATTTGTAGGTCAACAAGGTATTCAAGGAGATCAAGGTACTCAAGGTACAGACGGTTTCCAAGGTTCGCAAGGACTACAAGGTATTCAAGGTTCTCAAGGATTACAAGGGGATCAAGGTACACAGGGCGTTCAAGGCTCACAAGGTTTACAAGGTTCTACCGGTGACTTCGGTGGAATTACTTACGATTACGATTACGATAATAATACAACAGATGCAGATCCTGGCACAGGAAAGGTAAGGTTCAGTAATACTAACTTTAGTTCTGCAAGTCTGAAATTATGGATTGACGATGAAGATAACGGTGGTAATAATGTCATGGACGGCATTGCTGCTGAACTTGATGCAATCGTTGGAAGTCCTAAAGGTTATATCAGAGTTATTGATGCAACCGATATTTACAATCAAGTATTATTTAAAGTTGACATTGTAACTGATAAGACAGGTTATTGGGAACTTGATGTTGTAAGAGTTAATGGTGTTACTAACTTTACAGACGGAACGGATATCAGAGTTACCTTTTCAAGAAACGGTGATCGTGGTATTCAAGGTCTACAAGGATCTCAAGGTTTACAAGGCGGACAAGGTGTTCAGGGCGGCCAAGGTACACAAGGTACTCAAGGCGGACAAGGAACGCAAGGTTTCCAAGGATTCCAAGGTGTTCAGGGCGAATCAATTCAAGGATCGCAAGGTACTCAAGGTTTACAGGGTGTTCAAGGATTCCAAGGTTTCCAGGGCAATCAAGGTACTCAGGGAACAACTGGTGGAACTGGTTTACAAGGTACTCAAGGCCTACAAGGTTTACAAGGAGTACAGGGTGAACAAGGAGAGTATGGCGGATTAACATTTGCTTGGAATTACAGTAGCAATATTGTTGGTGGTACTGACCCAGGTACAAATAACTTTAAGTTTAATGCCACGAATCCTCAACTAGCAACATTAATTACACTTGACGATGTTCCTTTCGACCAATACGATACAGAAATTGACGGATTCTTAGATTTTATCGCAAGTTTCCCAGGACCTGTAAAAGGTTACTTAAAAATTCAAATGGGTGCTGGTGGATCTCCTGGTCCTGGCGGTCATCATTGGTTAGTATACGAAATTGAAGATTGGACATGGGACGGCGGATCAAAGAACTATGGTTTCTTTGATGTTAACTATGTTGACGGTAACGCAAGCAGTTGGACAACAGTTGCCGCTACTCATGGTAACGAAACTCTAATTACGTTTGTTCCTCGTGGCCCAGCTGGTATTCAAGGTTTTACTGGTATTCAAGGAGCACAAGGTTTACAAGGTAGAGTAGGAGCTGGTTCTCAAGGTTTACAAGGCGACCAAGGTGTTCAAGGTGATACAGGAGCGGCAGGCGCGTTTGGTGGAGTAACATTTGATTATACTTATTCTACTAACACTGTTAATAACGATCCTACACCAGGTTATTTAAAGTTTAACAATACAACGTTCTCATCAGCAACTGCATTATATATTGATGACAGAGATGATAACTTTGTTCTTATTGAACCATTCTTAAGAACAATTGATGATTCTACAAGTCCTATTAAAGGACACTTCAAGGTTACTAAGGTTGGATCACCAGAGATATTCCAAATCTTTACAATTGCTGCTCTTACTGAAATCACAGGTTACTTTAATGTTACTTGTGCCTTTGTAAGTGGTAATGGATCTTTTGCTAACGATGAAGATGTTACAATTACATTCGCTCGAACTGGTGATGCTGGTGCAACAGGTTCTATCGGACCACAAGGTGTTCAGGGTCAACAAGGTTTACAAGGCGACCAAGGTGTTCAAGGTCCAATAGGTCAAGGTATTCAAGGCGATACTGGTGGCGGTGGTAGTCAAGGCCTACAAGGTAATCAAGGACCACAAGGTGCAACTGGTAATACAGGCGGACAAGGTGTTCAAGGATTCATCGGGGTTCAAGGTGATTTAGGTTTCCAAGGACCAGGCGGATCTGGTGCTCAAGGTGTTGATGGTATTCAAGGTGCTCAGGGTAACCAAGGTATTATCGGACCAGGCGGAACTGGACCACAAGGTATTCAAGGTGTCCAAGGTATTCAAGGCAACCAAGGTCTTCAGGGTGGAGAAGGTGGTTCAGGTGAAGATGGACAGCCAGGACCAGAAGGACCTCAAGGTTTACAAGGACCGCAGGGTCTACAAGGTATTCAAGGTATCCCAGGTATTGGTGCTCAGGGTACTTCAGGTCAAGGCGTACAGGGTGTACAAGGTGAAGCTCAGCAAGGCGTTCAAGGTGCTCAAGGACCTGATGGATTTGGATCGCAAGGTTTACAAGGACCTCAGGGTCTTCAAGGTGAAGGCGGTGGACCAGGTGGGCCAGGATCGCAAGGTTTCCAAGGATTCCAAGGTCTTCAAGGAACTGATGGTGCTATTGGTGCAACAGGTCAAGGCGTACAAGGTGTTCAAGGATTCCAAGGATACCAAGGCGTACAAGGTTCTGACGGAACTGGTTATCAAGGAACACAGGGTTTCCAAGGATTCCAAGGTAATGAAGGACCAAGCGCTCCGGGTACTCAAGGTGTTCAAGGTACAGACGGTTTCCAAGGTACTCAAGGTGAGGCTGGTGTTCAAGGTCAAGCAACTCCAGGTGTTCAAGGATTTCAGGGAACTCAAGGTTTCCAGGGTATTCAAGGACCTCCTGGTACTGGTGATGACGGTATTCAAGGATTACAAGGCTTACAGGGTAATCAAGGACCTCCAGGTGAATTAGGTGGTTATGGTAGTCAGGGTGCTCAAGGATTCTATGGTTTCCAAGGTAATCAAGGAACGATAGGAGCTGGTGAGCCAGGCATTCAGGGTTATGCAGGTGTTCAAGGATTCCCAGGAGACAGCGGTGGATCAGGACCACAGGGTGCTGCCGGTGACGAAGGTACTGTAGGACCCGAAGGACCACAAGGACCATCTGGTGCAGCAGGTTCTGATGGTATTGGTGCTCAAGGTGGAGCCGGACCACAAGGTGGTAGCGGAGAAGGTATACAAGGACCAATTGGTGCAACAGGACAAGGTGTTCAAGGTAACCAAGGACCGGCCGGATCAGTACAGGGTGTTCAAGGACCAATTGGTGCTGGTGAAGAAGGTGCTCAAGGTGGTACTGGTGGTATCGGTGCTCAAGGATTATCTGGTTGGCAGGGTGTTCAAGGTAACCAAGGACCAACTGGTTTAACTGGTGCTGATAGTACAGAGCCAGGACCGCAGGGTGTTCAAGGTGTAGCTAATCAGGGTGTTCAGGGACCAGGAGGTTCAACAACTGAAGTAGAGGTTGGTAATATACATACTTCTGGTTTACAAACAACAGCGATGTTCTTAACCTTAGTTCAAGGTGGATCAGGTGCAAGACCGTTATACGGTACTACAGGTCCTAACCCAGAAAGTGCAACTGATAGTGATACAACCTTAGAAACTAACATGTACTATACATCAAGTCTTGACGAATTAACAGTCGAGAACATTGATATTAATGGTTCAGCTACTCTAAACGGTTCAACAATTACTTCATGGCCAACAGGTGGTGGCGGTGGTGGTTCATTAAATAATGTCGTAGAAGATACTACTCCTCAGTTAGGTGGTAACTTAGACGGTGGATCATATACTATTGAAGCTGCTCTATTCCACCCAAATACATCTGATGCAAGTGCAACAGAGTTTGCTAGTATAGGTGGCAGTACAGCGTTTGGTGTTCCTTTCGGAGAACTTCGAAGTAATTGGTCAAGCGGTACATACGTTCCATTAACGTGGGGACCTTCTGGTATAACAGTTGCTGGTTACCTCAACGCAAGTGGAGACATACAAGCAGTTAACTTTAACTCAACGTCTGATGAATCTCTTAAAGAAAATGTACAAACAATTACAAACGCACTTGATAAGGTCGATAGCTTACGAGGAGTTAACTTTGATTGGATTGATTCTGGTAAAGCTGCAACAGGTGTTATTGCTCAAGAAATTGAAACAATCCTTCCAGAAGTTGTAACGGAAGATGAAGATGGTATCAAACATGTAGCTTATGGTAACGTTGTTGGAGTACTGATTGAAGCAATCAAAGAATTGAAAGCAGAAATCGAAGACCTTAAGAAATAATTATATTATGTAAATCATATTGCTCTGTCATTAAAAATTAATGGGATTACAAGGGCATTATCGTAATGTCCTTTTCTATTTGTGGAACCGGACATTATAAATAAGGTAATAATAGAAAAAATTAAAAAGGTTTCGTAACCATGGCATCAAGAGCTAACATATACATCGATAAAGGTTTGGACTTCAGAACAGAATTAAATCTGTTTAACGATGAAGGTGTCGAATACGATGATGCAACCATTTCAGTTTATAGCTTCTATAGCAGTATTAAAAAGGTATATTCTCAATCGCCTGCTGTTAACTTTAATATAGAAGTATCAAACAACGATATCACGCTCGTATTAACGGATCAACAAACTGATACGTTAACTCCGGGCAAGTACCAATATGACGTCGTAATGCAAAAACAAACAGGAGAACGAACCAAAATAGTCGAAGGCTTAGCAATTGTAGTTGACACTATTACGGAGGTTTCGTAAGTGAGCATAAAGGTCAAGATCGGTGCCGGCCGCACGATTAAGGCCGTCCCGAAACAAGGGCAGTCAACAGCAATAGTTGCACCAGCAGAACGAAAACCTCAAATCGTTCCAGATTCTGTTGTCTTAGGTATAGACACTATAGGTGATTACGTCCAATCGGTATCATCTGCCGACGGAATCATTATAACACAAACAGTAAATGATCAAGCAGCAAATGTTGTTGTAGGACATGCTGATACTTCAAACGCTGTTAGTACAACAAATCCAAATTTATCGTATCCAAAAAATATCTCAATTGATACTTTTGGTCATATTACTGATTTTGAGAATGTCGGGTTTAATCCTTTAAACTTTGGCGCCAACTCAACTATTATATCAACCAATGATATTACAATTGGTACTACCTCTCTTACTTTAGGTGAATCAACTTCAACTCTTACAGGTCTAACATCCCTCGATGTTGGCGGACCGGTATTATCAAACACATTAGCAATAAGAAGTATTACAGAAGGCAGAATATTATTTGCCGGTGCCAACGGTGCAGTATCTGATAGTACGGGTTTAACATTTGATGGTACATCGTTAATTGCCGCAGGTGGTGTATTCCTTGATGGATTACAAGTTGATGGTCAAACAGATACAGACAGTTTAAATGTTAGAGACTTAACTGCCACAAGAATTCCTTTCATAGCTGCCAACGGTGAATTCGTTGATAGTAATAATCTTACGTTTGACGGAACATCCATTACGGCTCAAGGAGCTGTATTTCTAAGTGGTTTACAAGTTGACGGTCAAGCTGATGTAGATAGTTTAAATGTTTCTGATCTAACTCAAGGTCGTATTGTATATGCAGGAGCCAACGGCGAATTAATTGACGATGCAGGTTTAGCATATAACGGAACAAGCATAGTCGCAACAGGCGGCGTATTTTTAGATTCCCTTGATGTAAGTTCAGGACAAGCAACTTTAGGTAGTGTTAATATTGCAGATTTGACTCAAGGTCGAATCATGTATGCTGGTGCAAATGGCGAATTAATTGATTCTGCTAACCTTACCTTTGATGATGTTTCTATTACAGCAAGCGGTGGTGTATTCTTAGATATACTTTCTGTTCCTGGTCAAACAACTTTAGGTTCAGTCAATGTTACTGATTTAACATCAGGCAGAATTACTCTCGCAGGTACTAACGGCGAATTAGTTGATAGTAATAACTTAAGATTTGATGGTTCAACATTTACAGTAGATGGTGATACTGATATTACAGGTAATGTATCAATCGGTGGTAATCTTACTCTAGGTGATAATGAAGTTGATACGATTACTGTTGTTGCCGACTTTACTTCTGATCTTATTCCTGATGCTTCCGATACATATAGTTTAGGTACTCCTACCAAAGAATGGCGTAGAATATTTACTCCGTCATTAAAGA
>OCVQ010003008.1_pt1 | contig 10406 bp, 29 predicted proteins | sample 1539061 | NCBI WGS metagenome assembly OCVQ01 (sample SAMEA3355526, study PRJEB22509) | marine metagenome | biome: marine; feature: river plume; material: water | place: USA | collected 2010-08-08 | depth 0.5 m | reverse complement strand
GTTGGTGTCTTCATTTTGTTTGTCTAATCAGTTCTGTTCCTTGTTCGTTCCATGTATAATCTTCAACCATATTACCAACAATTTCCAAAGAGTCAAGAGAAATATACATGATTGATATTGTTCCAATATTAGAATCAACTACGTAAGCACAGTAGCTGTTATTATACTGAACAACCCCTGTTGCGGTTTTTTCTCCATCAAAGTAATCAAAATTTATGACGTCTCCTTCATAAATTTCTTTCATGTTCTTGTCTAGAATACCAAGAAATTGTTGAGGTTTGAGAAATTCATCTGATTCAAATAATTCATCGACAAATCCATTATATTTGTAATTGGTTACAAACGCTTTTGCTTGCGGATTCCAAAATCTAAATTTATTTTTATTGTTCATTTTTAAAGAAATTTTAAAAGAGAAATAGAGTCGGCATTATATTTTTCCCACCCAAAAGACTTACAAAGATAATACTCAGGCAAAGAATTTTTATTCATTCTAAGAACAGACTCCACTCTAATTACATCCCCAACTGATAAAGATGGACCTTTAAAATTTTCATTTTTTAAAATTTGTTTTTGTTCTTCTGTAAGAAGTTCTGAAGGAGCATTAGTCAGATGAAATGCTTCTTCTGCCGCTTGTTCACCGGAGAGATCTGTATAATACGACATGCCGGGTTCTCTGTTCATAAACCATTTTTCTCGATCTTCAAAATGAGAAGTGGTCCAAGGAAGTCGAAATAAAGTAACATTAAATTTTTTATTCATAAGAATAGTCTAAAGGATTTTTTAAAAACCTCCCGCCAATAATTATATAAATGGAACCACCAAGAAAATATTGCACTCTTCTTATTAAAAGAAGAGTGTCTGGAGACCCAGGACCACCTTCTATGTTACTTCCCGGGGAATTGGCTGTTAATGAAGTAGATAATATTTTATATACAGGAAGCACTTTAGTCGAAGACACTTCAGGAGATATTGTAACAGATTTAGGAACTTTTTAAAATTCTATTCCTTCCCCTTCAGAAAAACGACCATATGGGGTTTCTACTTTAAATTTTTTAGCAATCACCTTTGCAATATCTATAAATGAAATGTCTTTAGGTAAATTAAAAGTATAACTACAACTATGATAAGAATCTTTAATAGTAACTATAAATGATTGAAGAGTCTTTTCTTTGGGTACATTATACGAAGTTTTCTTTTTCATATATCCTAAAGATACTTAATAAAAATGTTACTTCACCCGAATAATTACCACCAATTCAAATAATAAAATTTCTTACTACTATCTTTCTAATTTTTTATTTTGAACTTTAGAATTAAATTCTTCCTTAGAAATTTTCCCTGTTCTAAAATCTACAAACAAATCAAAATCATGGCGATTTAAATCTTTAACTGGGAAAGCTGGACGATCTTTATCTTTGTCTTTCAGGGATTTAATAGCTTGTTCTTTGCCACTCAACCAACGAATCTGATCTTCTGAAACTCTAACTCCTTCTCCCACTCCTTTAGCATGAAAGACTTCTCCAACAGGAAAGGTGGAAACAGTATGAGATTCAGAAAGAATTTGGTTATAAAGTGTATCGAATTTGCTCATATGATTTTTATTTAATAGGAATTGCTTTGTAGAAAGCGCCCATAACATCAGAAGGGGTTTCTTCATGTCGTTGACGTTGTTCTTCAGGTTCAATACGTATTATTTTAAATTTATTAAATTTACCTTGGAATTCTTGTCCATTTAATGCTCCTGGTCTTCCTGGTTTTACTAAGCTGGTAATATCTTTAAATTTTCTTTTTACAGACATTGTTAATTCATCTGAGAGTTTGGGTCCTGCATATACCCAAAACACTTTTCCTTTCTTTTCAAAGATATCATTTTTAAAAGCATAATAAAATGGGTTAAACCTATCTTTACTATCCTTGTCAGCAGGACCAAGACCCGCATTACGTTCTCTATTTTTAAAATTCTGCAAATCGTCCTCAGGTTCTTTATACTGACTATGATCAGGGCGATTAGAAACGTCTGCTTTATTTAGACGAGGGTCAAATTGAGAAGAGTCATATTCTTGTTCTGAAACAATTTGATTAAAAAGTGTATTGAATTTATTCATAAAAATTTAAAGTGAAACTCCGCGGGCATGATCTGCTTCTTTGATTTTATCCCAAGCTACACTTTTAATGTAACGAGCCGCCACACTCATACCTTGTTTTCTTTTTTCTGGGGGAAGATCGTTGATTAGGTCCAAAACATTATCCATAAGTTCTGAAACAGCCATATCCAAAGAAGGGCCGAAAGTGTCATTTTCTTCCATGAAATCAAAGTCATTATCTTGAATTTTGTCTTGGAATGCTTGTTGATATACTGAATTGAATTTGTTCATATATTTATTTAACCAAGTTTAGCTACAATACCCTCTCCATAGAACTTCATCAACTGGCGTGCATAGATTGGCATCTTCTTGTGTACATAGACCATTTGCTTAGGAGAAAGAGATCCCCTGGTTTTAAGCTGAGAAGCAAATGAGGTCAAGAGGGCGGCATCCATGCAACGGAAACCCATATTGTTGTTATTATTGACGGTGGCTTGAACCTGCTCGTCTGAGGTCTGGTTCTTGAAGATCGCTAGGAGAGCTCTTTGAGCCCAACGAGCGTCGGTGGCGAGTTTTTCTTGTAGTACTTGGAGTGCTTCTTTCTTATTCATAACACTAATAAGAATAGAGAAATTAAACAAAAATGTCCCGCTTTATTTAAAAAAAAATTATTTATATTTTAAAATTATAAAGGATTGTTTGGTTTCTTCTTTCCACTTAAAAGTTAAAAGGTCTCTTCCAGAAGGATCTTCTTCTACATTCAAAGTTTCTACGTTCTCTACGGGAATATATTCTCCTTCTACCGAAACACAAGGAACCTGTTTAGGAAACCAATTCTCGGTGGAGTAATATTGTTTTTCAGATGGTGTCACTGGTTTTAATAATATTATCTGTTCATTTCTCTACTATAACTTTCGTAGCCGTCTGCTCGGTTTGTCAATTTTGAACCTCGTTTTTTAATTTCGGCATAACACTTTCGTAGTTCTTGTTTATTTTCTTCTTCTTTGTCTCCTGCTCTGAACCTAAAATCACAAAGGTCTTTGTAAGTTTCTAAAAGACCTTCATCGGACAATTTAGAATACTTAGTCATGTCGTCGTAAGCTTGTTCAAGGAGTAATTGGTCTTTAGTCTTCATATAGTTTATTTAATCAAAACAATTTTCAATTATATAATCTACAATAGTATCAAATACTTTTTGATCTTTAACTGTATTACCTTGATTATCTATCAGACTAGCAAATTCTCCAGAGACAACTGGTTCTTTGCTATCCACATAAACATAATCCGTAAACAAATAATTTCTTTGATTATACACAAGTTTATACCTTATTTGTTCAACAAGATGTTTTTCAACTTCAATTATTTTAAAATGGTCTTTCATATTATTCTCTTACCTCAATGATGTAGGGATACTGTTGCATGAACCAATTAGTAACCTTATTGCCTTTAAGTTTTACTAGATATGTCTTACCTACTTCCAACTTGCTGTACAACTCATCACAGTTAAAGATCTGTACGGGGTAAAGGAAGTTCTTGACCTCATACACCCCCTTGTCAGTCCCTACCATATAGTGAGAAGACTTACCACTATCTACATATAACCTCTGGACGGTTACCCTTTCAACATACTCTGGACCAAAGCCACCAACACCATTACTATAGTTGATAAGAACAACAGACCCCACCAATACCACAACTGTTGTTGTCATTATCCCCAACATGCCGGCTACCGGATGGTCCATGATCCATTCGACTGTTGTGTCTAGTGCTTTACCAATTGCTTTATTAATCATGAGAAAAATATCTATTATTTTAGCAAACTCTGCACGCTTTTTTATTTAAAAGATCTAAATCACTTCTAATAATTTCCCACCGCATTTCTACTTTCTGTAAACCAGTCTGTTCCAAGATTTGATCTTTAATAAATCTAAAGAGAGGTTTATAGGTAGTATAGGTGGAAGCAAAACGATAGGTTCCTGGTCTCAAAGACAAAGAAACCTTAAAGATTCCCTTTTCTTCTGTTATTAAAATAGACTCGGGACGAGCTACAATAAGTTTTTGTTTTCTAAAAGACTTAAAGAGGTCATCGTAGGTTTCTTCGCTAATAAAGACACTAGGGTTCATAGAGATATGATTTTAATATAAAAATAAGTTTAATCACTTTGGGAAGGACTAATTTCTTTCTTTTTATATTCGTTGAGATCTTCTAAAGCTACTTCTAAAGATTGTTTAGCATTTTGTAATTCGTAATAAAAACTGTCTCGTTCATTCTGTAAAGCGCATACAGCATGAAGCAATGTAGTAAATCCTTCAGCATCTTCTCCTAAGTTCACTCGGATATTGTTAATTTCCTCCCTCGCCTCGTCGCGCTCTTTAATAGCTCGCAATGTTCCTAAAGCAATTTCCCTTCTCTCTTGTGGTATTGCCATCACTTCGATGAGTGATAAACATTTAAGCTCCTCTGTCTCTGGTGTGTCGCTCATTTTGTAGTTTATAATCATTTAGCCTCTGCACGAAACCTCTTCCAAGCTTCCCAATTTTTGCGTTGTTGCTCTACTACTCGTTTAACTGTTTTTGGTGGTTTGTTCATTATAGATTATTTTCAATTCCAAATGCCAGGAGTACAGCTTTAATAATAGAAAGCGTTAGACCAATAGCACATGCTCCAGCGAGTATCCACAAAAAGGCCATTAGAGCCATAATGCAATCTACTACTTCAGGTTCGTTTATTCTTTTCATTATTGTTCTTCTTGGTTTGTATTCATTTCCGTCATCTTCCTGTCTGCGATCTTATATACTTCCATGAAGTCTTGAATGTTCTCAAGACGCAGCATACGATTCCCAACAGTCTTTAGATCACATACCTCATCCTTGTTGTTATACTCCAGCCAAGCAACTACACAACAAGTTTCACTAAGCTCGAACATAGACTTAGACATTGAGTATCCGTGGGGCTCAGTCTGTACAATCGTATCTCCTTTATCCACCCATCCGTTTTTCAGATATCCTTCCAGCTTACCATAGTCTGGGTTGCGACTCCAATGAACGAACTCTCCCCCTGTGTCTGTAGTGCTCCGAAATTGAATGTCATTGATTCGTATGTTGATTTTGTTCATATTGCTAATAATACGAGGTTTTCTTAAAAATTCCAGATTTAGTTAAGAAGAAGATGAGGTTGGACGTCTCTCTGACGATCCTTAACCAGAAGCTTCTCCCAGCGATTAAAGAGATCTTTGTTTGAATGGTTAAGAGCCATTTCAGCTCCTCTCCAGAGGAATTGATTGGTACGAATGTTGTCTCCGAAGGCTTGAGTACCTTTCATTACTCCTTCTACTCCTCGAATCAAAGATTCCTGAACTCGGTTCAGAACTACCCAGGAAGAAGAACCTTCATCTTCTGGACGACGAACTTCCAAGAGACGTGAGGTAACAGAGTCTCCCAAGACCCTCTTAGGAAGTTCTTTACGATAGAGGTAACGGGAACGAAGACCAAATTGAGCAAAACGAATTTGTTCTTCTTCCGACATCTCTCGAGACTTAAAGGCCTCAATGGTCTCCAGAACTTTAGGAAACCTATCAGACAGAGTATCAATCCTCGCCATAATGGATTCCAAACGATCGTCCGAGAAGATGTGGCGAGTCCTAATCATTTCGGCAGGTCCTGTAGCTACCAAGAGACCGTTAGAACAAGCTTGACGAAAGTATCCCATCGCCATCATAAAACGACGAGAACGATTATGGGAATTAAAAAGATCTACCCGAAGAATACCTTCATTCTGAACTCCGGGTTGAAATGCGGTTAGGTCTCTGTTATGAACCAAGGTGACCTTATGTTGAGCATAGACAGAACGACCCTGAGAACGAGCTTCTACGATGTTCCATCCTTGATCCAAGACTTTCTCTAGAACACTACGAGTCGAAACAAACTGGTAACGGTCCGAAGTATTTGGAGACTTTTCAGTACCTCCAATGGCTGGAACTTTTTCAATGGCTTCGTTGAGGGTGAGTGTATTCATTTTATTTGTATTTTTATTAAGGTTTAGTTTGTGGTTTACAAATTTCATAATAGAGATTTTTTACTTTTTGGCAACCTCAATTTTTGTAAAACCAAAAAAAAAGAGAAGCTTTTGGGCTTCTCTTTTAATAAAAGATTTAATTAAAATTAATCACCCCACTCGGCATCAAGATCCCAGTCCCAAAAAATCCTCACACTTTTCTTTCCCCCAAATCCTAAAGGAATTCCGGCATTAATTTGAATATTAGACATCCAAGCTTCAAATTCTAAAAAACCTGCTCTTTTTTTAAATTCTGTAATAATAGATCTAAGATGACTATGAACATCAAAACCCCCAGAGGTAGCTAATATTTTAGATTTATAAGCACAAGATATAATTTTTTTGTTTTCGTAAATTAAATTAGTACTCGATTCATAATAACCATCACTCCCGTCACTCCATTTATATTCAGGAGTTAAAAAGATCCAATCATCTGGATCCCAAGGTATAGGTTCACCTGGTCCATCAACATTATAAATATAACTGCTCAAAAATGAACCTTCACCAGCAAGCCATTGTTGAAATGGGAGGTAAGCTTTGTAAGCATTAATAGGATTATTAAAAGTCATTTCTATAGGATCTCCTTTAGTTCCTATTTTTAATGTAGAAAATTCTGAAGTAAACATATCTTAATAATAACACTTAATGAGTGTTAGTGTTTTAATCAACCTTGGTTTTAATACCATCTAACACACTTAAAGATGCTGATTGATTATTTAATAACGAAGTACGCCACCCCTCTTCAGCCATTTTATCATTAAAATACTTTAGCATTTCTTCATCATAATTTTTAAAAAAATCAGAATTAATATTATTAAAAATAGATTTAAAATTATCTTCTAAAATAAATGAGTCAATGAACTTCATGTTAGTCGTTGATCTTTAAGTAAGCTTCTTCAAGCAAAATAGTATCTCTGTTTTTCATAATGTTATTTTTTGTCCTTAGTAGGAATGCAATTAGGAACCATCTTCTTTCCTTTCTTCTTCATGCCTCTTTGTGTATAGCCCTTCCAACACTTTTCCATTAGAAGATCAACTAGTGCATTAAACTTTGACATACTGTTATTTTATTTATAAAACTTTAAAGCTTTCTGGACTAACATATGTTCTTGTCTTTCCGTTCTCAAGCTTAATATGATAAGTTAACTTAGAACCTACACCAGACTCATTCTTATTATCAAAACCAATGATAGTACCTTTTAGTCCTTCATCTTCTTTTCCGGGATAGTTCCCAGTAGTCTTCATTCTACCATACTTGGGATGTCTGGGTCCTTGAGAGTAATCTTTATGTATAGGATCTTGTATTATTTCAACTGTTGTACCATTCTTCAGTATGTTATTAGATTCTTTTAAAAAGGTCTTTGAGTAAGCTGCTTCCAGTAGTATTTGGTCTTTAGTTTTCATGTATCTTTTATTTATTAAACATAGCCTAACAGTCTAAGTCTGCGGAATCTGTCTTCCCCACACTCGTCTCCATAAGCATGAATGTCAAATTTAGGATCGCAGGTTGGACACCCACCATCCCCTTCAGTTACAATAGCGATTCCATATCCTCCATTGTCTACCCAAGTAACTTCCCAAGGAAGTTTATTATTAGTTTCGTACGCAATAGCGGGCCAGGCCCCAGGATTAGCTTTATCTATTAAATGCCATTCGTGAGTTGTAAACTCGTCAAAATATTGAACACTAAATGTTATAGCACCTACTGTTCTTTCCCAAGAGTCTTCTCCGTTCACTGGAGAAGCCATTGTATATACTCCGTTGGGATTAACTCCTCCAACGTTATTTAAACCGCAAACTGTAATTTCATTAGCCATATATCTTTTATTTAACTAAAAGAGGGTGGTCCAGACCCCTCATTCTCTTAGGTATATTAAAGAGGAGAGGTTCCCTACAGACTAAATGTTGCTTCCGGATGCATGGCATTGTCATCTGTCGCGGATATGGCTTTGCGGGCCTATGCGCTGGACCAAAATTAAAGGGGAAGCCAATTAGGGTAAGCCTTTGTCGTTTCTTAAGAACTTACAGGACGAGGCACGAACCCACATTTCCCCTAACCAGCTAAAATTAAAAATCTTTCAAAGAACATTCCGATTTTATATTACCGAAGTTATTTATCGGTTGATGGCTCATCGGGAACCACTCTAAAGGTTTCTCTCTTCTATCGAGGTTTCGTTTCCCCGGAATCCAGGGACTAAAGACCACGAAACACTGGGCTCTAACTACCCGTACGTCTTCCCGGGCAACCGAACGTTCTAGAGCCTATACCAGGTCCAAGGTTCGATAGAAGAGAGAAGAAATTACTTCTTCCCATTGCTAACGACTACTCCAGGAATGGCAGGACCCTTAGGAGTCTGGGTGAGGTCGAGGATAATCGAAGCCTTCTCGGTCTTCATGTGTTTGCCCATCAAAGACTCTACAGAAACCTCTTTAGAAGCCTTAGGAGCTTTAGAAGTATCCTGAGAGATACGCTTCAAGGTATTGTAGACTTTACGGTAGTCGGCTTTAAGGTAGGTCTGGTTAGTCTGAATGCTATTAAGAATCTCCTTAACAGAGACGTTAGTATTGGTGGTGTAGAGGGCCTTAACAGCCTCGGTCAGGGTGGTGTTCATGTTATTGGTGGTGGTGTTAATCATGTTTATATAATGGTCTATTTTTGAGAAAAGGTCACGATTTATTTTCAGGAAACCAAAGAATTTTTATAGAATTCCTGAAGAGAAGGATTGGTAAAGTTCCAGTCTGGCTTCTCATTCATAGAAACTTCAATGATCTGCAAAGACTTGGGGTCATTGGTTTCGTCTTCTTTCAAGTAAACGTCTCGAGCCATCTCAGCATTGCCTCGGGAGTTATAGATTCCGAGAAGGACAGAGCCGGCGTATTGTTCGGTGTGGAGTAGGAGTTGGAGTTTCATGTTGTGTGATTAGAGTTATATAATGGTCTATTTTTATAAAAAAGTCCAGCCTAAAAGAACCTTATCGATTCTTCAAACGAATGAAGACATCCTTGTGTTCTTCCATAAGAACACCCAGAACCATAGTGCAGTAATCACTCCACTGATCCAAAGTCCATTCGTCGTTCTGATACTTGATGAGGTTAGTATAGTACTGTTCAATCATTTCAGGTGTCATAATATTATTCGGTGATTTCAATAAGGTTCATGAAGGCGAGATCCGACTCCCCGTTCATTTCTAGACTTTGCAGGTCAAAGTCTTTATTCCTAGTGTCCACGATAGCTATGTTTTTAACTCCGCAGGACTTCAGTTCAAGTAGTTCTTCAATGAGTTTATCAATGTTCATGTTTATATAATGGGATATTTTTAATAAAAGGTCACTCTTAAAAGAAAATTAATTTCTGCAAGAACCTTCACAATCTAGTTCCTTGGCTTCATCAATAATGTACCTCACCGCCTTAATAGATTGCTTTACATAAGCTCTTGCTGCATCACTCTTGTTCCTTTGAGGATAGTACTGCATAATAGTAATGTAGCAGGCTGTCACGAGGGACCTTTGAATGTCGAGTGGGATGTTCATTAAGACTTAGCTCCTTTAAAAGATACCTTACCACAGACCTTGAGATCAATATCTTCCAGAGCATCAATTAGCTTGGAGATGTTCTCTGCCTCTGGATGCTTTGCCAGGTGGGCTTCTTTAGCTGCACCTACCAGTGCTCCATGTGCCTCCTCAAAGTAGTTCATTAGGGTGTACTCAGTCGTTGTCATGATTTAATATTCTATCTGATGCTTGTCTAGGAGAACTGCGATAGCCCTAAAAGCTTCTCTGGCTAACTGTTCTTCAAACTCTTTACTTTCTGTGTGGGGTGACATCTTGTATTGAAGTTCTTGAATAGCATCTGCTCCGTAGTATTCCTCGATAGCGTTAAAGATTTGGCGGCGAATAGTCATAAAATTAAAAGTCTTCTGGTTACATCAATTCCTCTAAAAGAGTCTATTCTTCTTTTTTACTAATACTCGACCCTTAGTAGCCCAAGCCACTAGAAACATAATTCCTAAAAGAAAGACAGCTAGAGTGATCTCCAGACCCAAAGTAATAGGAAAAGGAAGAAGAACCCAAAGCCAAGGCCAGGTAGTGAATCCACAGATCTTAGCGACAGACATCAAAGTCGTAAAGAGAAGGGCCATCAGGTGTAGGTATTTCATATAAATATATTAGGTTTAGTGTTTAGCCATCCAAGCGGCTTTGAGGCCTTCGTACCAAGTTGGATTCTTCTCTTTAAGGATCTCGAGAGGAGCCTTACGTTGGGAGTAATC
>OCVQ010003007.1_pt1 | contig 10408 bp, 4 predicted proteins | sample 1539061 | NCBI WGS metagenome assembly OCVQ01 (sample SAMEA3355526, study PRJEB22509) | marine metagenome | biome: marine; feature: river plume; material: water | place: USA | collected 2010-08-08 | depth 0.5 m | reverse complement strand
AGACTGTGTGTAATTTTGAAAATTGGAAAATCAATTTGAAAAACATGAAAAAAGTAAAATACCTACATTCTTCGTATACACACTTTTTTTGGTATATATCCATTCACTACATGATGTAGAGCATCCACTACATCGTGTAATAAGCATATTTTACGAAACTATAAAAATCAGTCGCTTCAGCTCAAGGCAATTCTGATAATTTATCGTCGATATTTGCCATATTCATTTTTTGGGTCGGTGATATGCCGAAATATCGCGATGTTTGTATGTGTATAATATTAACGATCAAAATGGCAAGTATGTCCCACAACCCATCCCACATGCCATCTCACCTACTAATCTTCGTTGTCATCATAATTTAACATATACGGATAATCTTCTTCTCCCATATCGTCGTCTTCCTGTAAATTATCCATAGAATACACATCTTCGTCAATTCTTTGCTCGGTTATCTCTCGTTCCTGCTCTTCTAACATCTCAATTTCTCTGTTAGCTACATTTGTCTGGCCTAACATTTCTTTCTCTACAATATGTCTTTCCATGATATCATCCTTTTCTCTATCTTCCCGTTCTTCGTCATATGTTTTGGCCACATATTGGGTAAGTCCCTTTTGCAGACCTTTATTCCATCTTTCAAGTCGATGATTTTTGAATAAATTCTCAATATCTCTCTGTTCCTTTGTCATGTCGCGCAAGGTGGATGTCATTTTATGTCGTTCTTTGTCTTTCGAACGGTTAATCTTTTCCTTCACCATACTAGCGTTTAAGTTGATTTTCTGCTTCTCGTTTTTTATTATGTGTAACATAGTTGATGTTAAATCGGCTAATTTCTCTCGCACCTTCTTCTGTTCTCCTCTAACAATATCAAGTTCTGTTATTTCACCCGTGGCTTCTTCTTCTAATTCTACCGACGTTACAATATAGTCTTCGACCTGGCTAGTTACGACTTCTTGGCTAATTAGCGAAGTATCATCTGACATGGATAGTAAATTATCTATCATATACAAAAAATAATATTCGAATAACTGGGAAACCGTTTTATTGTCAAGTATTGACACTATTTCAGTATTGTCTTGTAATACAATATTCGCATATAAATGAGTCAAGTTAATTAACATGAAAAAGTCTTTTAGATCAGACTGATTCTTCTTTAATAGTGAATATAAAGTTGTTTCATTATAAAACCTTGTTAGGGGTGTATAAAAGTTTTTAAGAACTTCTTTTATATCAAGTTCATGGTTTTGAGATAATTTCCAGTGGGTAGGTATTTTAACATTTGTATAATCGACATGATTCATAATAATTGTTGGAAATACATATACAAAATTAAACATGCTATTTTTAATGAATTGAATCGACCTGTATAATGTCTCATCGTCTTGGTTTGTATAAAAATTATTGCCATTTTTGTTAAACATAGTAATGTTGACAATAAAATCCTTCAGGTTGTTTTTACTAGTTTTTGTCAAATCCGCATACTTATTAATGTAACTAGTTATTTTACCCTGTAGTATATCGATATTTTTACCCAAATAATTCCGGAATTTACGAATATCGTTACTATCATCACCGCTTTCAATTTCATATCTATCGATACAGTTTTTAAACAAGTCTAAGAACTCTTGGCCAATCGAATTGTCGCTATCCTTCATGTGTTGAATTAAATCTCTCATTTGTTGAATATCAGATGTCTGTTTATGAATTAGATCAACTGGCACGATATTCATTTTATTAACAATATCTAGTAACTCGTTGAATGTGTCTATCGAATATGTGTTACCAGCCGCCTTTAATTGATGTATTTTCTCTCTAATCGTCGAGTCTTTATCGTATTCATCTGGTTTGTTTAAACATACGGCCATCAGTTTATCGCTTATTGGCATGTCATTATTAAAATTACAATATTCGATAAAAGCCCTGTATATAGTATCTTCTGACAATTCACTGCTAACAGGTGGGAACTTAACCTTTGTATCTTTTGAATCCAATAAAATAGCGGGTTGAACAAAGCCTTTTGTATCAAATATAATATTGGTTAACGAACCAACGATATCATTGTAGTTACTAATATTCGGTTGTTTTTTAGCAAAGTAATCGATTGTTTTATAATCACCCGTATTACAACAAGCATTCTGTAGGAATGGAACTTGATTATTGTTGGTAAGTAACAAATCTTCATTTTTCACAACAGCATGAATAGACTGAATTATTGCCATAGAGTAGTATATTATTTTAGATTGAATGACTCTCAATTGTTCAAACTGATCAACAGTTCCTTTTTTCAAGTTATCTACCAGCGAATTTTTAAACTCGGTAGTTAAATTTGCGGGGGTCTTGTTAGTAATATTTTGAAGAGGTGGTAAAAAGTTTATCCAATTTTTTATGTCATGTTCGATTGGTATAAAATCTGTTTCGTTTTGTAATAAATATGACCGTTTTTGATCCAATAGAACCTGGACGTCGGTTTGCTTTAATATAAACGCGTCCAAAGTATTTTTCATAGCAGTAGTGATTTTATCCTTGTTTTTAGGAATCGCTTTCCATGGATATTGAGATGTTTTAATACCAGCCGCAACGCACGCGATATATTGTAAATTGGATAAATCTTCATCACCTGTCAATGGATATCCAACAAATGATCGCTTACACCCTGGGTGAGTCTTTTTAGATTGAATCGGTGGGATAGACACTTGAATATACAACGCCAAATAGGCCAGCGTATAAGTCAATAACGCTGAATTAAACACATCAAGATACACTTTCATTTTTCTACCTTCTTTTAGCTGTAAAGCAGCATTTTGTTCGTATACGTCTTGACTATCCACTGTTTCGTCAAGAGCCAATAAAACATGCTTTATAATCTCTTCGCGTTGGTTATCCAATACAATACCGAGATAATTTGACATGGAAGTTAAGACATTATTGATAATCCGACCCTTTGGGTCTGACAAAAGATCGTTTTTTAACTCCTTAGATACACTATCGGCTTGTAGTAAAATTGCGCCGGCATCCATTTCTATGATGTCTCTGGATTGATTTTTAAAACCGCTCTCTCCGTAACCTTCTTCTGTATTTAATGTAATTTTAGAGATTTCCCACCCACTATACTTATCAAATGTAATATTATCAATGTCAACGCCTTGGTCTTTCTTTATTTGCTCAAGTGTATCTAAGAAATTTCCATTTTCAACAAAGACAGTTGCCAGCTTTTGAAGAAATGTAGGCAATAATTTCGTGTTGGTATCAATACAATACAGCCAATACATGTCTTCATTCTTTGTAGCCAGAGGAGGTCGAGTATATTTATTGATAAATTTGACAATACAATTGTATTTTATGACAACGTCACCATGTCCTAATATTGTTGACAGTTGCTTAGTATATGGAGAGACAACATTATCAGATTCTTCTACTCCATGTGATAATTGTAAGCGTCGGTTTTCATATTTATATCGCAAATATATGTTAATTTGTCGTAATTTATTAGCCCGTTCATATTCAGATTTGAATTTGTTATTAATTTTCTGTTTATACTGGTCAATATTTTCAGTATAATTTGTATCAAATTCGTCATACATGTCTTTAATTAACTCCTTTTTAATCAAGTCGCTTCCTAATGATTTATCGGCACATGTTTTATCTATTTTAATACACTTGTCTTGAATATTACAAAACAAATTATTTGTTCCAAAGAACGAGTTGTTAGGAATATTTTCATCTCGAATCCAGTTATTATTTTCGCGTTTGTAATAGTAATACTTTATGTTATCAATATTATCAATTTCTAATACAGCATATTGTCCATCTTTTACTTCTCTTTTACCATCAATCATGGATTTAGCCTCGTATCTTGCTTCACTTCGTTTAAGACCAATATTTTTTATTAGTTCGTCCGCAAGAAAATTTTTAAACGTCGTCTCGTCCATTTGGGTTTGCTGTTGTGTATACTCTTTTAATATGTCATAAACTGTAGAATCATATTTTTTATCTACATAAACAGGTATATCATTGTCTGCGTTTAAATCTTCCAACTCAATATACCGTTTTGTTAACACATATTGTTTACATTCGTTTTCAGTCTCTTTTTTTTGTATCGTTTTATCATACTCATCCTTTTTTTGATCTAACAACTCATCAAAGTTAAACGGGGTGAATAGATCAAGGTTTAAAAGCGCAATAGATGTATTATACAATCTGGTAGAATCAACCTCCATCGTTTTTTTTATTATTTCAGATGATGTCAATACGCGAACGTCGGGTATTTCTCCAGCGTAAGGGAAATCTTTGTTAGAAAACCCATATTCATTAAAGATCAAGTCTCCTATATCATTTCTACCTTTTAATAGCTTATATAACACTGTTTCATAAAAAAATGATCCGGTTGATAACGACGATAATTTATTGAACATTTCTTTATTGAGTGAGAACTGTTTTTTATATTCATTGATTTTTTGTTCAATGTAGTCAGTAATTTCTTCATACTGTTTAAATGAAATATCATCTATATAGATTAAAAATGGCTGTAAATAACTAACGACAGAAATAAATGATAATTTGCCATGAATATATTTTTTTATCAAGTTAAATAATGTTCTCGTTTTCGGGATGATAATATCTAGATATTTGCGAAATTTATCTGGATCATTATTTTCATTATTTAATAAATATTCAGTCATATGCTTAAGATATTTTGTGTCATCAAATTCTATCTTGTCATTCAAATTATCTATAAATTTAGTAGTTATAGACGAATTATTTCTTAGCAATTGCCAATAATTCAAATAATTCATGTTCAGATTAGATTTGTCATAAATATTTGTACTTGGTAGATTAATATTAGAAAATTGAACAGTAGGTTCGGGAAGTGTCAATATAGATTTGATTGACATGACATCATTTGTTGTCATGGGAACAATCTTGGTTTTCATAACATTACTAGTCAATTGTGTAGTTTGTAATTTAGAAACACCTAGATTGTATTTAGTTATTAAGAACCGTTTTTGTCTGACAGAATCTTTCTTGGCAACAGACGAATAAAAATTACCCAAATTATCAATAACAGCTTCTATATTTTGTGAGACGGCTTGAATTGATAACGCATTATCATTGTAATTCGTATCAAATGGGGTTAAAGATGGTTGTAATTTATTCATATAGGAGGCATAACTATCAGTGTTTGTTTTATAAAATTCTCTAATATCATATTCATCTATTCTACTCTGAGCTAAAGTAAGAGAAACTACATCTGATATTTCAGCATCTTGATTAATATCCAAGTCATAAACCTTCTTGATATTTTGAGCAATAGGTAAAATCCAATGTAATTTAAAGTTGAGATTATTCATGCGTTCTATTAGTGGTTTAAAATCGGCTCCTTTAAATTGTGGTAGTATGGCATTACCATTACTATCGAATTGTGAAAATTGAGTTCGTAACTGTTTAAATCGTTCAATAGTGGTATGAATGCTATTTAAAACGCTTCGGGTTCTTTCTACATTTGGAATAGAAGAAAGTAGCTCATCTAATAAATCAGATGTTTGTGTTTCAATGCTAAATCGTTTTTGTTCTTCTGGAACATCCTTAATCTCAGTAATGCTCTCCAGATCGGCTCCAAATTCTATCTGGTCTGCTTCCAAAATAATATCTTTCAATTGAGTTTTTATTGTTTGAATTGGAATTTCAATTTGTTGCGTTTCTTCCATGTTTGCGAAATCTTCTGGACTGATCGCATTCACATCAACAGTCTCACTTATACGGTCAACAGATTCCATTCTCTTTTCTAATTCTTCCTTTGATTTATCTTCTTCGGGTTGAGATCGTATAACAATCTTGTCAATCGGAATATTCTCTGGAATGCCTCGATATCCAAAATCAATGTAAAATATGTCATTATCTTGGTATGTTTTTATTTCAATCATATCTTCCTCTAAATTAGTAATTTTTCCGGTGATAGTTAATGGTAAGTCTCCTCCGAAATGAATATCAATCCAGGTTCCAGGTAAAAGATTATTTTGTTTCGCATACCCCTTATTTTCATCGCGATTTAAAATAGAAATCGAAGTAATGCTTTCGTCAGATAGGTTACCATCTGGTTTAATATTTAAAATAACACGAGACGAAGTCTGCTCGTCTATTAATTTTATTTTGTAAGTATCAATATATTCAATGATAGCTATATGTTCATTCAAGTCTGGATTTGATGGAGCATAAATTTGAATAATATCTCCTAATTGTAAATAATTATTAGATGTAGTCATTTACTTTATATTTATAGTAGAAATTAATATGAATTACGAAAAAATTGATTATTAAAATAAATTAAAGAATGGACCATATAATAAGTAATATGTCGTATAGTTTAAATAGTATCCCTCAAATAGACAGTCTGTTGTGTAATAGTTTAAATAGAAAAGAACTAGCAACATCACTAAATTTGAAACTCAATGCTTGGAAGCATAAAAATGGGATTACTTACCAGATTCTAAAATATAGCAAAGAATGGTTAGCTAAAGAAGCGACACGAACGACCGGGTTGTTGCGGTCACTCATATTCAAGGATGATGGGTCGGTAGTATGTTTGGCTCCTCCAAAGTCTTTACCCACGGATAATTTAATTATATCTGAACCACTCGAGTTTGTAGCAGAAACATTTGTTGAAGGGACTATGATCAATGTATTTTACGAAAAGGAAACGACTAGTTGGGAGATTGCTACAAGAAGTAGTGTAGGTGGCGAGTCATGTTTCTTTATGGATAATAAATTCAAGGGGGAGAATACATTCAAATACATGTTTGAAGAGATATGTAAGGACGCTAATATGGATTTAAACAATCTTAATAAGAATTATATTTATAGTTTTGTCATACAACACCCGCGTAATCGTATTGTTAAAGTCATTAAAGAAATGAGAATGTATTTGGTAGAAGTATATCAAATAGTAGATAATAAGACAATTAATATCATTTCAATTGAAAATGAACTTGAAAATTTAGGCATTTCCAAGTCAGTCCATATTCCCAAGAGAATATGTTTAAAAAATAACGATGATTTGGAAAAGTGTAAGTATGATTTAGCATCAATGAATACTCCTTACTCTATTGTTGGGGTGATGATTAAAAATAATATTGGCGAAAGATATAAATTTAGAAATCCGAACTATGAACATGTACGACATTTAAGAGGAAACCAACCGAAATTACAATTTCACTATTTGACTTTGAGGCAGCATGCCGGAAAGATTGGGGAATATTTACAATACTATAAAGAACACAGTAATGAATTCAATCAGTTTAGAACACTATTACACGATTATACAGCAGAATTGTATAACAATTACATTAGATGTTATATTAAAAAAGAGAAGGTGTTGAAAGAGTTCCCAGAGAAATTTAGGACGCAAATGTATACTTTACACCATGAAATATACTTAAAGTCGTTGCTACCCCAAAAAAAATATGTAACCAAGACGGAGGTAATTAACTATTTTAATATGTTGCCGCCAGCAAAACAGATGTTCGTATTAAATTATGATATGCGAAAACAAGTGAATGATAGTACATGTGCGACAAGTCTATAAATATTTCAAACTTGAAACGAATGTATATTTTTTTTGTAGTATTACATGATTTCACCACACATACAACAATGTATAATATAATATTATCTTATCTTATCTTATATTATACTTATATAATGTCATCCGATGACATAGATTCACAAGTAATCGGTGAGGGTACATATGGATGTGTTCATAAACCACCAATGAAGTGTAAAAATAAAACGCGTAAAAACAAGACATCTTCCATCTCAAAACTAATGACGGATTCCAACGCCAATAGTGAATTACGAGAATTCAAACTGATCAGCTCAGCAGACAAAGAGAAGAATTTGTATTTAGGTAAACCATCAAAATGTAAAGTCGACCGGATATTAAGCAACATACAATCTATATCTAAGTGTTCCGGTAAGTTTAGCCCACAAATGATCGATGACTATTCATTGCTATTAATGAAATATGGCGGACAAGACCTTGAACAGTTTGGAGACGAGGTTTATAGGTGGCCGAAAAACAAAGAGCATGTGGCCAACATTGAACTATTTTGGTTGGAATGCATTCGGCTCTTTTATGGATTGAAAGTATTTCAAGATAATGGTATCGTTCATCATGATTTAAAACAACAAAATATTGTATATAATCAGAAAACGAATCGAGTGAATTTCATTGATTTTGGGTTTATGACGAAAAAGTCGTCGATTATTGACTTGGCTAAGCAATCAAAATATTGGCTAGGCGATAAAAACCATTGGTCATTTCCACTGGAAAATGTTTATTGGAACAAACGTAATTATATTGCTGCGATGACAGACATAAATACAGACCCATCAGAATCATACGCTGATTTCGCGCAACAAGTTGTTAGTCACTGTGGATATTTTTTCACTAGTATTCTCCCTGTAAATGCGGATAAAACTAAGCGTGACAAATTGGCGCAGCGAGCTACATCGGGCGCATTTGAAAGTGTCGTTGAATTTGAATTAACTGACTACGATCGGTTTCTTAATAAATCGGTTGATAATATTGATTCTTATGGGCTAGGCATTGCTCTTATGTATGTTTTAATCCGAAGTAAACATTTGTTGCCAGACGAATTTGCTACTAGATTGCGTGAATTATTCATCAGTGGCATGGTTAATCCAAAAGTATTTCTTCGTCTTACACCGGATCAGCTATTAGCAAATTATGAGAGCATTTTATATGATAGTGGATTTTTAGAAAAACATAACTTACACATAGAAAATCATTTAATTGAGAACAAAACATCTAAAAAGTCGAAAATTATTAATCAGCTTAAGAGAAGTATGTTTCTCATTAAACCGCCTGGGTTTTCTCCAACTGAAATTGAAATAGTAAGAGACTGTCCTGAGGGAAAGGAGTTTAATCCACTTACAAAACGATGTATTAAAGTATGTAAACCGAGATATGTTAGAAATCCTAACTTTAAGTGTGTTCTAGACAAAACTAAAAACAATCGCAAATCTCAAAGCATGAAACGAACTCAAAGTATGAAACGAACTCAAAGCATGAAAAGAACAAAACCGCGTAGTATAACTTATAAAAATTGTCCTGTAGGCAAACAGTACAATCCTATTACAAATAGATGTGTAATGGACTGTAAATCTGGTTATATAAGAGATAAAAATTTCAAATGTAAAAAAATGGGAAATCCATTTGATACATAAGAAGTAACAACCTTTTTTATTTAGTATACATTTTATCATGTAAGAATGTATACTATTTTATTTATTCATCTTTGAAACTCGCCATAATATTTGTATATGTAGTAATAACATTCTGCGACGCATTAACAAGACATTGAGTTACCTCTGTCTGATCAGAAACAGCATTGAACGCTATACGAATAATTCCATTTGGAATATGTGGATGGGGAACTTTAAATCCAACAAACGACAAACTCTTTTTACCAAGATAATAGTTTTCATATAGGAAATATACTAATACATTGCCAAGGGTGTAATCTTCATCTTTTAATGTTACGACAAATTCATTCTCTATAGTAGTATTATCGTTTATTTTGATATCAACCTTACCACCTTGTAGCAAAGATATAAACAATTCACATTTTTGAATCATAATCGCACATGCCTTTTTAACGATTGAAATATTGGAATATACACCGACCGTTTCAATTATAAAATCAAAACTATCTGGTAGTACAATTCGTTTGGCATCTAATAGAAACCAATCTGATTTCTGGAACTCGATTTCTTCCGCACTCATCCCAGACTTTTCTAGTTCTCTTTTTTTATCATTCCATACATCGTTTGCTTTAACCATGTCAACAGATGCTCCATACGCACATGTTGATACAATGTTATACATGCCATCTTGTTTAGCAGTCCCCATATCGAGATAGGCAGAGAACTGTAGGTGTTCGCCTGCGATATTTTCTGTCAATCTAGGACGAAGTCTTGTCAAAATAATGTAATCACCTGTTATTAAATCGGGTGGAAATATTTCTTTTACTGCTGTAGGAGATAGATATTTTTCGGTTGAAATATTTTTAATTTTGAAATCAGCGGTAGTAAGCAATTGAATCATGTCAGAGTCATTCTTCTTATCAACCTCGATAATGTATTCTTCATATGGGAAATCCGTATCAGTAATGTGAATGGGAATACATCCAATTCTTTGTTTAAGAATTTCATTATTTAGGCGGGTGGTATTAACAGTAATATTTACTTTGCTTTCTGTATGAGGAAATGTTCGAAATATAAGTGTAGGGATATCGGATAAAATAATTCGCCTCAAAGAATTAGCTAAACCATGATTTATATTACTAATAGTAAATTAAATAATGGTTTAGCTAATTCTTTGAGGCGAATTATT
>OCVQ010003002.1_pt1 | contig 10418 bp, 3 predicted proteins | sample 1539061 | NCBI WGS metagenome assembly OCVQ01 (sample SAMEA3355526, study PRJEB22509) | marine metagenome | biome: marine; feature: river plume; material: water | place: USA | collected 2010-08-08 | depth 0.5 m | reverse complement strand
GCTATGCCAGAGAGACAACCTGGTGCTATTGGTATTGAAGATTTACAAATATTATTAGAAGCTTTTGCATCAGTATTCTTACCTTCGGTTAAAGCTAAATTACATAGAAGTGCTACTGTTAATGTACCAGGTTCTAGTATTGATAACGGTGTTATTACATCAGTTTCTGTATTAGAGAATGGGTCAGGATACTTAACTCCTCCAACAATAACTTCAGCAGACACCGGAACCCCTGCTGGATTTACAACAGGTACTTTTACCCCTGTAATGAGTAATGGTGGTATAAGCAGTATTACTATAGTAAGTGGTGGAAAAAATTATAATATTCCGGCCATGACTGCTGCAGCTCCTGCAGCCATAGCATTCGATGGTAGTGATGATGAATCGGTTGGAGTTGGCATTATTAACCTAGTAGATAATACTATTAAATTAACTGCAGAACAAGCGGCCGCACTTCCGGTTGGATCACGAATTACATATAACTCTGGTGGTGGAACTTCTATTGGTGGGTTGACAAGTGGTGCTAGTTACTTTATAATGACCAATGTTACCAATGAAGTAACACTACAAAGTGTTCTTGGTGGTATACAGACTAATATTACTAGTGTTGGTACTAATCTTTCGGTTACTGCTGGTAGTTTTTCAGTAGGAACTAATTACATAATCACATCAGCTGGTAATACTAACTTTACAGCAATTGGTGCCGTAGATAATAATGTCGGAACTACATTTAAAGCTACTGGAGTCGGTGTAGGTACTGGTACTGCTGGTACTACTCATTCATTAACAGGCCAGACTGCTGTATTATCTCCTACTAAAACTGATGGAATAATAACAGGGATTGAAATTAGTGACCCAGGATATGGCTACACATCTGCTCCTGCTATTACCTTTAATGGTGTGGCGATAGCATCACAATCTTTAGTACAACCAAATATTTCAATAGGTCTGGATGCACAAGGAAGATTAGACGTGGATAATATTACTATTACTAGCGGTGGTAGTGGATATCTTAATGCGTTTGGATTTGTAGCAGCTAACCCAAATTACGGTTCATTAGCAGCTATTGATATTGCTGGACTGGGTGATAAGAAATATTCTAAACCACCGTCAATTGTAATATCAGAACCTACTGCTAAAGATGCAGATGGTGTTCTATTGTCTAGCAATGTACAAGCTGCAGCAGAGTTTGTTTTTGATTCTTCCAGTTTAAAATATATGGAAGTAACAAGTGGTGGAACAGGATATACTTCGGCACCAACAGTGACAATCGGTGGTAATGCCACTGGTTATGCTACGATAGAAAATGGGTCTGTAACTAAACTTTCGTTTTTCACTGATGGTGCTGGTTATACTAATGGCACTAATTATACTACAGTACCAACTGTCACAATATCTGGTGGTGGAGGAAGTGGTGCTACTGGTATAGCTCATATCAATGAAGGTGAAATATCAGGATATAGTATAACTCAGGCCGGTTCAGGTTATACTGGCGACCCAGTATTGAGAATTGATTCTGGTGGACATAATGAAATTAGAGGCAAGGACCTTGAACCTATTGTTATAATGCTAGTTAATCATCTAGCTAATGCTTCTAGGACTAGACCTGAGAATAACTACTTCAATCGAAAGGGTAATACTTACCTAAACAGTGCTAAAAGGTACGGTGCTAATGATACATTAGAAACATTAGCGCAGGTACAAATTCAAAGTACTGAAATAACCAATATAAATAATAGTAATGTGAATTCTTTTATTCATAAAAATTAATAGGAAATAGAAAAATGACAGCAATCGTAACATCAAATTTTAGGGTAATAAACGCCGAGAATTTTAAAGAAGATGTGGCTGATGCTAATACTAGTGTATATGTAGGAATTGGAAAATCGGATGTTTGGTCTTTAACCACATCAGATACTACTGATACTACTCCCTTTACTCCGGTTGATGCCTTAGACTCATTAGGAGAGGCCAGCCAAAATATGATTGGCATGAAATTAATCGGAACAGCAGACGTATCACACGTGGTTCCAAGATATACTTGGGCATCAGATATAAGTTATTATGCGTGGGATTCAGATGATAGCTCGATCTTCGATAAGAAATTCTATATAGTAACATCAGAATTTAAGGTATATAAATGCATTAAAGCCGGTGGTTCTGTTTCTACTATTCAACCTACACAAACACTTACTGATCCAACTGCTGAATCCGACGGATACATTTGGAAATATATGTATACTATTTCAGTTGCTGATGCTGAAAAATTCTTAACAACATCTTATATGCCAGTTAAAAATGTTCCCTTTATTGATGCTAATACGGGTAACGAATGGGCCTCAGATGCTGCAGCAGAAGCAGTTCTTTCAGAAGCAGACTATGCACAATATCTTAACCAAAAGGCATCACGTGCTTCGGTTACGGCAGCAGGTATTGAAAGAATTGAGGTTACCGCAGGTGCAACATATTCAAGTACTCCAACTGTTACTATTACTGGTGACGGAACTGGTGCTACGGCTATAGCAGTTATGAGTGGTTCTGGTTCTAATCAAACAGTTGCTAGTATCAATGTACAAAATAAAGGTACTAACTACACTGTTGCTGATATAACATTTAGTTCGGGTGATGCCGCGGCACGTGCAGTTATCGCTCCAGAACTTGGACATGGTGTACAACCTATTAAAGAGCTCGGCGCATTCTTCATCGGCTTAAACAGTCAACTTACTGGTAATGAAGGTGGTGACCTTACAGTCGGTAATGACTTTAGACAAGTCACGATAATTAGAAATCCTAAACTATACGGGCCTGGAGCAGTTGCAACAGCCGCTACTCTTAAAGCTCTTAAATATTTAGACTTCAGTGCAGCAATTACAAGTTTCTTAGTTGATGAATTAATTGTAGGACAAACAACTGGTGCACAAGCATACGCAGTAGAGATTGATACCGGTACGGGTTATATCTACTATCATCAGAATGCTAAGACTGGTTATAAGGCATTCCAAAATGGTGAAACTGTTGTAGGTCAAACCAGTTCAGCAAGTGTTGCTCTCGAAGCTTCTGCGGCCTTAGGTACACCGGAAGTACATCCGGGAACTGGTGATATTATGTTCTTAGAGAATAGAAATCCAATTAATAGAACAACTACACAGATCGAAGACATTAAAGTTATCATCGAATTCTAATATAAATACTTTTGTATTTAAATAAAAGAGAAAGGACAATATGAGCACAACCACAATTAAAAATTATCCAGCAGCGCCATACTATGATGACTTTGACGAAACGAAGAATTATCATAGAATTCTGTATCGTCCTGGTTATGCAGTTCAAGCTAGAGAGCTTACACAGATGCAGACTAATCTACAGGCACAGCTTGATAGGTTTGGTCAATACGCATTTAAACATGGATCAAGAGTTGTTGGTGGTAAAGTTACTCTAAACACTGAATATGATTTTATTAAGATTGATTCAGCATTCGTCCATTCGGTTGGTGGTACTTTAAATTCAGATGGTTATCTTTCATCTTTTGTCGGGACTACTATTACTGGTTCTGCAAACTCTGGTACTGAAATTACTGCTAAAGTTATTGCGGTAATACCTTCGGACGGATCAGATCCTAATACTCTTTATATTAAATATACTAATACTGGTGGTGCTGCTAGAACAACTTCAACTTTTGCAGCTGGTGAAGAATTTTCATCAAGTGGTGCTACTACATTTTACGGACAAGTACAATCAACAGGAACACCTACTGGTGTAGGCTCTAGTGTTAATATTGAAGAAGGTGTTTACTTTGTATCTGGTACATTTATTTACGTACCAAAAGCATCTCTTACTTTAGATAAGTACACAAATACACCATCATATGTTATTGGACTTAATGTAATCGAAGAGATTATTGATACCGATACTGACAATACTCTTAAAGATAATGCACAAGGAACTCCAAATGAAGCAGCTCCTGGCGCAACAAGATATAAAGTTTCTACTGCTCTTGTAAAAGAATCACTCACAAACCTTAATAGTGCTAATTCAAACTATGTTACACTACTAAGAATTGAAAGTGGTAAAGTTCAAGTAGATGAAACTGATACTATTAATCAGGGTGCAGAATTATCTAAAAGACTTGCTAGAAGAACCTTTGAAGAATCTGGTAACTATGCAGTTAAACCATATCAGTTAGATATTAAAGAACATTTAGATGATACTACTAATAACGGGTATCTCCTTGCAGCTGCTGGCGGAGACGCAGATAAACTTGCTATTGGTGTTGAACCAGGCACTTCTTATGTACAAGGATTTAGAAATGAAAACATTGCAACTAAATACCTTGTAATTGATAAACCTAGAGATGCTTCAAATTCTATTAACGTTGATGCTAATGCAAACGTGGCCACACCCGTAGGTAACTATGTGAGAGTCACTGAAGGTACTATTAAAGGTGCACCAGATTTAACCAACTTTGATACTATGAACCTATACAACGCTACCGGACAAGGTGGTTCGATAGTGGGTACTGCTAGAGCAAGAGCAATGGAGAAGATTGGTAGTGAAATTAGATTACACCTATTTGACATTAATATAACGTCAGGTTCATTCTCTGCGGTAAGAAGCTTTAGTCAAGGGCATTCAAACGGTATTGACTTTGTAGGTAATATCTCTGATGCTAGTGCATTAAGATTTGATATTGGTAATAACGGATTAGTGTTTAAGTTACCTTATAATGCTATTCAAACTCTTTATAATGGTTCTGTAAATACTACAGAATATACTATTAAGAAAGATTTTGCAACTACGGTTACATCCAATCAGTGTACTATTAGTATACCATCCGGTCAAGGACACTTTACTAATGTAAATACTGCTACTATGATTTCAGTAGGTACTGGTTTCATTGACACTACACCGACCTTTGTGGGTTCATCAAACGATGGTGTTTCCACATTAACTTTCTCGGTTAGTGCTTCTAATACAACCAAAGTAAGAGTGGTTGCTGATGTTGAAGTAGACGGTTCTGATAAAGTACAAAAAGAAAAATTAAGACAGAATAATGCAGTTGCTTCAAGTGTAGCAGCTAGTGCTGACGGTTCATACTCATTGGGTAAAGCAGATATTATTAGAATTGTATCTGTAGTAGATGCTACATCAACTAATGTAACAGAAAGATTTACTCTTGACAATGGCCAAAAAGACAACTATTATGATATAGGTAGGATTATTCGTATCCCTGGAAGTTCACCAGTGTCTGGCTCACTAACTATTACATTCGATTATTATACCCATGGTGCTGGAGATTACTTCACAGTTGATTCATACCCTACTGCAGATTATGGTACTATTGGATCATTTAGCTCGGCCCAGGGTGTTGTTGAATTAAGAGATTGTGTTGACTTTAGACCTAGGAAAGATGATACTGGTGCAAACTTTACAGGCACGGGTGCTTCATTATCGGGATCTCCAGACCCATCTCACGCAATGTCAATGTATGTAAAATATTACATGCCTAGAATTGACAAATTATATATCACTAAAGAAGGGGTATTAAAAACTGCTATAGGTGTACCTTCTGATAATCCTAAGGCACCAGCTACTCCAGAAGATGCTATGGGACTCTTTGATCTTAAATTAAAACCATACGTATTCTCCACTAGTGATGTAGTACCAACCCTTATTGATAATAAAAGATATACAATGAGAGATATTGGTAAACTTGATAAGAGAGTTAAGAACCTAGAATACTATACTGCTCTTTCTTTACTAGAACAACAAGCTGCTAATACTCAGTTATTCGATGCTAGTAACTTTAGTAGAACAAAGAATGGATTCTTGGTTGACGGATTTAGAGGCCACAATGTTGGTGATGCATCTCATCCAGATTACGCATGTGCAATAGATAAAGCTGCAGGAACACTAAGACCTAAGTTTGATTCAAGAAATATCAATTTAGTTCGTAAAGCGGCAGATAGTGGTACAGTAGTGAAGAATGCTTCATTGATGACCCTACCACATACTACTGCAGCATATATTACTCAACCATATTCATCTGTTGCAGTTAATGTAAATCCATACAACGTATTTAGTTGGAGTGGTAGTGTTACATTATCTCCGGAGTCTGATGAATGGAAAGATACTGATGTCAGGCCTGATGTTATTATTAATGATGACGGTCTATATGACCAATTCGTTACAATGGCCGAAGAGTCAGGTATCTTAGGCACTCAATGGAATGAGTGGGAAACAAACTGGACAGGTACAGAGGTTGATGTATCCACTACAGCCGGCGGCGGAGGCCGAATGAATGATTGGTGGGATGTGGATGTTGGTAATGAAATGGGTCAAGGCGGATTCAGAGGATTTGGATTCCAACGCCAGTCAAATACAACTACTACTGCTACTACAGTAACAACCCAACAGGCTAGAACTGGACTCACTACTTCTATTGCATCTGATACCGTAACTAAGGAATTAGGCAGTAAAGTTGTTGAAGTGAACTTTGTACCATTTATAAGATCACGAAAAGTATTCTTTAAAGGGGAATTACTGAAGCCTAATACTAAAGTATATCCATTCTTTAATGGTACTGAGGTATCTACATTCTGTAAAGCAGAAAGTTTCCAAGAGTTCTCAGATAGAACAGCTGTTATTACATATGAGGGTGAGACAACTCACCCCGCAGGGACTTCTGCTCTTACTACTAATGCTAATGGTGTTGTAGAAGGTTCGTTTGTTATACCAAGAAATAGTGCATTAAAATTTAAGACAGGTACTAGAACATTTAAATTAACGGATTCTGCAACTAATAATTCAGACGATGGAAGTGAAACTACTTATGCTGAAACACAATATCATGCAGAAGGATTAATTGAGTCTATACAAAAAGAAATTATGTCAACTAAGGTTCCATCATTTGTTACAACAGAATTGAATGATGCAAGAACTTTGGTAGATACAAGTGTTCAGACTAGTGTAGAGTGGATTGATCCTCTTGCACAAACCATGTTGATTGATACAGAAGGTGGTATTTTCTGTAAATCCTTGAATCTGTTCTTTAAAACTAAGGATTTAACAATCCCAGTACGAGTAAGTATTCGTTCTGTTGAGAATGGAACACCAACCCAGAAGATAGTTCCTGGTGCTGATAAAGTAGTATATCCTTGGAATGTTAATATTAGTGATGATGCTTCTGCAGCAACTACGGTTACTTTTGATCATCCTATCTACTTGGCTCAAAACCAAGAATATGCGATAGTACTTATGGCACAGTCTGATAGTTATGAAGCATGGGTAGCTGAGATGGGTGGGTTTGATAAGACTAACCCCAACAACAGAATCACTAAACAGCCATACGGCGGTGTATTCTTTACATCACAGAATGCTTCTACATGGACTCCAGAACAAAGTAGAGACCTTAAGTTTAACTTAAATAGATGCGTATTCTCGGGTAGTGGAGGAGAACTTAATTTAGTACATGATAGTATTCCTGCTAAATTACTACCTCTTAACCCAATGCTTTCAACTAGTGGTTCAGCAGTTATTAAAGTATTCCATAAGAATCACGGAATGCAGAATGCTAATAACCCAGTAGTTATTATTTCTGGTGCTGCAACGTTCAACGGAATAGCCGCAGCAAATATAAATGGTACTAGAACTATTAATTCCTCTACTGTAACACACGACACTTATGAATTTACTGCTGGAGCAAGTGATACTGCTAGTGCAACAGGTTCTGGTGGTGGTGCAGCTATATATGCTACAGAGAATCAGCAGATGGATGTAATCAGACCTGTGATTCAATCTCTGACAGTGCCGGGTACTTCTATAAGATATTATATGACTCCTTATAGCGAAACAGAAGTTGCCAGTACCGAAGGTGAAGTTCTTGCAAATGAAAATGTTATCTTGTCAAGTCCTAAATCTATCGCATCTGATGCTAACTCTACCACAAAGACATTTAATCTAAGATGTGTATTTAGTACTGCTAGTGATAATATCTCACCAGTAATTGATATGAATAGAGCATCTCTATATACTATTCAGAACAGAGTTATAGATAATACTGTCGGTGATGAATTGTCTGCTACAGGTGGTAACCAACTTGCAAGATATATAACTAAGAAAGTTGAACTTGCAGAAGAAGCCGATAAGATTGATGTATTCTTAAATGTAAATAGACCTAGATCGGCAAATGTTGATTTATACTTTAGAGTAGTAGAAGGTGGGTCGAGTACTGATATATCAACTGTTGCATGGCAGGTTGCTACTCCACTAGAAGGTATTGCTATTAATGATAACCCGAATGTATTTAAAGAAATTCAATATTCAATTGATCCGGGTGGCGCAGGATATACAGCATCACCAGACACTTTTGGTACTATGCAATTTAAGATTGTATTAAGAAGTTCAAATAGTGCTACTGTACCACAAGTTAAAGACTTTAGAGCTATTGCTTCTACATAGGAAATATTATGCCAAGAACTAAAAAAATAAAAGATAATCCCGACTTAATAAAGGATACTACTTCTCAAGCAGTTATAAATACTAATAGTACTGCAATACAGGCCAGAAGAGCTCAGATTGCACTTAATAAAGTAAAGGAAACTGAACTCCAAATGATGAAAGATGATATCGCAGAAATTAAATCACTGATTAAACAGTTAGGTAAGAAATAATGGCTAATAAAGAAACTAGAATATTTACAACTGATACATTAGAAACCCTAAGACAGAAGACTAATGATATAGCTCTTAACTTAGGTGATAATGAACAATTTAACGCATCTCTTTCAGATAAAACATTCAACTATAATAATGTTAGTGCTGGAGATACTCTTTTTACCGGCCTCGATGTTCTAAATAAGACACAACAGTTTAATATTAAAACTGAGCAGACACTGGATAATACCGGCGGCTATATTATACTCACCGGTTCTCCTAGCATTACAGGTTTCGTTGCTGATGCTACACTTACACAACCGGGTGGATATTCTGCCACTATTGTCTCTGCTTCTACTGATAAAGTTTTAGTTAAAAATTCATCCGGAACTTTTAGTAGTTCGGAAAATCTAGTAGTAGGTGGTGATAGTATTACTGCAAGTGCTGTTTTACGAATAGTAGCAGAGGCATTCCCATTAGGTGTTGTAAGAGTATATGTTAATAATACTGAAATTACCCAAGATTTAAATGCCGGTGGTTTCCATGTCCCCAATTATCAAGCCAGAATAACTTTACTTAACACACCTACAGTATCGTTCATCACAGAAGGTTCTACTGTTTATCAGGGCACTAACTTGGGTTCTGCATCATTCAGCGGCACAGTATTAAGTGTCTCTGCGACAGAACTTAAATTAAAAAATTACACTGGCACATTTAATACTAGTACAGCAATCAAGATGGATGGTTCTAGTTCTACTATTACTGGTGCTAATCATGGCGTTCTTACTATCCTCGACATTGCTCAAGGAAATGCAATTGTATTAAATACTCCTGCAACTCTTAATGATGATATTAAAGTATTCGCTCCTAATCTAGTAGACGTTGTTAACGAATTACAAGATGACGTAGGTATCACAGAGAACCTTACAACTACTGCTGGTAATCTAGTAGATGCTGTAAATGAAATTGAAGCAGTATTTGATGCATCGACGCATGAAATAAGTGCTGGTTCAACTGCATTTAATGTAACTTCAGGCGAATTCACAATTGATTCATCTGCAGACATTGTCTTAGATGCAGATGGTGGTAACGTAGAGTTAAAAGATAACGGTACTCAATACGGTTCATTAACAAATACTGCTGGTAACATTATTGTTAAATCCGGCACATCTACTATGTTGACAGGTAGTGGAGCTAATGCTACATTTGCCCAGGACGTAACAGTCAATCGTAATGTTGACGTTGATGGAACTTTAAATGTCGATGGTACTAGTAGTCTTGTTGGTAATGTAACAATTACAGGTATTACTGATGTCGGTCAACTGAATGATAAATTCACTAATAGAAATAATGTCAAACTTGCCCTGAATGAATTACATAATGAGATGGGTACAGCAGCTATTACGGGAACAAACACTCCAGCAGCTGGTTTAAGTAATCTTACAGACGGCCTTAATGCTATTGATGCAGAGATAGGCGCAACTGCATATCTTGCAGGAACTGGTTTAAATGCTACAATTACTTTTGCGGTAGATGCTATTCAGGATTATGTAGGAACTTATTCATCTGGTATTCCAGTTGTTAATACAGTTTCATCTACTATCACTGGTGCACTTAATCAATTACATACAGAGATGGGTTCTTCAACACTAGTTGATAACCTACCAACAGATTATGCATATAATGTAACAGATCATACTACTGCAATTAATACTTTATCTGCATTTACTGGTAATTCATCTATTGCATCAATTGGTTCTACGGACA
>OCVQ010002998.1_pt1 | contig 10422 bp, 9 predicted proteins | sample 1539061 | NCBI WGS metagenome assembly OCVQ01 (sample SAMEA3355526, study PRJEB22509) | marine metagenome | biome: marine; feature: river plume; material: water | place: USA | collected 2010-08-08 | depth 0.5 m | reverse complement strand
TACGGTATTGGCACAAGTAATTAGCTATGCCCTTTGGCCTATTATTGCTGATTACTATAACCAGTCTCAAATGGCCGATTTCAACCTTTACATGCGGGTAATCAGTTTCATCGGAGCACTTGCCACTGCGCGTTTCGAAATGTCCCTTCCTTTACCGAAAAGTGATTCGCATTCGTTTTTACTGTTTCGACTTTCCTTAAAAATAGCGATGATTACCTTGTTGATCTCAGGTATAGCAGGGCTAGTATATTTTTGGGTAGTATCAGGGACATTCAATTACTTCCTTTTTGGCTTGCTTTCTTTGTTGAGTGCGTTTTTTGTCGTATTCATTAATTTGGGCACCAATTGGGCCATACGGAAGGGAGAGTTTTCAAGAATTTCGTATTCGAGAATCACCAATTCCGTTGTTTCCAATTCCTTGAGACTTGGTTTTGGACTATTGCATTGGGGAAGTTTTGGAATTATCTTCGCATCACTTTTGGGGTATTTTGCCTCCAGTTTGGGTTTTGTGAAAGACTTTTTATCGAACAACATCCTATACAAACATCTGAAGTCAAAACGAAAAACATTTGCTTTGGCGACGGAGTATCGCGAATTTCCACTCGTTAGTTTGCCGCATGTCCTTATTGATTTGGGCCGTGACTTGTTAGTCGCCTTCATGATCATCTACTTCTTCGGAAAAGATGTTTTTGGATCCTATGGATTTTCTCTTATGATGTTGAGCGTCCCGATCGCCATTATTGGGCAAGCGATTAGTCAAGTGTTTTTCAAAAAATGCTCAGATATTGTAAATAAAGGAGAGGCGGTAGAACCTTTATTGATTCAAACAATGAAGACATTAATTGCCCTATCAATCGTCCCTTTTGCAATTCTATTTTTCTGGGGAGAACCCATTTTCACCTTTGTTTTCGATGCAGAATGGACCGTAGCGGGACGTCTATCAGAAATCATGGCAATTTATATGTTTTTCAATTTCGTGATTTCACCCATTTCTAATTTGCCCATAATTCTTAACAGACAGCGTGCATACCTTATCCTTGGAATTGTAAATAACAGCATTCAGTTGTTCTTTTTGGGCCTTTTGCCTTTTTGGGTGGACCGAAGCCTGGAAAATTTCGAATCAATTTTATGGGGAATGTCCATAGCTCAATCTGTGCTCCTAATTTACACCTCTTTTCTATTTATTAAATTTGCTCGTGATGGTCGAAAAGTGGTATAACAGATTTTTGTGGGTAGAACCAATAGAGATAGCACCAACAAAAGCGGATTTTGCCTTGTTGTATACCACATTGATTACAACTCTTTTTGTTCCATATATTCCTATAAACGCATCTTTTTTTCTTTCCTTAGAAGAGGTTTTTGTTGGTATGATAGCAGTTCGTTTACTAATAAAGCGATTTTTCTGGCTAGACAAATTTGTTATGATTTTGATGCTCTTTGCTAGCTTTATTTTACTGTCAATTCTCATTAATTCTCATCGAACCGAACTACGCGAGTATTTTGAATTATACAAAATCTTTAAAATAGGAATTCTATACCTATTTTCTATTTTCCTTTTTCTTGGAAGTAAAAAGATATCAGGTATTGTGAAATTTGTCAACGTCACCTTTGTTCTGTTGGTTCTTTTCAATTTACTTCACTATTTTAATGTGTGGCATTTTAATGAAAATGTCACGATTTTATTCGATTCAGACCAACGAGATACGCTTTATTTTGGATTAAATTCATTAGGTCTGCCAGCGGCAAAAAGAATGATTGGTACCATGGGGAATCCAAACAACAATGCAATTCTTTTTCTCTTGTTTTTTGCTTTTTATCAGTCTAGACTGACAGTTCTAAATTCGAAAAACAAGTCGTTTTTTATGTACAAATTAATGTTTTTCTTAGCAACTTTAATGGTTTTGTTGTGTCAATCTCGAACAGGTATTTTAATTGGCGTAGTAGTCTATATTATTGGCCTTTTTCAAAGGAAACTCACAAAGAATGTGCTTTATGAATTATTAATTATTGGATTAGCAGTCGTCCTAATGTTTATAATAAGTAGTAATTCTCTTCATTATCTTGCGAATACTAAACTAAGACTACAAGATAATTCTGCCGTTATGGGAAGATGGGAAGTTGCGAAGAAACTGTTCGCGATGTGGACTGAAAAACCAATTTTTGGCTATGGACCAAACAAGGCTTATATTTACGGGAACAAGATTTCTCCTGAGAACGAATACTTGTTTCATATGTGGCGATATGGAATTATGGGGTTAATCTTTTACTGTCTGGTGCTCTGGTATGTTCTTTTAAAATTTTTAAGGGAAAAAGTAAAAATGCCCTTGTATGTATATGTGATTGTCGTATTTTCTTTTGCAGCATTAACGAACTTGCCAGTCATGAACCCAAAGTTTAGTTTTATTTTTGCTCTTGTGGCAGGATTTGCAACTTGTCAATATTATATTCAAAAATGTCAAAAAAATGAATATGTGGAAACGGATTAAGGCGGGATTCAATTTCCGAATGGCGAAGCTTTTTCATCCTTGGTCGAAGCCGAGAATGTTGCAGTATTCGAAGAATTTCCAAAGTGAAAAAGTTGATAATTTACGAATCGGCAACTCTACCTTCATTGATTCTGCACAAAATTTAATATTGGATAATAACGTATATATTGGTCATCACAACTTTATTGAAGCGAGCAATGGGGTAACGATAGGAAAAGGATGTCAAATCACGTCATTTGTATCAATTTCGACGCATTCAAGCCATATTTCTATTCGATTATATGGTTCAAACTACGGTAAAGCAAAAGAACATGTTGGTTATTTGAAAGGGGCAATCGATATAGGTGACTTTACCTTTGTAGGGCCACACTCCGTAATTATGCCAAATACTAAAATAGGTAAAGGCTGTATTGTTTCGGCATATTCATATGTGAAAGGTGAATTTCCTGATGGCGTAGTTATTTCTGGAAATCCAGCTACAATTATAAAAAATGTAGCCGAAATTGATGAATCATTTCTCAACGAACATCCAGAATTAAAAAAGGAATATTTGAAATAATATGGATTACAAATTTCTATCTGCCAACATTGTAAACCCTGAAGGTAAAGTCAGCTTAAAATTAGGCTCCATTAAATTGGCGAAAGGTTATCTGAAGTGCTTCTATCATCGATCTCCTAAACGCGGGTTTTTCGAGAATAAAAAATTCAATTTTGCCGCCAATAATATACAGAGATTTGAAAATAAGCTGGCCTATATTTCAACAGTAAAAGGAAAAAACTCGGCTGACTATTTTGCACGCAGATGTCAAAAAGTGGGACACACTTTTTCTCAGTTCATTCTAAATGAATATATCGAAGACATTATTCATGCCATTCATTTATCGGCAAGTCAGCGACAAGGAATTGTGCATACACTTCGTGATAAAATGAAAGGAAACAGCAAGTAATGAAGAAATTGCTCGTTATAGGAACAGATACCATTCACACGTACAATTATATTGCGCTAATCGAGGATTATTTCGACGATATTTTACTCATTACCGACATTATCAAAAAAGAAGAAAAGGTAAAAGCGATTACCGCAGATTTTAGTCTGAAACCTGCCAACCTGTTCAAAACACCAAAGAGAATCAAAAAGATTGTTGAAGATTTCAATCCGGATGTAGTTCATATTCACCAAGCCAATAGTGTTGCATTCTTTTCGCTTTTATCTGGAGTAAGCAAGAAGTATCCAACCGTTCTTACGGCTTGGGGAAGTGATATACTAGTAGTTCCCAAAAAAAGTTGGTTGCTGAAAAAAATGGTGCAATACAATTTAAATAAAGCACAGTATTTTACATCCGATTCACAATTCATGGCGGATGAAATGATGGTGCTGAACAACAAAGTCAAAAAGGTGCTCATTGCTAATTTCGGAATAAATGTAGAGGTGCAAGATGTGCCAAAAGAGAATATTATTTACTCCAATCGACTGCACAAACCGCTCTATAACATTGACCAGATAATCGACAGTTTCGCTGACTTTGCAAAAGTAGAAGAGGAGTGGAAATTAGTAATTGGAGCGACCGGTGAATCAACCGATGCTTTGAAAGCGAAAGTCACAAAAATGAAACTCGAAGATAAAATAACCTTCGTTGGTTGGGTGAACAAAGAAGTGAATGCTTCGTGGTATTCCAAAGCAAAAATTTGGGCATCCATTCCAGATTCAGATGCCACATCTATTAGTCTTTTGGAAGCAATGGCGTGTGGATGTATTCCTGTTGTTTCCGACTTACCTGCAAATCATGAGTGGGTGCAGGATAATGTAAACGGAATTATCGTCGCAAAAACCGAAGAAAATTTCTTTCAACGTGCTTTACAAATTGATGCCGAAAAAGCAATCGAAATCAATAAGAAAAGAATAGAAAAAGACGGATTAAAATCGGCGAACAAACAGAAATTTATTAACCTGTATTGCGAAATGCTTCAGGATGAGTAAATCTGTTTGCCATATCACCAATCTTCATTCTTGGAACGATACACGTATCTTCTACAAAGAATGCACAGCACTAGCTGAAGCCGGATATGATGTTTCCTTCGTTGCCCCAAATGCTGAGGAAAAAACAGAAAATGGTGTCCAGATATTGTCTGTTTCGAATCCATCACAAAGTCGACTAAAACGAGCGACTAGTGTAGCTTTTAAAGTTTTTCGGAAAGGATTAAAAACGAAAGCGAGTGTTATCCATTTTCACGATCCAGAATTAATTTGGGTTGGTATTCTCTTCCGAATTTTTGGACGAAAAGTAATATTCGATGTGCACGAAAATGTGCTCGCCCAAATTGAAGACAAAGAATGGCTTCGTTTTAAAGGTTTGGTGAAATTAATGTATGGCTTTTCTGAATTTTTGGCCGCCAAATTATTCTATATCGTCATTGCCGAAAATTCGTATGAAGAAATTTTCAAAGGAAGAACAAATAAAATCACAAAGGTTTTAAACTTTCCAGATATTGAAAAATTCAAAGGTTTAAAGAAACAATCGGGTGGAAAAGGAATTCTTTACGTAGGCGTAGTTACAGAATCGAGAGCAATTATTGAGATTTTCCAAGCCTTAAAAATTCTACAAGATAAAAACATTGACTTCACCTTTCATTGCGTTGGTGGGGTTTGGGAACCGACACAAAAATTGATCGATAATTCTCCAATTTATCAAGAAGTAAAAGACAAGGTGATATTTTATGGTCGACTTCCAATTTACGAAGCGTATCAACTTGCCGATAAATGTGCCATGGGAATTTCTATTCTACATCCCATGCCGAATTATTTGCGGTCCTATTCCACAAAAATTTTCGAATACATGGCGATAGGATTACCTTTCGTCGTTTCTGATTTTGAGTTGTATCGTTTCGTGAAAGAAAAAGAGTTCGGCTTGTGTGTCGATCCGAAAAGTCCTGAACAAATAGCCGAAGCTTTTGAAACTATTTTGGAAGGAAAGATCGATATTGATGCGATGACCGCTCGAGGAAAAGAAGTTGTTGAAAAAGAATACTCCTGGAATGCTCAGAAAAAGAATTTATTAGAATTGTACATTCAGATTTTTAGCAAATGAAACAGTTGACTTTTTTCCGCTTAAATATGCTCGAATGTGTGTTCGCGGGATTGTTCTTTGTGCTAATTTTATTTCCAAAATTTACTGCACTTTACATTGGTGTAATGATTTTGACCGTAGTGTACGCCTATGTCAAAAAGCAGATAAAATTCCAATTTTCCTATGGCACAATTGGTTTTGTTTTACTGTACCTCGCTTATCTAATCGGCGTTATATGGACCCAAGATCCGAAACAAGCGAATTTCTATGTCGTCAATAAATTGGTCTTTTTAATTTTCCCTTTTCTTCTGGCAATTAAGAAGAAAGACGGTTTCAAACTAAACATTGTACTGTGGGGATTGATTTCGGCAACACTAATTTCTTTTTTAAAAGGGATTATCATTGGTATCCCTTGTTATTTGATACATCATTCTATGCAATACTGCTTCATGAGAAGTTATCTGTCTCCTGTTATTCACCCCACCTACATGACAGTTTTCGCTCAATTTTCATTCATTGCTTTGTTTCATATGAGAAGTAAAAAAGTAATAAAGAAAAGTGTGTTTTATATTTTAGGAATTCTACTTGTCGTGTACTCCTTGCTACTCATGTCTTTGTCTGGTATTCTGTTTTTAATGTTTATGGTTTTCGCCTTTTTGGTATGGAAGGCATGGAAAAAACTAAATAGAAAACTCGTGTTAATCGGTGTGCCTTTATTACTCGTTTCTTTTTTACTGATTGCTCCTAAATTACCGATTCTTAAAGAGGAAATTGAAAGTTCAAAAATTGCCTTGAGCCACTACATAGAATCACCGTCAAATTTTATATCGAATATACCAGAAATACCATCTGGATCAGAAGTTCGCCTGGTCATGTGGACAGTTTCTTGGGAAGAAATCACCAAACATCCCTTGGGAATTGGTACGGGAAACATTGATATATATATGGGAAAAAATTTACGATCGCGTGGCATGAATTGGGTCGCGGATCAAGAGTTCAATCCTCACAATCAATTTCTGCAAACTACGCTCGAAGTTGGATTCTTTGGTGGTTTATTCTTACTATTAATTCTCATTTTTGGATTTATCGACGCCAAACGAATTAAAAGTTGGGCGTTGTTTTTCTTGTTCGCAAGTTTACTCCTCAATTCCTGTTTCGAATCGATGCTCCAGCACCAATCTGGAATCATTTTCTTCCCTTTCATGTACATGATGTATTTGATCGATTTTAACTCAAATAAACGACTAGCATAATGAAACGTATTTCTGTGGTGGTTATTTGTCGGAACGAAGTTCGTAACATTCAAGAATGCATCGAAGCAATTTATGCCTCAGAAGTGGCGGATAACGTGCAACTAAATGTTTTCATCGTTGATGGAATAAGTGATGATGGAACTAGAGAAAAAATCGTTGCGTTACAAACCAATTTTCCAACTCTCAAAATTATTGATAATGTCGAACAATTGACTCCGTATGCGTTCAATTTGGGTATTCATGCAGCAGATTACGATTATATTCAAATCGTTGGTGCTCGACATATTCTTTCAACCAATTACTTTCAAAAATGCCTTGACAAACTAGATGCTGATCCGTCCACTTGGTGCGTTGGAGGTCGAATAGAAAATGAGTATTTGAATGAAAACGGGAAAGTAATTGCCACAGCTATGGGAACGTCTCTCGGCATAGGAATTGGAAATTTCAGAACCTTGAGCGCTTCTGGGTTTACCGATACAGTGACCAGTCCCATGTATCCGAAGTTTGTTTTCGAAAAAATCGGTTATTTTGATGAAGACCTGATTCGAAACCAAGACGATGACTTTAATTTTCGAGTTAGCAAAGCAGGAGGGAAGATCTATTTTGATAATGATATTCATTTAAAATATTTTGTACGGGGAACCTATCCAGGACTTTGGCGACAGTTTTTCCAATATGGATATTGGAAAGTATTTGTGAATCAAAAACACAAAGCAGTGACCACCATGCGGCAATTGGTTCCGCCCGCTTTTGTTGGGTATCTGCTGCTGGCAATTCTGTTTTCGTGGATTTTACCTGTCCTTGCCTTACCGCTTTTACTGTATCTGGCGTTGGTGGTTTCCGTTTCTTTCACCTTGTCGTCCAAAGAAAAATTACCCGTATTAGAATTGATATTGACCTTTTTCATTTTGCATGTCAGTTATGGTCTCGGTTACCTGAAAGGTATATGGGAATTTCTTCTTTTAAAGAAAAAACCATCGAACAAGCAAAAACGATTATCGAGATAATATGTACTTTCGTTGTCTCTAAATTCAATACAAAAGATGATTCCATTTTCACCACCTCGAATAGATCAACGCGTCATAGATGAAGTGACAGACGCTTTAAAAAGTGGCTGGATTACAACTGGGCCTAAAACAAAGTTGTTCGAGAAAAAACTGTCTGAATATTGCGGTAACAAATCGACAGCGGCATTAAATTCTTGGGCAAATGCGATGGAATTATTTCTGCGTTGGTACGGAATTGACGAAGGTGACGAAGTGATTCTCCCAGCCTACACGTATTGTGCTAGTATCAATGTGATTATTCACACAGGTGCTCGCCCCGTACTTGTTGACATTAACGAAGATGATTTTAATCTGTCAGTTGATGCAGTGAAAAAAGCGATAACTTCTCGTACCAAAGCGATTATGCCGGTTGACATTGGTGGTTTTCCGTGCGATTATGACAGTTTATTTGAATTGGTTCGATCGCAGGAAATTCGTAATAAGTTTACTGCTAAGAATGAAAACGAAAAGAAATTAGGTCGAATTTTGATTGTTTCGGATGCCGCGCATAGTTTTGGTGCGACTTACAAAGGCAAGGTATCTGGATCTCTTGGAGATGTAACGTGTTTTTCATTTCACGCTGTGAAGAATTTGACAACAGCTGAAGGAGGAACGGTTTCTTTAAATCTTCCTGGCACTTTCGACAACGAAGCGATTTATAAAGAATTGTGCATCAAAAGTTTGCACGGTCAATCGAAGGATGCCTTGGCAAAAACGCAGAAAGGAAATTGGCGTTACGATATACTAGAACCCGGTTTCAAATGCAATATGACTGATCTTCAAGCGGCAATTGGATTGGTGGAATTGGATCGATATTCAGAAAATCTCGATCGTAGAAAGTTGATTTTTGCTCAATATGATGCCGCTTTTAAAAAGGAAGATTGGGCGATTTGTCCGAAGTATAAGGATGAAACACGAGAATCCTCTTATCATTTGTATTTGTTAAGAATTAATGGAGCAACAGAAGCTCAACGAGATGCGATTATGCACGAAATTTTTGAACAAGACGTTTCTGTAAATTGTCATTTTCAACCTTTACCAATTCTAACGGCGTATAAAAACTTGGGCTATAAAATAGCCGATTATCCGCAAACTTGGAATTCGTATTCGAATGAAATTACCTTGCCCGTTTATTATAATTTGACGGACGGACAGGCGAATACAGTTATAAATGCAGTTCGCGTTGCGGTGCAGAAAGTAATGTCGTGAAACGTTTATTCGACATATTCGTTTCATTAATCATTCTCTTTTTGTTTTTGCCATTTGGGCTGGCTATCAGCGCATTGATACTATTCTCCTCAAAAGGCGGTGTATTTTATCGACAAAACAGGGTGGGACAAAATGAAGTAGAATTTTCTCTTTTGAAGTTTCGCACCATGGGGCCCGATTCCGACAAACAAGGACAGTTAACCGTAGGAATGAAAGATCCTAGAATAACACGAATTGGTGTTATTTTAAGGAAATATAAATTGGACGAGTTCCCACAGTTTATTAACGTACTTTTTGGAGATATGTCGATTGTTGGTCCGAGACCTGAAGTGAAAAAATACACCGATTATTATTCAACGGAACAAAAAAAAGTGCTACTTGTCAAACCCGGAATTACAGATTATGCCTCTTTGAATTATTTTAAAGAAAATGAAATCCTTGGTAATTCTGAAAACCCAGAAAAAATCTATCTTGAAGAGGTTATGCCAGCCAAACTTGAATGGAATAAAAAGTACATCGAAAATCAATCTTTTCGAACGGATATTTCGATAATGTGGCAAACCTTTAAACGAATTATTAGCTAAAATCTTTACATTCGCCCCTCTATTTAAAATGAAGAATCTTCTAATTTTATTAGATATTGCTTTTATCGTTTTCGTCGGTGCAAATCTGTACGAAGCAAAAAAGCAAACGAATATTCTCTTCATTGGTAATAGTTATACCTACCGAAATGAAATGCCCGATATTTTTGAGCATATCGCCATTTCAATGGGAAGACAGGTGTATGTGAGCTCTGCAACGAAAGGCAAAGCTACTTTTAGAATTCAATCCAAAAGAACGGAAGTTTACAATGCGATTCGATCAAAAGAATGGGATTATGTGATTGTACAAGGATCGAGCAGAGACATGTTGGCGACAGAAGAAGAATTGAATGATGATACTTTTCCGGCTCTTAAAAAAATATTCAAAGCTATCCGTAAAAATCGTCGGCGAACGAAAATTCTTTTCTATATGACATGGGGATACAAAGACGGTTATAAGCCAGATGGCGAAGCTGATTCCTACGAAAAAATGTCTCTTAAAGTTAGAGATGGTTATTTGGACTTGAAAAAGAAATACCGTTTTGGGGTCGTACCGGTGGGTATGGCATGGCGCGACTCACGCAGAAAACGACCTGATGTGAATCTCTATGTTAAAGACGGTGCCCATCCAAGCTACAAAGGTTCGTACTTAGCGGCGAGTTGTTTTTATTCGGCTATTTTCAATGAAAGTGTCATTGGTTCTACCTATTATGGAGTACTTGGACCTAGAATTTGCTATTATCTGCAGTCGGTTGGAAGTCGAAATGTTTTGTATCAACGTA
>OCVQ010002995.1_pt1 | contig 10431 bp, 9 predicted proteins | sample 1539061 | NCBI WGS metagenome assembly OCVQ01 (sample SAMEA3355526, study PRJEB22509) | marine metagenome | biome: marine; feature: river plume; material: water | place: USA | collected 2010-08-08 | depth 0.5 m | reverse complement strand
AGCCTTGACTCAACTTGACTGGTTTGTCGAAACCTTTTTGATGCAAAGGCCGCGTCCCCCTGCCTGGCTCTCGTTTGATGAGGCCCTCTTCGGCCATTTGAGACAAGGCTCGCCGCACCGTGACGCGTGCCACTGAATACTGTTGCATGAGCGCCAACTCACCCGGCAATCCGGAATCAAACTTGCCTTCCTGCAATTTTTCGCACAAGACCAGATAAATCTGATGGTACTTGGGCAAGGGTAGGTTTTGATTCATGGCAGCAGTGTTCCATCAGTCCTAATGATCTGTCAATAGGACATTCCATAGGACAAATTTAGGGCATGACTCGCGGCCCAAGAAAATCGCTTCACGCAATGCGCTCAGCCTGGCTCAAAGTTCAGGCGTATTGGGTTCTGAGTTCTCGCTTGAGCAATTTACCGCTGGGGTTTTTCGGCAGCGCCTGTGCAAACACCACCCGCTTGGGCGACTTGAAACTGGCCATGTTTTGGTTGCAATGCGCCATCACTTCAGCCTCGGTCAGGGACTGCCCCGTCTTCAGCACAATCACAGCGGTCACGGCCTCTACCCACTTGGGGTCAGGCAGTCCGATCACCGCCACTTCACTGACGGCGCTTAAACGGTAAATCATCTCTTCGACTTCGCGACTGGCCACGTTTTCGCCACCCGTTTTGATCATGTCCTTCTTGCGGTCCACCACACTGATGTAGCCTTCTTCGTCGATGGTGGCCAAGTCGCCGCTGTGAAACCAATCGCCGGTAAAAGCGGCGCGGGTTTTTTCTGCGTCATTGAAATAACCCAGCATCAAATGGGGCGAGCGGTGCACGATTTCACCCACCTCACCTGGCGTCACGTCTTGCATGTCATCGTTCACCACCCGTGTTTCTACGTTCAACACCGCACGCCCGCAGGAACCGGGCTTGCGCAACTGGTCTTCTGGGCCAAGCATGGTGGCCAAAGGTGCAATTTCGGTTTGGCCATACAAATTCCACAAGCGCACCTTGGGCAGACGCGAGGCCAATTCTTTCAAAACTTCAACCGGCATGATCGACGCACCGTAGTAGCCCTTCGCCAAATGCGCAAGCCTGTTGGGGTCAAACAAGGAGGAACGCAAGAGCGCAATCCAGACCGTGGGCGGGGCAAAGAAGCTGGTGATTTTGTATTTCTCAATGAGCGCCAACAAATTGTCGGGCACGGGCTTGGAGGTGATCACATTGCTGCTGCCAATGTAAATGGCCGGGCCAAAAAACACATCGAGCTGCGCGCAGTGGTAAAGCGGCAAGGCATGCAAGGCCAAATCGTGCTCTGCAATTTCAGCGTTGACCACGCAACTCACGTACTGCCAAAGCACCGCGTCATGGGTCAACATGGCCCCTTTGGGCATGGACTCTGTGCCACTGGTGTACACGATTTGGGCCAAGTCTTGGCTGGCCAAGCCTGATTCGGACAAGGCGGCTTGGCAGGCAGCCAACTCATGGAAGTTGTGCATGCCAGTGACGGGTTCAGTGTCATCTTCCGAGGGCAACCAGACAAACTGTTTAACCTGAGTTTCCAATGTCGCTGCCAGCTTGGCCAATTCTGCCAAGCCACTGTCTGTGGCCAGAGTTTGTGCGCCAGCATGGCGCAAGATGTAAGCCACTTCATCGGCCTTCAACATGAAGTTGATGGGCACCATGACTGCGCCCATGCGGGCCAGAGCAAACCTCAATGCGGCAAAACCGTGAGAGTTTCTAGCCAAGACGGCCACCCGATCTCCCGGCTTCACCCCGACGCCCGAAAGACCAGCGGCAAGGCGCGACACCAGCGCATCAAATTCAGCATAAGTCCAAGCCGTTTGACCGCACACAATGCCCAACTTTTGGGGCAATCGCAGAGCAGTGCGCCGCAGCGCATCGGCAATGGTTTGGCGCCTGACAGCAGGCGAAATAAGGGGCTGTGCCGCAGTTGACATTCAAAAACTCCAAATCAAATCGATAATGGCGTGATTGAACTTGAAAATTGAGAGACTGCAATTGGCACTTCCACCACCCTCCCCCCGAAAACTGTCACATACGAGAACCGCAGTCTATTCAGGCTTCGAGCGGGAAGACGGCATGTGGGACATTGAAGCCGCACTCACCGACGTCAAAACCTACAGCTTCGTCATTCCCAGTCAAGGCCCGCGCGAGGCAGGGCAGCCCATTCATGGTTTGAACATTCGCCTCACCGTGGACGATCAATTCATCATCCACGATGTGATCACCGACATGGCCCACATTCCCCACCCAGAATGCGACCAAGCCCCCCAAGGCATGCACAAATTGATTGGCTGCACTTTGGGTTCAGGTTGGCGCAAAACCATTGATGCGCACATTGGCGGCATTGCGGGGTGCACCCATTTGCGAGAGATGTTGTTCAACATGGCCACGGCGGCTTACCAAACCATTCCTTCTGCGCGTCAATTTAGAAACCAGCAAGCCGGTCTGCCCGATACGGTTCCCACCACACCGCCACCGCATGTGGGCAAATGCATGTCATGGGCCTTTGACGGACCCGTGGTGCAACGCCATTACCCCATGTTTTATAGAAAACCGGGCGAAACTCAATGACGCAGTCCCTGCGATAATCTGCCTTTCCAATGCGCGCCGCCATGGCGTGCGCCTTCCATCAGCCCCTGGATATAAACCAGTCACCGCTTGGAGTCTCTTGTGAGCAAAAAAGTATTTATCAAAACCTTCGGGTGCCAAATGAACGAGTACGACTCGGACAAAATGGCCGATGTCATGAAGGCTGCCGAGGGTTACGAGCCCACCCAAAACGTCGACGAAGCCGACCTTATTTTGTTCAACACCTGCTCGGTGCGTGAACGCGCGCAAGAAAAAGTTTTCAGCGACTTAGGCCGCGTGAAGCACCTCAAAGAAAAAGGTGTTTTGATTGGCGTGGGCGGCTGCGTAGCCAGCCAAGAAGGCGCCGACATCATCAAACGTGCACCCTATGTCGACGTGGTGTTTGGCCCGCAAACTTTGCACCGACTGCCCGAACTTTTGGCCGCTCGCAGCGCCAAAAAACGACCCCAAGTCGACATCTCTTTTCCTGAAATTGAAAAGTTCGATCACCTGCCGCCCGCCAAGATGGACGGCCCCACCGCCTTCGTGTCCATCATGGAAGGTTGCAGCAAATATTGCAGCTACTGCGTAGTGCCTTACACCCGCGGCGAAGAAGTCAGCCGTCCCTTTGAAGACGTGTTGGTCGAAATAGCAGGCTTGGCCGAACAAGGCGTGCGCGAAGTCACTTTGTTGGGTCAAAACGTCAATGCCTACCGCGGCAAAATGGGCGGCACAGCCGAGATTGCCGACTTTGCGCTCCTGATTGAATACGTGGCCGACATGCCAGGCATTGAGCGCATTCGCTACACCACCAGCCATCCCAATGAATTTACCCAGCGCCTGATTGATGCGTACGACAAAGTGCCCAAACTGGTCAGCCACTTGCACTTGCCCGTGCAACACGGCTCAGACAGAATTTTGATGGCCATGAAGCGCGGCTACACCGCCATGGAATACAAAAGCACCATTCGCAAACTGCGTGCCATTCGCCCCGACATGGCCATGAGCAGTGACTTCATTGTGGGCTTCCCAGGCGAAACCGACGAAGACTTCAACAAGATGATGAAGCTGATTGACGACGTGGGCTATGACACCAGTTTCAGCTTTATCTTCAGTCCGCGTCCTGGCACCCCAGCGGCCAACTTGCAAGATGACACACCGCACGACGTCAAGCTCAAGCGCTTGCACCATTTGCAAGCCACCATTGAAGCCAATGTGAAACGCATTGGCGACAGTCGCCTGAACACGGTACAACGCATTTTGGTAGAGCGCCCAGCGCGCAAAGACGCCACCGAAATGGCTGGCCGCACCGAGTGCAACCGGGTGGTCAACTTTCCAGCCGGCCCCAACGGCATGCGCTTGGTGGGTCAGATGGTCGATGTGCGAATTGACACCGCCTTGTCGCATTCATTGCGCGGCGAGTTGGTTCTCACAGAATCAACCGTCTCAACGCTTTAAGCAATGGCGGCGAAAGTCGCCATGTTCAATGCGCGGCCTACCCGCCAAAGACCAGTTGTAAACATAGACTTGCGCAGTCACAGTTTGCGGCCCTTCGGCGGGTTGCCATTGCACCTGAATTGGCACACGCACGTACATTGAGTTTTCAATTGAATCAGGGTCTACTTCTTCTAAGTCGTCCAAAGCTTGCCATTGCGTTGGCTCAATTTGATACAACTCACCCAACACAGGGCCCAGTGGCAGTGCCCACGTACCCTGCACACTGAGCGCCGGATATTCACCCATGTCAAACAAAGCTGCATGAATATGGGCTTCGCCCAAACAAGTTGCACCTGCCATGTGGTGGTGGTTACTCAGGCCCGACAGCAAAGTGCCGTAAACAAACAAAAGGTTTTCAGAATTCATACATTGCTTCAAGAAGTGGCCCGCATCTTTTGCACTTGTGCCAGAAATGAACTGACTCGAAGCTTAAATCATTTTCTTTCTCAGCATTTTGCGTTAAAGTGATTCGATGAGAGCTGAACAAAATGAGCGCGTCACGCGCATTGGCCCCGGTACCCCTTGTGGGCAAGTCATGCGCCACTATTGGCACCCAGTGGCCTTGCTCGATGAGTTCAATCCCGCACTAGATCCCAACATGGGCGTTCGAGCCGTCAAGGCTGTCAAGTTGCTAGGCCAAGATTTGGTCTTGTTCAAAAACGCACAAGGCGAATTTGGTTTGCTAGACCGCGACTGTCCGCACCGCGGAGCCGACTTGGCCTATGGCCGCAATGAAGGCGATGGCCTTCGTTGCCCCTTCCATGGTTGGAAATTTGATGTCACGGGTCAATGCCTAGAAACGCCAGCTGAGCCCAAAGGCAGCGTTTTGTGTACGCGCATCAAGCAGCGCAATTACCCCGTCCAAGAACGCAGTGGCATTTTGTTTGCATGGATGGGCGCAGAAGGCAGTACGCCGCCGCCCTTGCCAGAACTCGATTGTTTCAAAGCACCTGGCACACACACCTTCGCATTCAAAGGCTTGTGGCATTGCAATTGGCTTCAAGCATTTGAAGTGGGCATCGACCCTGCCCATGCTTCTTTCTTGCACCGTTTTTTCAACGACGCCTCGCTTGAAGACACCTACGGCAAGCAATTTCGCGGCGCCAGTGCCGGCGAAATAGAAGGTGAAAAATGGCCCATGACAAAGGTCATGCGCGAGTTTGATCAGCCCGAGATTTCTTTCACAGAAAAGCCCTACGGCTTTCAACTGACCACCCTCAGGCCCTTGAACGAAAAACTCACGCACGTTCGCATTACCAATTCTTTGTTTCCCAACACCTTTGTCATTCCCTTGTCGGAAACCATGACCATCACTCAAATGCACGTGCCAGTCGATGACACGCGCACTTACTGGTATGCGGTGTTCACCAGCTTTGCCGATCCCGTCAACAAAGATGCCATGCGCAAGCAGCGCCTGGAGGCTGTCAGTTTGCCCGACTACATTCCAAAATCTGGCAAACACAACCAATGGGGCTTTAACCCAGAAGAGCAAATGACGCGCACCTTTTTAGGCATGGGCGAAGACGACATCAATGTGCATGATCAGTGGGCTTGCGAAAGCATGGGCGCCATCCAAAACCGCACACGCGAACATTTGGGCACCTCCGACAAAGTGATCATTGCCAACCGGCGCATTTTGGCCAAAGCCATTGACGACGTGGCCGCGGGTTTATTGCCGCCCGGGTTTGCCAACCCTGAAGTGGCCGCATCTCGAACAGGACCGGACACGGTGGATGGCATTGCACCCGCCCAAGGTTGGCAAACATGGTCCACAGACACCATGCAGGCCAAACGCGATGGCGCACCTTGGAATGCTTCATTGACCAAAGCCGCATGAATTTAAAACGCATCAGCTTTGCCGAACAATGCGGCCAGAACACGCCTCACAGGCAAGCTGAAGTTCAAAAGGTTCTGTCCTTGGCTCAAGCCTCAGGCCTTGAATGGATACGTTTGGTGTGGTGCGATGTGCACGGTAGTTTGCGCGGCAAAACATGGGTCACCTCCGAGTTGGCCGCCGCCTTCGCAGAGGGCATGGGCATGGTCAGCACCCTCATGCTCAAAGACACTTCCGACCGCACGGTGTACAAGGTGTTCGAGGCCAATGTCAAAACTGAGTTGCCTGGATTTGAAGGCGCCAGCAATGTCATGCTGTTGCCCGATCCCAGCACTTTCAAAATACTGCCATGGGCCGAAAAAACCGGATGGCTGTTGTGCCAACCGTGGTTTCCCAACGGTCAAGCCGTGCCCTATGACTCACGCCGCATCTTGCAAAGCGCGCTTGAAAAAGTGGCCGCCAAAGGCTGGGGCATGAAATGCGGTCTTGAAGTTGAGTTTCACATTTACAAACTCAAAGATGCAGACCATGGCGATGATGCCGATCCTGTACAAGCTTCATGGCCAGGGCCCGCACCCCAAGTGAGCATGATCCATCCTGGCTACAACTTGTTAAATGAGTTGTGGTTTGACCGCGCAGAACCTGCTCTGAGAATTGTGAAGCAAACCGCTCAGGACTTGGGTTTGCCGCTGTTATCTTTAGAGATTGAACTCGGCCCCAGCCAAGTTGAAGCGGTGTTCAAAGTCACCGATGCCATGACCGCCGCCGACAACATGGTCTTGTTCAGAAGCGCCGTCAAACAAGCCTTGCGGCGAGGCGGTTATCACGCCACATTCATGTGCCGACCCCCATTTGACAACATCATGAGCAGCGGCTGGCACCTGCACCAATCGCTTTATGACTTGTCTTCTGGGCACAATCTTTTTGCACGGACTTCACAACAAGATATTCAAGAAGCCCAAGCTCTTCGGGCCAACGATGCTCGCCACACGCTGTCCAACATGGGCGCACATTATTTGGCAGGCTTGTTGGCGCATGGCCAAGGCATGACGTCTTTGTGCACCACCACCGTGAATGGCTTTGGCCGCTTCAAACCCAACGCACTTGCGCCGCAAGCCATTTTGTGGGGTCGTGACAACCGGGGTGCCATGCTCAGAGTGGTGGGCGGCGCGGGCGACCCTGCCACACGCATTGAAAACAGATTGGGTGAACCTGCCGCCAACCCCTACTTGTACATGGCCTCGCAAATTTTGGCCGGGTTAGATGGCATTCAAAATTCACTGAGTGCTCCCGAGGCCACAGAAACGCCCTATGCCGAGGGCGGCACGCGCCTGCCGATCACCTTGGTCGAAGCTCTGACACACTTGGACGCAGACGCGGTTTTGAATGCAGGCTTAGGCCGAGATTTTGTGCGCTATTACCAACGCATCAAGCAGTCAGAGCAAACACGTTTCAATGAAGCAAAAGACCCTGTTGAATTTCAGCGGCGCGAATATTTCAGCCGCATTTAAGGTCTGCCCAACGCAAAACTGCCGGGCAACTTAGCATATGCTATTAGCGTTTCATGCCGGGGAATCCACCCCCGCCCATGCCACCCAAGCCTCCCATACCCTTCATACCGCCCAAGCGCTTCATCATTTTCATCATGCCGCCGCCCGACATTTTTTTCATCATGTCTTGCATCTGCTCAAACTCTTTGAGCAAGCGGTTCACCTCTTGCACTTGAACACCCGCGCCCATGGCAATTCGGCGCTTGCGCGTGGCCTTGATGAGTTCAGGTTTGCTGCGCTCCCTGAGCGTCATGCTGTGAATGATGCCTTGCTTGCGGGCCATGTCTTTTTCTGCTTTGCCCAAATCCATGTTGCCCGCTTTGGCCGCCAGTTGGCTGGGCAATTTGTCCATCAAACTCGACAAACCACCCATCTGTTTCATTTGCTGAATTTGTGCCAAGAAGTCATTCAAATCAAAGCCAGCGCCGCTTTTGACTTTGGCCGCCATTTTTTGGGCGGCCTCCATGTCGATGCCTGCCGTGACTTGCTCGACCAAGGCCAAGATATCGCCCATGCCCAAAATGCGGCCGGCATGACGCTCGGCATCAAACACTTCGAGACCGTCAATTTTTTCGCTGGTACCTGCAAACTTGATGGGAGCGCCCGTGATTTGACGCACAGACAAAGCAGCGCCACCGCGTGAGTCGCCATCCATCTTGGTGAGCACAATGCCAGTGAGTGGCAGCGCATCGCTAAATGCTTTGGCCGTGTTGGCGGCATCTTGTCCTTGCATGGCATCGACCACAAACAAGGTTTCAACCGGCTTCAAAACAGCGTGCAGTTCGCGAATTTCGGCCATCAAGGCTTCGTCAATGGCCAAGCGACCGGCTGTATCTACCAACAGCACGTCAAAGAAATGTTTGCGTGCGTAATCAATGGCGGCGCGCGCAATGTCCAAGGGCTTTTGATCGGGTGAGCTTGGGAACCATTCAGCGCCAGCTTGTGCCGTGACAGTTTTCAACTGCTCAATGGCCGCGGGTCGGTAGACGTCGCCCGACACAGTCAGCACTTTTTTCTTGCGCTTTTCTATTAAGTGCTTGGCCAATTTGGCCGTGGTGGTGGTTTTACCGGCACCTTGCAAGCCCGCCATCAAAATCACCGCCGGCGGTTGCGCCGCTAAATTGATGTCGGCCACACCATCGCCCATGGTGGCGGCCAGTTCGCGGTTCACGATGGCCACCAAGGCTTGGCCGGGTTTCAAAGAACCCAAGACCTATTGACCTAAGGACTTTTCTTTGACACGGGCAATGAAATCGCGAACGACTGGCAGCGCAACGTCGGCTTCCAAGAGCGCCATGCGCACCTCACGCAGCATGTCGGACACGTTGGATTCAGTGATCCGCGCTTGTCCACTGATCTGCTTAACAAGTAGCGAGAGTTTGTCGGTGAGAGCGGAGGCCATAAAGAAAATTTTTCATAAACCGCTAGCTTTTGAGCCCATTGCCAGATTGCAGCGGCTCAAAACGCTAAACTAGGAAGCATGATTTTAGCCAGTCCCTCCGAATTGGCGATGTGGTTGACTGTTTTAACCGTCATCGCCTATGGCATTCCCGCTCTTGTAGCCGATCGAATGGGCCCCAACTTGACCCGTCGATACCTGTGGCTGGCTTGGGTCATGCACGCTTTCACGCTGGGCCTGGGCTTGTGGGGAGAAACACCCCGCTTTGGTTTTGCGCCGGCTTTGTCGGTCACCATCTGGTGGGTCTTGACTGCTTACACCTTTGAGAGCCAATACTTTCCAAAGTTCAAAGCACGTTGGGCCATGGCGGCTTTGGGCAGCGCCGCAGTGGCGCTGTCTTGGTACTTCCCCGGCCAAGCACTTCAAGTGTCTGCCTCTATTTGGCTACCCCTGCACTGGGCTTTGGGCATTGCGTCGTATGGCATGTTTGCAGCCGCTGTGGTTCACGCAGCGCTCATGACCAACGCCGAGATTGAAATTCGAAAAGGCAACGAAAACCAAAGCGGCCTGCCCTTGCTGACGCTTGAACGTCTGATGTTCCGGTTTGTGCTTCTGGGCTTTATATTGCTCACCTTGACGCTCATCGCGGGTTTTGTTTTTGGCGAACAGCTGTACGGCGCTGCAGGCATTCATTGGAAGTGGGATCACAAAACCGTGTTTTCTGTTTTGTCTTGGCTCACCTTTGGCGCTCTTTTGCTCGGACGCCATCAGTTTGGTTGGCGTGGCAGGCGCGCGGTGCGGGTGCTCTATATAGGCTCAGCATTTTTGTTGTTCGCCTACGCCGGATCGCGGTTTGTCCTTGAAGTCATTTTGGGACGAAGCCTTTGAAAATCTTCATTTTTTTGCTGGCTGTTTTGTTTGGGGTTTGGTTGTGGCGAAGAAACCGCCTGAATGCTCTCAAAGAGAAACAACAAGACAAGTCTCACACTGCTGCTTCCCAAGTCAATGCCAAAGTTGACTTGCAAGAACCTAGCGCCATGCACGCCTGTGATCATTGCGGCGTTCATCTGCCCGAACCGGACATGGTGAAAGGCCGCGCGGGTCGTTATTGCTCAGAATCCCATCGCCAAGCCGCAGGCGATCAGTTGGCCTGAGTGCCATGAGCTTTGACAATTGGCAACAGGGCTGGTGCCAAGGCGCTGAAAAATGCGAGTCGCCCAATTTTGGCCCACGCCCCCCTAGCGCCACTCTTGATTTGCTGGTGATTCACTCCATCAGCCTCCCTCCCGGGGAGTTTGGCACGGGCGCCGTTCAACAACTCTTTACCAATCAACTCGACTGGGAAGCCCATCCCTACTTCGCATCGATTCGAGGCTTGGAAGTTTCCTCACACTTTTTCATTGAACGAACGGGCAAGGTTTGGCAATTTGTGAGTTGCGAGCAACGCGCTTGGCACGCCGGCGTTTCAAGTTACCGAGGCCGCAACAATTGCAATGACGACTCGATTGGCATTGAACTGGAAGGCTTAGAAGGCGACAGCTTTGAAGCGGCTCAATACGAAAGCTTGG
>OCVQ010002988.1_pt1 | contig 10455 bp, 10 predicted proteins | sample 1539061 | NCBI WGS metagenome assembly OCVQ01 (sample SAMEA3355526, study PRJEB22509) | marine metagenome | biome: marine; feature: river plume; material: water | place: USA | collected 2010-08-08 | depth 0.5 m | reverse complement strand
AATTTATTAATAAAATAAAATGCCATTCCCTCTCTTACTTGTAGTATGTATAATCGGCACAGTTGTAGCTATAATTGTAATAGAAACTATTGTCACTAGTATAAAGAATATTATAAATCGTCGACAAATTACCACCTCAAATCCACCTTTGAGTTCGGTTGAAATTGTATAAGTTGATATCATAAAACGAACAAATACAATAATAAAACAATATAATCATAATTTGACTATATTGTTTATAATGGTAAGAGGAACAGATGAACAAGAAAAACAAAAGCGTAACTTGTATGAGAAAATACGAGAATATGAAATAGAAATTGCTACGTGTAAAAACCAAATAAATGATATAAACACATCTATTACACAAGACTGTGTCAAAAAGCACGGAATACATGATTTCGAATTAGAAGCAGAAGCCACCTTGTATGGGGGAACTTATTTTATTTGTAAAAACTGTGGTTATGAACGTTAGATTGGGTCGTCCCAATTATTCAAATCATCATCTGGTAGTTGAATAGCACTTGTAAAATCAGTTGAAATATCTTTTTTCTTTATTTCATCCTCCAATGCCTTATGTTTTTCTAATGCTTTAAATAGTTGTTTTCTATTATGTAACACTAATTGCCGGTCTTTGATATAATTATCATTTCTCGATTTAGAATCCATAATCGATTCAAACTCAGTAGTTAAAGATTGTTTTGTGTCGATTAATGTTAAATACTCTTCGTCCATGGCTGCTTTTATTTTAGACCATTCACTCAATTTTTCTGTTACATCTTGATGTTGCCATAATTCTTCTTTCGTATGAGGCCCTAATATATCCATTCTATATTCGATTTTATTATGTAAATTGGCATATTTCTCTCTTAAATTATGGATACGCTCTTTCTGTTCATCGAATTTATAGTATTTTGATACAGATAATATAAGACTAATATAGGTAGATATTGTGATACCAGATACAGATACGATTGATTCAGTTGTATCAAAATAATTTTTGGTAGATTGTAAAAAACCAGATACAGTTGACAGTACTATTACCGATATTTGAATGTAATTGATATATGTGTTCAATTCGCTGTATTTGATATCTAATAACCGTTTATTTGATTTACATTCCTTTAAAATATACATATTATTGTTAATTAATGCTTTTATTTCATGCTGAAATATGATAAACTCTTTCGTTTGTTTATAGTCTATTGTCTCATTATTGTTGTCATTATTCTGATCCTTTTGGGGTTTTAATAATGATGTAACTAGAGCTTTATTCTCTATAGGTTTCTTCTTGACGTTGTCTACTACTGTCTTAATTACCTTATCCATAACTTCATCGTGAGCTTTAGTTATTATTTTATCTGCAACCTCTAAATTAATATTCGAATTAGGAATATCATCTATATTATTTGTTGTTGGTTGGCTATTTTTTGTATTTTTACTCATTATATATAAGAATACAAAAAAAATTTAATTTTACTTTGAAACGATTAATTCATAATAATGACGAGCAATAAATCGGCCAGTATATTACCATTTATTCTTTTTAACCTGTATTTTAGGCCCTGCCCCGCGTTTTTGAGCACTATTTGGATCATATATCTCGTCTTCGTCATCACTATTAATATCTTTTGATAGTTCCCAGAATTCTTTCGATCCTAGTCTAAAATTGGTATGATTTTGTGCCTTGTACCAAAAAATCTGGTCTTGTAATTTATTCGATTTGGCATTATTGTTGATAACAAGACATTCGAAATTTTCAGTACATTGGTCCATTACTTGACAAAACGACTCGAATGTTGGAAACATACCAGCATAATTTTCCCATATTCGTTTTCTATTTGCAATATATGGTTCCCTCAAAATAAATACATAATCAATATTTGTTCTCAAATTAGGTGGTATACCCAATGGATATTGCATTGTGATAATTAACATGATTTTCCAATGACGACCGTTCATAAACAATAATCTCATTAACTTATCCTTTGTCCACTTGTTGTCATACAAACAATCATCTAATATTACAAATGCTCGTGGGTCAATATTTGTACGTTTATAAGCCTCCATCTCCTTTTTTATTTGTTTTAGTACTGTTTTTTGACGTTTTAATATATTTTCGATAATAGCACTGTTATATTCATCATGAATAAATAACTTAGGTACATGCTCACTAAAAAAACCATTTCCAGCTTCTGTACCAGAAATCACGGTGCCAATTGGAATATCCTGATGATAATATAATAAATCTCTTACTAAAAAACTTTTTCCAGTGTCTCTTCTTCCAATTAAAACTACGACCGGACCCTTATTTTCGTCTGGACGGAAACTAATATGTTTCATATCGAACTTCTTCATATCCAACGACATGTTTATCTTCTAAAAAGAAAAAAAATATAACTGATTTACGAAAAATAAGTTTAAATGGATTATAATATTTACTTTTAGAATAATAAAGAATGAACTTTTCTTTGTATTACCGTAAAAACAAAAACGAAGATTTGTTTCGCCGTTTAGAAAATTCAACGTTAGGTTTAGACAATCTACAAAATTATGTCCCATTATATGAAAAATTCTTTTCATTGAATTCGAACAACTTTAATAGCATCAACTTGAATCAAAAATATTATCTTCATTCTATTGCCGAAGAAATTGATAAAAATACATTGAAAGCTAACGTTTCTGACAATTCAAATAATATTTTAAAACGTGATGTATTTTGTAAATTCTCGCCATTGTTAGACCCACTCAAGTATTTAACTGGTAAATATGATTTATCTGGAAACCAATCTATCACCTTGCCACAATTTAATACTAGTAATGCTTTTCCTAAATTAACAGACAAAAATAATAGTGCGTACGTTGACTCGTTTTTCACCTATTTGTCAAGTCAATTATTGCATAATTATGGCTTTTTAAACAGTATTGATTATTATGGCGCATTTATATGCGACCAACGCAAATTTATATATAATATTGGCGACGACGTTGACTATTTGAATGAATGTGATTTTTTTCATGAAAACAAGAATAGTTATTATACTATTGAAAATGATGACCATGCGAAATTATTCAATATCGATTCTCGTACGAACAAGAAAAAACTAGTGGTCAGTGGTAAATTAGAGCAAATCGAATTGGATACATTGTCAATTGAAGATTTCTCCGTATTTGCCAATAATTCTCACCAACAATCACCCGAAGAAGAACATTATAATGCGTCTGTCCCTATAAAAATAGTAGATTTAAGTGATGTTTGTATTTACAATCATTGTTTAAAGAAATCATCGTCGTCTGTGTCATCTACATCGACATATAGTTCTAAATCATCGAATACCTCCATAGATAGTGACAATAATGAAAATAATAATCATACAAAATCAAACCTAGATGACGAAGATATTACGGATGATGATGATAATGAAGATGATGATGAAGATGATGATGAAGATGATGATGAAGACGACGATTACGATGATGACGACGAAGACGTATATTGTTCTATTTTTAATTTTCCAGTCCAATTAATTGCTTTGGAAAAATGTGAAAACACACTCGATTACTTAATGGATAAGGATTTGTTAGAAGACCATGAATGGATTTCTTGTTTGTTTCAGATAAGTATTAGTTTGGCAGTATTTCAGAAAACATTCTCATTTACTCATAATGATTTACATACCAATAATGTGATGTATATACCAACTGACAAAGTCTTTTTATACTATACATTTAATAATATTACTTATAAAGTACCCACTTACGGTAAAATCTACAAGATCATTGATTTTGGACGAGCCATTTACAAATTTAACGGCCAACTGATGTGTAGTGATAGTTTCCATCCCAAAGGTGATGCTGCGTCACAATATAACTGTGAACCCTATTTAGATGACAACAAACCTAGATTAGAACCAAATCCTAGTTTTGATTTATGTAGATTAGCATGCTGTTTATATGACCATTTTGTAGAAGATGTGTTTGAAGCTGAATCTATTATTAAGAAAAATAAACTAGCTAGCTTAATTAATACATGGCTCATCGACGACAAGGGCAGAAATATTTTATATAAAACTAGTGGCGAAGAGAGATATCCAGAATTTAAACTATATAAGATGATTGCTAGAACCGTTCATGGGGCAATTCCAGCTAAGCAACTTGAGAATGATATTTTTAGAAGTTACATTACTAGTAAGAAAAAACTCAATAAGAGTGTTAAAGTCATGAATTTGGATAATATTCCTAACTTACAGTAAATTGATCGATGATTATATTGGTTGAGCAATGACATTTTTTATTATTGTGTTAAATAATAAAAAATAAACGTAAATATGTTCGTATAAAAACAAAGTTAAATTAAAATGACGGGTTATCTACAAATGCCATCGTGGTCTTTCCACCAGGTTTCACATCTTTACTATCAAACTGTGAATACAAATATATACCTAATACGGAAGCAAAATATACTAATAACGATTCTTTCATAACTACTTTCAATGGCTTCTTTTCATCGTCTGGTACGAATTTCATTTCTAAGAACTTAAACAAGAAAAATACGGTTGATATGGCTAAAGCATATATAAACACTTCCGTCATTTACAATACATTGGAATAAAGATTTTTACCTTTTTACGAATAATTTATTCCAATGTCATACATTTTACCATACTTTTCTAACAGTATATGTTTTTTACATACTTTTTCTAACAGTATATATTTTTGACATACTTTTTCTAAAAGTATTTATGTTAATATTTCAATCTCTTCTAGTCCCAATGGCACTCTATTTATTTGTTTTGGCTTTTCTAAATCATGTATATCCATATCAGTTAACTTGATTTTCTCGCCGATTTTTATTCTATCCTCGTCGTCGTCTTCTTCTAATTTTCTGGCCTCGTTTCTATCGCGACTAATTTGTTCTAATCTCTCAAGTGTTTTGGGTGCTGTAATTTCTTCTACCGTATTATTTACCCCAATGGAACGATCTATATCATTAAATCTTATTTTCTCACTCGGTTTTTCATTCAAACTTTCGAGGGGTTCTATATTAAATGGTTGTTTTACGGTATTATTATTCGTAGAAGATGTAGTATCGTCGTCATCGTTTTGTTCATTTGATTTATTACTTTTATCATTTTCACCTGTGTTGGCAGCTTCAGTTTCTTTCTCATCTTCCTCCTCTATCGGGTCAGTTGATATAATCTCTTCGCTTTCTTCCACTTGAACATCTTCCTCAATCGTTTCATCCAAATACACTTTTAATATATTCTCGACTGGGATATTCTCTCTTATCGAATTTAATATCTGCTCTCTTATTATCAATTCCAGTTCACGATTGTGCTTTTGTATTTGAAGAGGACTAATGTTTTTCTCAAACAAGTATATATTCGTATAGATTTTTCGTGCCGAATTGATGTATATTTTATGAACAAAATCATTCAACGTTGGAATTTTAATATCAATCTTTTTTTGTTTGTTTCCAACCCGCATACATGTTAAGCTCTTCAATTGAATAATATGAACGCAACTGATTAAATCAGTTAAATAGCCACAATTACTTTTTTCCACGATTCTATTTGTCTCCGTTTCAACAATAGCTGGATTCCATTTGGGAATTCTCACTAAAAAATTTTGGTACGTCATTAGATATTTCTCTTGTTCATCGTTTTCCTCACATAATTTCCACGACTCATCAAATATAGATTTAAACCCCTCTATTACTAAAGGAGTGAGAATGTTAATTAAACGCGCACACCACTCGTTTCTAGACTCTTGTAAGCTTGATACTGAATAGTCATCCATTTACATAAATGAAATATTTTCTAATGGGTAATCTAAACGCTTTAACACAAAATTTAATATACATGTCATCAATAATCGTTCATCTCTAAATTCTCCCTTTATTTTTTGAATAAATACTAAATATTCATATTTTTTTATTTCTTCGATTTTCATATCTTTAATATATTCAACCAAATCTAAAGCACTATACCCTTTTTCATACAGCGTTTCACTAATCTCTATAACTTCGTTCTCTTTTATTTTATCAAACTCGTTTTTAAATTTTGTTTTCTTTTGTTTGGTAAATTTTGTCGATGAAAAACATGCCTCTAAATTATATCTATGTAAATTCACTTCTTTACCATTTATTATCGGTTCGGGTATAAAAATTTCGCAGAATCGGGATAAGATCGGTTTTAATAATTTATACTTGTCATCTACAATGATAAAAAATCGTGTTGAATGGCTAAACAACTCAATACATCTCCTTAAAGCTGACTGCGCATCAATAGTCAACTTATCGGCATTTAGTAAGATGATACTCTTAAATATACTCCCCTCTTGTAAGTTTATATTTGTTCTAGCAAAAAACTTCAATTCGTCACGAATGAATTTGATACCTTTTCCGTGAGCACAATTAACCACCATTACATAATTTTTCATAAAATTTGTTTCGTTTTTATAGACGTCTTTTAAAAAATTAAATAAGAGAGTCTTCTTACCGGATCCAGACGTTCCATGAAAGATCAAATTGGGTATCTTCTTGTTTTCTATAAAATTATTTAACTTATTTACTATGTTCTCGTGAATATGTAATGACATATAATACATTATTTATACCATTACCTTTTAATTCTTTTTAATTAGTAATGTATTTCTTATCTATGTGTAATTTGTAAAATATATAATGATATAAATATAGTAATTATATTATAGTATATTATATGAAAAAATACCTAATTCATGTTGGTATATGTGGATTTGGAAATCAATTACTTGGCTTTAAAGAGGCATGTATAATTGCTAAAATGACTAATAGAACTATTGTACTGCCTTATTTTATACCTCATGGAACTATTCGCGATAAATGTAAAGAGTATTACAGTTTTAATGAAATATTCGACGAGTCTAAATTTAACTTCTGTGATTTTATAAATTTTGAACAAATACGACATCATGATATTAAACGTGTATATTACAATAGAAATAAAAACGAGATTAATATAACAGAGTCCTACTTTAAGTTGTCACAGTCTATATATAATTTATTTAATGTCGAAAAAGTACAAATAAATAAGACGTTTATAACGTGTGATACAGATTTCAATGAATTACAAAATATTAATGATGACGTGTTAGTATTAGTCGGAACATTTAATAGTATTAAATTAAACAGTTGTAATAAAAATGGTTGTATTAATAAAAAATGTTATATCAACGAGTTGTTTAAAGAAAGATATAATGACATAACAAAATCTTTGGTTTTTAATAAAACTATAAATCAATATACTAATAAACTACTAGCACAACTTGGATTATCAAATAATAATTATTGCGTATTTCATATGCGCATATTAGATTTATGTGCAAATAAATCATTTGAGTATTGTTATAATAATTATAATGAACAAGATGTATACCAATCAATAAAAAATTACCTATTTGAAATTGAACGACTAGACTTGATCGATAAACTATTCTTAATGGCGCCACCCGATTATTTAAAGATAAATAATCTAACTATATTTAACGATCTTAAATATATTAAACGACTAGATTACGAAAGCATAGATCATGACAATTTCATGTTGTCAATAATAGAATTATGTATATGCGAAAAATCTTATAGTATGATTTCATCTCCTACAAACACACCAAATGAAAGTAAGGAACATACTCGTTCATCATTTACGTTACATACAAAAGAATTACGACAATTATATGGAAATTTTTTATTTGACAAGTGTATTTCTGAAATATACAATAAAAATATAATAATTAAGAAATTTAATGTCAAGGATATTCCCAATAAAAAAATTATTTCATTTTGTTTATATAATGATATCACGATATATAATTATGGTGTTTATATAAATTATGAACTACACAAATATATCTATCCCGAGTGGATTATAAGAATTTATGTAGATAAAACAGTGAATTCAGAATTGTTAAATAATATCATTACAAATTATCTTGATATAGAGGTTATTCTGATCGATAGTAATATTTCACCAATGTACTATAGATTTTTACCTATAGATGACAAAAATGTTGAATTTTTTATATCAAGAGACTTGGATTCGATAATTGGCTTCAAGGAAGAGGCAATGGTTGATGAATGGTTAAAAAGCGATAGACGACTTCATTTAATACACGAAGTCTTTCCTGGACATAGACACACTATTATGGCTGGGATGATGGGATTTAAAAATAATATCAATTTAAATAATATTCCACTTGGATTAATTGATAATAAAATAAGAGAGAATGATACATACCAGTATGATCCATTTAATGGAAAATGTATTGTTGATTTTAAAAATAACAGTATTGTAATTCGGCATATAAATAATCACGGTAAGAGTTTGACTATTTCGGATGATAATTTAAATAATTTTTACGATTATAAATATATTCAAGCCATATGGTGTGGGTGTAAAAATAAGTTAATCTTTTGTAAATTAGAACCAAATGGAGACATTCTAGTACATCCAAATGGACCAAGCCATAAATATTATTTTAAAAAGCAGCATACAAGTACAAGTACAATTAGCTATAATCCAAGTTTATTAAACTCTATATATAATTATCATTACCAGTTGAAACGGAATAAGTACATATATTTGGACGAACAAAATTGGCTAAGTGAATATATGAAACCTTATTTAAATATAAACGACTGTTTAGACCATAATGTTAGAGCCACATGGGAATATAGTGTAATATATAAGGGTCCATTAAAAAAACTAGATACTTTGTTTCCTAATTTAAACGAACATTTTGTTGGTCATAGAATAGATACTAAAACAACATATGATACGCATTTTACTAATTCATGGAAATCTAAAAATCTAAAAATATGTTTTATATTAACTACAACTATAAATACTCACGAGGTCGATTTTAATCACCAAACAAACGTATTTGATAGATTAAACGTTTATTTAAATAAAATCAATAAATGGTTAAACAGTAAGAATATTAATATAGTTGTTGTTGAAAATTCCAATTATCCACTAAATGAACTTCCAAATAATAATGATAACTTTGAAAAAATAATATTTGATATTACAAACCTAGACAATGATACGGATCAATCTTTTTTAAAGAATACTACTGCCAAAGGACAATATGAGAATTATTCAATAAATTATGCATATACCCATTCAAAATTAGCACAGTCCGCCGATTTTATCGTTAAAATAACCGGTCGATTCTTTGTTCCCAATTTGGAAAAAATATTACTTGAACAACTAACTAGTAAAAAATACAAATTTATAAGACAAAGATCAAATCATAAATGCGAAATTGTTGGTTGTCATCGCGATTATTTTAAAGAATTATTTAAATTTCCAGCAGAAAATAATCATGTTGAAACTAGCTATCAGAACATTATAAATAGATATAGTCCGAACGATGTATTGACTCTTCCAATACTTCCGTTAGATGAACGGTCGATCCGAGGGAACATGTGCCATTATAACAATTTATAACTTTGTTGTATCGTCATAGTATTTTAAAATGTAGTTTTTCCAGTAGATAAATGTTAATTTATATAATGTTTCGCGACGTAGGTCTATATTTTCATAAAACTTGCTATACTTATCTAACCACAATTGTAGATTATTCTGGTTTATTTCATCTGAATTCCAATCTTTTATAAAAACAACTGGTAAGTTTTTATATGCTGAATATATTCCATCAGAATATTTAATAATCGGTATAGAATCAGCAACTATTGATTCAAATGCTTTCGGTGACGGATCTAACCCGCCACCATTTACACATAAAGTAAACGTATATCTTGACATTGTATGACAAAACTTACTAGTAGGGATATTAGTAAAATAGTCAGTGAAGAGTTTCCACTCAGTTTGAGCTAGAAGTGATACTATATTTCTTTCATGTGTCCAATCGCGTTCTCTATGACAACACAACACATTAAGATTATTTCTATCAAATACACACACATTATTAAACTGATTGTTAAAATAAGTTTTTAACTCGTTCGTTTCATATACACCAGTAGGTATCCCATACATTTTTGGAAATAATTCATCACAATTCTCAGCAAACCAACCTAATAAGTTTTGATTCTCAAGTAATTGTAAAATTATGTGTTTTGTATCGTTATCACTTCGCCATCTACGATCAATCTGGTTTGGAATAGTTTTATCACCCATACCTGTTATTATTATAAATTTAGTTGATTTTTGAATTCTGGGATAATAACGTTTATAAAAAAACTTTATGTATTCAGTCTTTATAAAAACAAGCTTGCGTTGACTTGTTTCATCACCTATAAATATGTCTGTAATAAACCAGTCACACATTGACTGTAAATATGTATTACTTATTTCATTCGGTTTTATTCCACGAACTCTTATTTTTAACAACTCGTATTCAGTATCATTCATTATTATTTATAATATTTATATCTATAATATTTATATCTAT
>OCVQ010002980.1_pt1 | contig 10476 bp, 5 predicted proteins | sample 1539061 | NCBI WGS metagenome assembly OCVQ01 (sample SAMEA3355526, study PRJEB22509) | marine metagenome | biome: marine; feature: river plume; material: water | place: USA | collected 2010-08-08 | depth 0.5 m | reverse complement strand
AACTGCCTTACTGATTTTTGAAATAATACCACCCGTGCCAATTGCATTTACCGTGATGGTATATTTTTTAACACCTGGAGTCGTATACTTATAAGTAATCTTACCAGAAGGCACTAAAGCTGTATTGCCGTCACCAAAGTCAATGTTGTATGTAATAGCATTGGTCGCAGTCACATTGATTGCAACGGCACCTGTACCATTACCAGTTGGATTGGCATTGTCTACACCAACAACAGTTGTTGTTAATGCTAAGCCAGAAGGTGTTTTCATTGCACCAAAAGAATATTCTTCTTTCTTACAACCTGTAATACTAAGTATCACAAGTAATGAAAACAACCCAATTATTTTATGTAAATTTTTCATTGCTTACTATTTTAAAATTAATTAAGTTTTATATCGTCAAAGTAAAAGGTGAAATTAGCAGAGCCATCACCTACTGTTCCTAAATCAAAGATCAATACAATTTTTTGATAAGAATTAGAAGTGCTAATTGCGCTATAGTCGAAAGTGATTTCTTCCCACTCATTTGCTTTAGTCGTTGCTACTTCTTTATCAAAAGCAATATTCCCATCAGTTAAGTTTTCCACTTTTAATAAAAGCTTCGCACCTACTCTTGGAGAATATACTTTAACCTTAAAAGTTTTATTAGTAGAAAAATCTATGCGGCTATCTAAAGTGATATAACTACCGCCCCAAGATTGTCCAGCACCCTTCACCATTTTAGCTACTTTGGCACTGGTGTTGATTGAACCGCTAGCAGGATTATTTACAATTGTAACAGCACCACCATCAAAATTCGTAAATGCATAATTGATTGTGGATGATTCAAAAGTCAATGGTAATACAAGTGCATTTGCGTTTGCAGGAACACCAAATTGAACATCATCCCAATAGAATACTTTTCCAGAACCAGCATTACCAAAATCAAAGAAGATAGATGCCTTGTCATAAGTGTATGATGTATTTAATGCAGCAGTACCAGTTGATTGATTGCTAAAATCAAATGCCATCGTCTCCCACTCATTTGCTTTAGTCGTTAATACATCTGTTTCAACAGATTTATTAGGATCGTTTTTATCTTCAATTTTAAGTTTAACCTTGATTCCAACTGCAGGAGAATATACCCTCACGCTCATTGTTGTTGCAGAAGATGTAATTGGAATTTTGCTAGCAAAACCTGCAGGCGTTCCAATGGTAGTACCAGCCCAAGTTTCAGCACCATTAACTTTTGTTGTCTTCTTTACTTTATTTGAACTTGAAGTTGGATCAACTGCATCTACTGTGCTGTTATTACCAAAATCAGTCATTGTGTAGTTCACGGTTGTTGCATCAAACGTAACTGGTAAATTGATTTGAGATAAAACAACAGCTGCTGGTTTCATCATCACATCATCACAATAGAACACTTTACCAGAACCACCATTACCAAAATCAAAGAAGATAGATGCCTTATCATAATTGTTTGCATAGTTCACTGCTGGTGTACCTGCAGATTGATTAGCAAAGTTAAATTCTAGTACTTCCCAAGCATTCGCTACTGTCGTTACCGCATCTGTTTCCACAGAAATATTTCCGTTGTTATGGTCTTCTACTTTTAATTTAACTTTAATGCCTGCTGCTGGAGAATAAACTCTTGCTTGCATCGTAGATGCACCAGACTTAAGTGGAATTGCTTTTGCTAAACCCAATGAAGTGCTCATTGTAGTTCCAGCCCAAACCTCAGCTCCTGCAGTCTTAACTACTTTCATTACTTTATTAGCAGCATCCGCCGGATCTGCAGCAATTGAGCTTGCAGCGCCACCAAAGTCACCAAAAGTATAATCATAGTTTACATCATCAAAACCAATTGGTAAATCAATTTGCTTACCTACTTTAATTGTCTTAACCACTTGTGAACTTGCAGCGCCACCGCTTAATGCAACTACTTTCACATCATAAGTTCCAGCTTTTGCATAAGTATAAGTGATAGGCTGACCTTCGATGAAAGTTTTAAAAGGGATAGGTGTTACATTGTTAGAATCTCCAAAAAATACTTTATAATATGTCTCATATAAAGCAGTTGCATCCACTGTTAATGTTAAACCATTCTGCGTTAAAGTCGCTTTTAAATCTTCTGGTGCTCTAAAAGAGACTGTTAGGTCCTGTGTGGCCTCGGTTTTTGCACCCAAGCTATTGTACCCTACAATTTTAACTTTATAAACACCTTCAGCGTATTGGTGCACTGTATTTTTACCTGGTAGTACTTTAACTGGAGTAGTCGTATTATCACCATAATAAACTTCAAAATAAGTAACGCCTTCGCCGTTAGGTGTAATGGTCACTACACCAGTATTGTCTTGAGTGATATCATATAAGGCAGTTAATTTAGCCGAGCTAGATACACTATTTAAAAATGATACGTCATTAAATAAGTCTTTTTGGCAACCAGCTAAAAATATTAGCGAGCAAAAAAGACCAATTATTAATTTATTTGTTTTCATTATATTCTATTTAATTAATGATTTTAGTAACCATTGTTTTGAGGAATACCAGAGATATCTATTTCTGTTTGAGGAATAGGGAAAAGTTCGTGTTTGCCTACTATAAATTTAGAACCTAAAGTAGCACTTGCTTTTCCAGTTCTAACAAGGTCAAAGAAGCGATCTCCTTCCATAGCTAATTCTAAACGACGTTCCAATAAAATGTCATTATAAAGTGTCGTACCAGAAGAACTGATGTCATGGTTATTATCCCCAAAAGCTCTACGACGAACTAAATTCAAATAGGTTTTAGCTTTTGTTTCATTAGGAGTCGTAGCTTTCACATTTGCCTCTGCAGCCATTAATAAAACATCAGAATAACGAATAATTCTAAAGTTATTTAAATAGTTTAATTCAATTTGACCTGAAGTTTGTCCTTTTCTAGGTAAATACTTTTGATTGTATAAGCCTGTGTTCTTATAAGGTGCAACTTGATAAGTAATATTATAAGAAGGATTAGCAGCTTTATAAGCTTCAATGTCTAATATAGTTACATTTTTACGTTGGTCACCAGCTTGATAAGCATTTGCTAAATTTGCCGTTGGTAAATTTGTACTCCAACCTGCAGCATAAGGCATCTCAGCAGAACCATTTAAACCTCTGATACCACATTGTTGAACTGCATAATTGCCTTGGCCTCTTGTTGCACCACCCCAGTTATAGTAAGGAGAAGTGTTTGAATATTGAATTTCAAAAACAGACTCAGGACCATTTTCACCAGATAGTAAAAATATTGAACCATAGTTACTTACTAATGAGAAAGCATTTGAACTAATCACCCCTTCTAATGTGGTAGCAGCTAAGTCAAACTTATTTTGATATAAGTATACTTTACCCAAAAGTGCTTGAGCAGCAAATTTAGTAATTCTTCCTTTTTCATTTTGAACACCAGGAAGCGCTGCGATCGCTGCAGTTAAATCTGCTTCGATCTGCTTATATACATCCGCCTTAGGCGCTCTTTTTAAAGATTTAGAATCAGAAAGAGAAAGACGTCTATCTGTGAATAAAGGCACATCACCAAACATTTTAACCAATGTAAAATAGTAGTACCCTCTTAAGAAAAGTGTTTCACCAAATAAAGCATCTTTACCTGCAAAGTTTACTGCAACGCCAGCAGGATTAGCTGCCTTGTATTGATTGATATAATTTGCTCTGTTGATCCCCTCATAAGCAGACTGCCAGATTTCAGTCAATTGTGTATTCACAGCATTGTGCGTATAGTCATCAATTTGTTGAAGCGATAATACGTCTGACGCATTTTCGCCACCAGAAACCGCATTATCAGATGCAATTTCACCAATAGGAACAACTTGATTGATCCATTGTAATGGTGTGTAAACACTCACTACCATCGATCTATAGTCAGACTCAGATTTTAAATAATCTTGGTCTGTAATTTTAAATTCTTCGTGTGGATTGTAGTCCACAAATTTTGTGCATGATTCAAGACTGCAAAAAGTAACAATCAGGAAAAGCAATTTTAAATAATTTTTCATAATAATATTCATTTAAGCAGATTTAAAATTTAATGTCAAGGCCTAAAGCAAAAGTTCTAGGTTGAGGATACGCACCACGATCTACACCTGTTTCAAGAATTCCTCCAGGAATTTCAGGATCGTAACCAGTGTATTTAGTGAATGTGTATGCATTTTTAACTTGGAAGTAAAAACGCACTTTATTTAAACCTTTCTTTCTATTGATGCTGGTAATGAATAACCAAATTGTAGGTTTTTAATTTTTACAAAAGAACCATCCTCTACATAGCGATCAGAAACTCTTGCATTATTATTGTTGTCTACAAAAGAATATCTAGGGAAACGTGCGTCATTGGTAGAATTTTCACCAGTCCATCTAGCTAAAATTTCACGAGGCTTGTTGGTGTAGTTCGCGTTTCTTTCAAAAGCTCTGTAAATATCATTTCCAACAGAAGCATATACAAAAGATACAAAGTCAAAATTACCAACCTGTACATTCACATTCCATCCTAATGTGAATTTTGCAAATGGATCACCAATTTTAGTTTTATCCAAAGCGTCAATCACATTGTCGCCGTTCATATCAACGTATTTAATGTCACCTGGTTGTGCGCCAGCTTGTTTAGGTGCAGCAGCTACTTCGGCAGCATTTTGGAATAAACCATTTGTTTTAAATCCATAAAAATAACCTGGCGTAAATTCTTTTTCAAAAACAGTCACAGACTGAGATTGCCCATTAAAATAATAGCCACCTAAAATCTTAGCAGTTCCATCAGAATTGGTAGAAGTTACCTCGTTGGTAGCAGTCGTAAATGTCAATGCAGAATTAAATTGTACTTTTTTATTAGGGCTATTGCGGTAGTTTAATGTTACATCAAAACCGCTGCTCTTAGTAGTACCAATATTCGCTTGAGGAATAGGCACTGTACCAAGGTATAAAGAAGCAGAAGGTGTAAATAACAAACCGTCCACTGACTTATTAAAATAGTCTGCATTGATTGTAAAATGATTGTTTGCAAAAGTTAAATCAAAACCAATATTTGATTGAACTTGTTTTTCCCATCTTAAAGCATTGTTAGCAGCAGATCCAATTGTTGAACCTGTGGTAAATACTTCGCCAAAGCTATAACCATTGCTATTCGCAGTTGGACCATAGCTAGGACCACCGGTGATGATTCCAACAAATTGAGGGTTTACATTCTCATTACCAGTTGTACCATAACTTCCTCTTATTTTAAAGAAGTTCACCATTTTGCTACTAAAGAATTTTTCGTTAGAAACAACCCATCCTAATGAAGTGGCGTAGAAATTACCAAATTGGTTTTCTTTACCAAAAGCTATAGATCCATCACGACGCGCAGAAACTGAAGCTAAATATTTTTCATTAAAGTCATAGTTTAAACGACCAAAATAAGAAATGTTTTTTCTAAAGTATTGATAGTAGTAACCAGATAATGCATCTGTGTTAGTAGCCGTGTTAGCACCTGTAGCTGCTGTGAAATCTGCAAACTCCCAAGAATTAAATGGCACATCTTGTCTAGTTGCGCCTGCAGCGTTACCAGTTAATTTAGAAGCAGCAATACCACCAATTAAATTAAAAGTATGTTCGTTGCGCTTTAAATTATAATCAAAGTAATTCTCAAAAGTGTAGTTGAAATTACTTGTTTTTTCGTGTGCGACTCTGTTGTGTTTACCAACAACAGCAGACCCATCCGCATTCATTGAATTGTCCACGTTTAAAGGACCATAAAATGCAAGTGGGGTAAATGATTTTGCATTGCCATCATATTTTGTGTAACCAAAACGAGAAATCAAACTTAAGTTTTTAGCTACATTGTATTGCAATTCAAACTTACCGTATAATTTAGTACCTACGTTTTTGTTATAGGTATTCTCAAGTACCGAAAGTGGGTTGAAAATTTCTGAAAGCAATAAATTACTGTACCCATATTTACTTGCCTTATTTGTTGTATTTAAAATAGACACAGTAGGATCGAAATTCAATGCAGATCCTAATACGCTATTAAAAGAATTTTCTGCAATGCCTTTAGATTCTAAAGTCAAGGCACTTGCGTTGATGATTAATTTTAATTTAGAGCTTAAGTCAAAGCTTAAGTTAGCTGTAAAGTTACCTCTAGTAAAATTAGATTTATCAGCACCTCCAACGATACCAGATTGATTCAAATAACCAGCACTCAATAAATAAGTCATTTTCTCGCTACCACCTTTTGCGTTCAAAGAATAGATCTGAACAGGAGCCTCTTTAAATACTTCTTTTTGCCAGTTATTACCCACGCCTAAAGTAGATAGGTTAGGGAAGATCACTGGTCCACCAGCTGTTGTGCTACCTTCATTGATCATCGCACCATATTCAGTAGCATTTAAAGTACCAATCATATTGGTTACTTGTTGCATACCATAATTACTACTAAAACTGAATTCAGTTTTTTGATTCCTTCTACCAGACTTTGTTGTAACCACAATCACACCATTTCCTCCTTTAACACCATAAATGGCTGTAGTCGCAGCGTCTTTAAGTACGTTAATGGTTTCAATGTCTGCAGGATTGATAGAATTCAAGTCCACTAAAGATTGTTGCACACCATCAATGATCACTGTTGGGTCCGTACCAGTAAAAGAAGGAATACCTCTAATTAATACTGTAGGTTTAGCGCCAGGCGATCCACCTTGAATTACGTTAACACCAGCTGCTCTACCTTGTAAAGCTTCTTCGGTTCTTACAGCGTTTATTTTTTCGATATCGGCGCTTTTAATAGTAGAAATAGCACCAGAAACTTTTGTTATTTTCTGAGAGCCATATCCAACTACAATCACATCCTCTAAATTGCTAGTACTGCTCGTTTCTAAAAGAAAGTCTGTATTGCTAGAGGCGTTCACAAATCGTTCAATGGAGGTCATCCCAACAAAAGAAACAACCAAACTGGCTCCTTTAGTTGGTATATTAATGACGAATTGACCATTTTGGTCAGATACTGTGGATTGTTTAGTTCCTTTTACAATAATAGTCGCTCCAGCAAGTTTCTCGCCGGTGGCTTTATTATTGACTTTGCCTTTAAACTGGATGTCTTGAGCATATGCCCCCACCATCAAGCATAAAACAAAGGCAGATGACAACAAAATCCTGAGTTTTAATTTCATAAGTACATGGTTAATTGTGAAAAATCAATTTTTTTGGTTTAAGCCCTAAATAGACTGAATTCAGGAATGAAAATCATTGTTTCAAGGTTTTTATAACATCTTGTGGAATTGGTCTCCAAATTTTGTATAAAAAGCTTTAACAAACGTTTGCATACATGAAAAAAGCAATATTAAGGAAGCTAAAATTGAGCCCTTTCCCTCATATTACCATAATGTGTACTACATCATTACTACATCAAATTTGATTTTTATGCCTAAAACAGGTAATTTCAATACATCAATACTACATCATGCATACATCAATGAAAAAAACAACTACTACATCATTGAAAAAAATAGGCTTAAATCCCAGCATTTGGATTTTGCTCCTGATTCCCTTTTTTGGGGAGGGGCAAAACACGATTGGCTTGCCAGAAATCCTTAATTATTCCAAAATCGACTACAAAGCGGGACTTCAAAACTGGGATTTCAAACAAGATAAAAATGGTATTATCTATGTAGCCAATAACGAAGGTTTATTAAGTTTTGATGGTAGTTTTTGGAAATTGTACCCCCTACCCAATAAAACCATCGTAAGATCGGTGACCATTGGGAGTGACAATCATATTTATGTAGGTGGGCAGGATGAGTTAGGTTATTTTAGTCCAGGCAACAATGGCAGGCTGGTTTACCATAGTTTGGTAGACCAAATACCGGAAAATGAGCGCAATTTTGCAGACGTCTGGGATATCGCTTATTATAATAATGAAATCTTTTTTAGAACCTCCAAAAATATCATCCGCTATGCTAATAAGAAGGTTAGTATCGGATTAGCGCCAACCAATTGGAGCTTTTTGGGGGAAGCTAAGGGCAAATTGTATGCCCATGATAAAAAAACAGGGCTATTTGTCTTTGAAAATGAAAAGTGGCAGCCACTTAATTCTAATAATTTAACCAATGTCGAAGTCACTTCTATCTTATCTATCAAAGACGCCGTCATTATCACCACTTTAAAAAATGGGCTCTATCAATATGGTCGTAATGGGGCAATCAAAATCAGCACCCCAACCACCCAATATCTAGAAAAACAACGTATTTATACCGCTACTTCAATCAATAATGAATGGATAGGGATTGGAACAGCCAATGCAGGGGTCATGATCATCGACGAGCAAGGGGGGATGATTCAAAGCTTATCCAAGCCCGAAGGATTACAGAACTACGATGTCCTATCCATCTTCGCCGACAACCAAAATAATTTATGGGTAGGTTTGAATAATGGTATTGATTGTGTTGGTTTTAATAAAGCTATCAAACATATCAATCCCAACTACCAAGACGCATCAGCATATGCAACAGTCATTCATAAGGATCAATTGTATGTAGGTACATCTAGTGGATTATACAGTGTACCCATTCAAGGCATGGGGGATTTAAGTTTTAATCGTGGCATATTTAACCCCATTGCCAATACTGCAGGACAGGTATGGGGCTTAGCAAATATTAATGAACAATTATTTTTAGCGCACCACGAAGGCGCATTTTTAGTAGAAAAAAATAAAGCAAGACAGATAAACAACCAACAAGGGTTTTGGAATTTTCAATTAATACGCGATGGCTTAGGCACCAATAATATTGTAGCAGGAAATTACACTGGCCTTGTCTACTTATCAGCAACTGGAAATAGATTTAATTCAAAACCAATACAGCAGTATACAGAGTCTTCGAGGTATGTGGCAGTGAATGAAGGAGACTATATATGGGTTTCACATCCATTCCATGGATTGTATAAAATAAAAAAAGATACCAGTGGAGGAAATAGTACACCAAAATTATACACCAATAAAAATGGATTGCCCTCAATATTAAACAACCATGTGTATACTATCAAAGATGAACTTGTTGTAGCCACAGAAAAGGGTGTCTATGCTTACAATGAACAGATGGATCAATTTGAACCACATGCATCCTATCAAAAATTATTAGGTAATCAGAGTTTACGCTATTTAAAGGAGGATAAGGAAGGACATATTTGGTTCGTACACGAGAAGCAATTAGGTGTGGTGGATATGAGCGAGAAGACGCCGAAAATTATTTATATATCAGAACTGAATAACCGCCTACTGAGTGGTTTTGAGATGGTGTATCCTGTGAATGAAAACAACATCTTTGTAGCTGCAGAGAATGGCTTAATCAATATCAACTACGCAAAATATAAAAAGAGCAATTATAAATTACAGGTACAGATAAGAGAAGTAAGGATGTTGGGTGAAAAAGATAGTGTGCTGTATGGAGGCTATTTTGGCAATCTCAACGAAAAGCAAATACAACCCATACAGACTGCACCGAAATTAAAAAAGCAATGGGGTAATCTACATTTTGAATTCGCATCTTCTTTATTTGGCTTGCAAAACAACTTGGAGTATAGCTATCGACTACAAGGGCTAGATAAAAACTGGTCAAAGTGGAGTAATAAAACAGAGAAGGAATATACCAATATGCCAGCAGGCAATTATACTTTTGAAATAAAAGTTAGAAATAATTTTGGAGAAGAATCTGACATAGCTAGTTATGCCTTTACAATATTACCGCCATGGTATTTATCAGAGTTAGCATACGCAGGCTATGTGATTTTATTTTGCTTATTTGTCCTTGCCTTATTCCGTTGGCAAAAGAAAAAATTTAACACCCAACAAAGAAAGCATGAGGAGGAGCAAAAACAATTAAACTATTTAAAGCAATTAGAAATTGATAAAGCAAAGAATGCAGTTACGGAGATAAAAAATGAAAAATTACAATTAGAAATTGACAATAAAAATACAGAGCTGCTCAACTTTACAATGCACCTAGTGCAGAAGGGAGAATTATTGTCAAATTTAAAAACGCATATGTCTAAAATGACAAAAGTGCTTGAAAACTCATCTGGTTTAGAAGAATTAAAGAAAATGATTAAGGTGATTAATGATGCCGAAAAAATGGACAACGATTGGGAAAACTTTGTGTATCATTTTGATAAGGCGCATAATTCCTTTACCATGAATCTAAAACAAAAATATCCAAAGCTCACTGCGAATGAATTAAAGCTATGTACATTTTTGAGGCTAAATTTATCTACTAAAGAAATTGCGCAATTAATGAATATATCATTACGTGGTGTGGAGTTAAGCAGGTATAGGTTAAGGAAGAAGCTGGAGCTGCCAACTGAAACCAGTTTATTTGAATTTTTTAATTCTATCTAAAATCACTAATGGAATAAATAAAGGTGCTTCGATCAAATAACGACGGTACATTCTTTTAGGTTCTTGGATTAAACGATAAAACCATTCTAGTCCAGCGCCATGCAT
>OCVQ010002977.1_pt1 | contig 10491 bp, 6 predicted proteins | sample 1539061 | NCBI WGS metagenome assembly OCVQ01 (sample SAMEA3355526, study PRJEB22509) | marine metagenome | biome: marine; feature: river plume; material: water | place: USA | collected 2010-08-08 | depth 0.5 m | reverse complement strand
AAATAGGTTCAAGGTTTACAGTTGATGCCATTGGAGAAGCAATTATCAATCCGTCTGGAACAATAGGTGATAGGTATCAGTATTCAAACTATTATTTGTCTGATGGTTCTATTGTTACCGGAATAGCCATAAATGAAGATGAAAAAAATATCGAAGTTAGTATAAGTCCTTTTGCAACTGATGTTACTGTTAATGTTAGAAAAGATAAATTAAAAAAGATTGAATTATCCAAAACTTCTCCAATGCCTTCAGGCCTAATCAACAGACTTAACGAACAAGAGCTAACAGACTTAATAGCCTATATGCTTTCAACTGGAGATCCAAAAAAAATGAAAAAATGAATCATTTCGAGTCTGTAAGTAAACAAAATAAAATTAAAAATTTAATTTTATTTATTCTGTTTGTAATTTTTGCGGTTTTACAATTAAATGATCCTGATGGTAAGTTGTGGTTTTCTATATATTTTATTGTATCACTTATTTGTTTATATAACACCTTTAAGCCTGTTCCTAAGTCTATTTTGATTTTATCAATTATAGCTTTAATGTCTTACTCTGTATTTCATTTTTCATTATTCATTGATTATTTAAATACTGAAAATAAAGAAGAGATTTTTGGGGAAATGGTCTATGACAAACCATATTTAGAGGGTACTAGAGAGTTTATTGGGCTATTATTAGCTGCTCTTGGGATTATGTATCAAATTAAGATTAGAAAATTCAAATAATTTTTTGAAAATCATTTATTTACTAGTTTGAAACTTGATAAATTAAAGTTAAACATACATGTTTAAGTGAATACTTTAATAAAAAAGTCAAAAGTAACAGGGAATTGGATTACTAGTTAATAATTACTATTCAGATTTTATCGGAAATCCTCGATCTCTCATTAAAGCTTCAATTTTAGCATCTCTTCCTCTAAATAAACGGTAAGCCTCTTCTGGATCAATTGAATTTCTTGGTGAAAATAAATAATCTACTAATTTTTTAGCAACATCTTTATCATAAAAACCCCCTGGAGCTTCTGAAAATGCTTCTGAAGCATCAGAAGTTAATACATCTGCCCACATATAACCGTAATAGGCAGTTGCATATCCTTCACCTGAAAAGACATGTCCAAAATGAGGAGTTCTGTGTCTCATAGGAAGTTCAGTAGGCATTTTTAGATCTGTTAATGTTTCTCTTTCAAATTTATCGACATCTATATTATAGGGATCTGCTAAGTGAAATTTCATGTCCATTATTGCAGAGGCTAAATATTCAGTTGTATCAAAGCCTTGATTAAATTTAGAGGCTTTTTTTATTTTAGCTACTAGTTCTTTTGGCATTGGCTCTCCAGTATTATTATGAACTAAAAACTGTTTTATTACTCTATCTGTTGATAACCATCTTTCAAGAAGTTGAGATTGAAATTCCGTATAATCTCTTACACCACCATTTAATGTTGGATATTTTACATTAGAAGAGAAAAAGTGTAATGCATGTCCAAATTCATGAAAAAATGTAGTAGCATCATCCCAAGATACTAATAAAGCCTCACCTGGTGCAGGTTTAACAAAATTTGAGTTATTTGAAGCTAAAACATTAGTCTTTCCATCCATAGTAGTATGACTTCTATAAGTTGTAGCCCAGGCTCCAGATCTTTTACCTTGTCTCGCGTATGGATCTAAATACCATAATCCAATATGTTCTCCAGATGATTTATTTTTAACTTCCCAAACGTTCACATCCTCATGAAATACAGGGATTTTACCTTTTTCTAAAGCTGTAAATTTATAATTAAATAATTCACCTGCTACATAAAACATTGCATCTGTTAACTTATCTAGCTGTAAATATTGTTTAACTTCATCAGAGTCTAAATCATATTTTATTTTTCTAACCTTTTCAGCATAGAATCTATAGTCCCAAGGTTCAATTTTAATTTTGGGATTGATAAGCTCATTAGCTACTTTTTGCATATCAGCGACTTCTTCATCAACTCTGGCTATTGCAGCAGGCCATACTGCCTCCATTAATGCCATTGCATTTTCAGGGTTTTTTGCCATTCTATCTTGTAGTCTCCATTGAGCATAATTTTCATAACCTAATAACCCAACTCGCTCTTTTCTTAATCTTAATATTTCAGCTATAATTTGGTTATTATCAAACTCATCTCCATTATCTCCTCTTGAATAATAGTTTTTCCAAACTACTTCTCTAATTGCCCTGTTAGTGGAGTAAGTTAAAAATGGATCCATAGACGATCTTGTGTTAGTTATCGCATATTTATCTTCAAGACCTTTGTCTTGTGCAATTTTTTTAGCGGATTTTATAAATCCGTCTGATAAACCTTTTAATTCAGATTCTTCTAAATAAGTAACATAATTTTCTTCATCGTGCAATACATTATTAGAAAAATCATTGTAAAGTTTAGAAAGCTCTAGATTAATTTCTGCATATCTTTGTTTTTTATCTTTATTTAAAGTAGCTCCATTCATCGCAAAACTCTTGTATGTTAAATCTAAAACTCTTTGTTGATTATTTTCAAGAAGATTTGTTTTAGAGCCATTGTAAATAGCACTAACTCTTTCAAATAATTTTTCATTTTGATTGATTGATGAGTAGTATTCAGAAAGCTTAGGGGCTAAATCTCCTTGAATCTTTCTAAATTCCGGACTTGACATGTTACTGGATAAAATTCCAAAGTATGGATAAACATCATTTAAAAGTTTTCCAGACCTTTCCATTTCTTCAATAGTGTTTTCGAATGTTGGAGATTCTGGGTTATTAGCAATTTTATCTATATCATTAAGACTCATTTCCATTCCTTTAAGCATAGCTTCTTTTACTAGCTTAGGAGTCATTTTATCAAATGCTGGAACTCCTCCAAATTCTAAACTTTTGTCTGACCATTGTTTCATTATAGGATTTGAATTATTACATTTTACTAAAAATAAAGAAGAAATAATAATTATAAATAAATTTTTCATAGTGTAATTCTGTTCGTTTTGTTTAAATTTAATATAACGAAAATATTGATATGGAAAACAAATTTGAAAAAGTACTTTGGAGTGTTAGATATGTTGTTATTCTTGCGGTTATTCTTTCAATAGTAGCTTCAATTTCTCTTATTGTAATAGGAAGTTGGGATATTATTCAAGCAATAATATTTTATAATCCATTATTTGATTCAGCTATTCAAGATAATAATCAACTTTTATTTAAAATTATATCATCGATAGATTTATTCTTGATTGGAATAGTTTTATTGATTTTTGGTTTTGGTATATACGAGCTTTTTGTAAGTGAAATTGATTTCGCTAATGCTAAGTTTTCTGAATCTACATTGAAAATTAAAAGTTTAGATCAACTAAAAAATAAGATTATAAAAGTTATAATAATTGTTCTAATAGTCAAGTTTTTTGAAAAAATTTTAAAATTAACAGAAAACTTTACAAGTCCATTAGACATCTTGTTTTTTGGATTATCAATTTTATCTATTTGTTTAGGATATTATTTGATCAATATAAATACTAAGTAACAGTTAATAGCATTAAAGACTAAAAAATGAAACATTTAAATTATTATTTTTTTATAATCACAATTTTTGTTTTCAGTTGTTCATCAGTTGAAGAAACAAATGTTAAGCCTAATATTTTATTCATTATGTCTGATGATCATGCATATCAGGCCATAAGTGCTTATGACAATAGGTTAATTCAGACACCTAATATTGATAGAATTGCTAATGAAGGGATATTGTTTAGTAATGCTTCGGTTACTAATTCAATTTGCGCTCCCTCCAGAGCTGTGATTTTAACTGGAAAACATAGCCATTTAAACGGTAAAATTGATAACGGTAAACCATTTGATACAACTCAAGTTACTTTTCCTCAGCTATTTCAAAAAGCTGGATATCAAACTGCAATGTTTGGTAAACTGCATTTTGGCAATAATCCAAAAGGAGTTGATGATTTTTTAATTCTTCCAGGTCAAGGAAGCTATATAAATCCAAAATTTATTGGTAAAAAAAAGGATACAATTATTGAAGGTTATGTAACAGATATAATCACTGATATAACTTTAAATTGGCTTGATAAAAAAAGGGATAAAAGTAAGCCATTTATGATGATGTATTTGCATAAAGCTCCTCACAGACCATGGTGGCCAAGTCCAGAAAAATTTGCAGAGTTTTATGAAAAGACTTTTCCAGAACCTGAAACTCTTTTTGACAACTATAAGGGAAGGGGAACTGCAGCAAAAACCGCTGAAATGAATATTTTAACTCATATGCAGTATATGCATGATAGTAAAATTAGACCTGAAACTTTAGAAAGTATGGGTAAGGTATTGCCCGAGATTGTTTATAAGAGAGGTGAATCAGTAGTAAGACCCGGTCCTAATGGTTTTATGGGACCGTTCAACAGAGCAAATGATGATCAAAAACGTAGATACAATGTAACATTAGATAAAATTAATACTGATTTTAAAGAAAATTGGCCAACAATGTCAGATAGAGACAAAATGAAATGGAAGTTTCAAAGATATATGCAAGATTATTTGGCTACCATATCTTCTGTTGATGATAATGTTGGGAGAGTTTTAGACTACTTAGAAAAAAATCAATTATCTGACAATACAATAGTTGTATACACGTCAGATCAGGGGTTTTATTTGGGAGAGCACGGATGGTTTGATAAAAGGTTTATATACGATGAATCTTTTAAAACTCCTTTATTAATTAAATGGCCTAACGAAATTAAACCTGGTACAACAAGTGATGAAATGGTTCAAAATTTAGATTTTGCCCAAACCTTTTTAGAAGCTGCTATGATTGACGTGCCAAATGATATGCAGGGTGAAAGTTTGATTCCCTTGTTAAAAGGAGATAATAAAAATTGGAATAGAGAATCGGTTTATTATCATTATTATGAATATCCATCTGTTCACATGGTTAAAAGACATTATGGTATTGTAAATAAAGAGTTTAAGCTAATTCATTTTTATTATGATGTTGATGAATGGGAACTTTACGACAGAAAGAATGATCCAAATGAGATGAACAATGTTTACAATGATCCTGATTACATTGAGGTGGTGAATAAATTAACTCAAGATTTAAAAGAAATGAGAATAAAATACAAGGACTCAAAAGAATTAGATAAAAGCTTTATTTAAAAAAACAACTTATCTATTGAATTCAAAAGCTGTAAATATTGTTTGGTTGAAACGGGACCTTAGGTCTCAAGATCATGAACCTTTATTAAAGGCTGAATGTGCTGGAATTCCTTTTCTGATTATCTATCTTTTTGAACCTTCTAGAATTGAGTATCCAGATACTAGTCAAAGACATTTGCAGTTTGTATACCATTCAATAGGTAGTTTAAATAAAGTATTAAGTGAGTTTAATAGACGAGTTGAGTTATTTTATGGAGAGGCTGTTGAGGTGTTTAATTATTTAATTAAGGACTTAGATATTATTTCTGTGTTCAGTTACCAAGAAAGTGGAACACAAGGTTCTTGGGAACGCGATAAAAAAATAAAACAGTTTTGTAGGTCAAATCAAATTAACTGGGAAGAATCACAACGAGATGGTATTTTAAGAGGCATTGAAAACAGGAAGGATTGGAATAAAAAATGGCATCTTAAAATGCATACACCGGTCATTCAAAACAAATTTACAATATGTAAAGAAATGAGCTTAGAACACCCTTTTCTAATGCCTTCAATATTAGAGTCTCAATTAAAAGAGTATCCAAGTCACTACCAACCACCAGGTGAAAAAAATGCCTGGAGGTACTTGAAGTCTTTCACTAACCAACGAGGGTTTAACTACCAGAGACATATATCCAAACCTATGGAAAGTAGAATGTCTTGTAGCCGCTTATCGCCTTATTTGGCGTGGGGTAATATGAGTATTAAACAAGCTTTTCAGTTTATTGGAACACATCCCAATGGGACTAGAAACAATAAAGCCTTCTCAGCCATGCTTACCCGACTACATTGGCATTGTCATTTTATTCAAAAATTCGAAATGGAGTGTCGCTATGAAACAGAGTGTATTAATAGTGGTTATGAGATTTTGTCACATGAAAAAAATGAGGCATTTATAAAAGCATGGAAAACAGGAACTACAGGCTATCCTTTGATTGATGCTTGCATGAGAGCTGTTGAATCTACAGGCTGGATTAATTTTAGAATGCGTGCTATGGTTGTGTCTTTTTTAACACTCAATTTAGACCAAGATTGGCGTGAGGGGACCTACCATCTTGCACGTCAGTTTTTAGATTACGAACCTGGAATACATTATCCTCAGTTTCAAATGCAGGCAGGAACTACAGGGATAAATACAGTTCGTTTGTACAATCCTGTTAAAAACTCAAAAGAGCATGATCCTAATGGGGTCTTTATAAAAAAATGGATTCCAGAACTAGTAAACGTTCCAGTGGCATATATTCATGAACCTTGGACCATGACAGTCATGGAACAGACTTTTTGTGGAGTTTTGATTGGAGAGATTTATCCACTACCAATTGTGGACCTGCAAGAAAGTTCAAGAGCTGCTAGAGATAAAATATGGGGACATAAAAAACATCCTGCCGTTCAAGAAGAAAAGAATCGATTATTAAAAACGCATGTAAATGCGAGATAAATAAAAATAATTTTGTTGTATATTTAAAATGTATTCACTCAAATGTTTACGCCTAAAGCTCCATACTGTGGTTGGTATGGAGCTTTTTTACATTTTAAAAAACTCAAAAAATTACTTCTATCAATAGAAAGCAGATCTCATTTAAGTTGGGTAGTTTCAATTAAAAATTTTAACTAATGTTAGATATTTTGATTGCTTTAATAATTGACTTAATTTAACAGAAACATTCATAATTCATGTTAAATAAAAAAAACATAATCGTATCTATAATAATCGTTTTTTTGTTTGGAGTTTTTTTAAATTATAATTCTGAACAAAACATAGATTATAATTTAGTTAGAGAATTACATAAAGATAATCTTGAAAAAAGCCCATTTCAGATTACAAAAAAACTCAATAAAAAAGAGAGAAAAAAATTACAAATTCCTCCTAACGCTTATAATGATCGTTTATGGGAATTGACAATGGATCCGGTTCTTGGTAGACCTAGCACTGAAAATATTTTTTTAATTCAAGAGGAATTAGAAAAAATATCAAAAATCAAAAAACCAGGTGTTCCTGGTGAAAATCCTGATATGGCTTGGGTTCCAAGAGGACCAACTAACATAGCAGGTAGAACAAATGGGATGATGTTTGATCCAAACGACAGTACTAATAAAAAAGTTTTTGCAGGTGGAGTTAGTGGAGGAATTTTTGTAAATGAAAATATTGTAGATGCTGAATCTGAATGGAAAATGATTGAAGGAGTTCCAAAAAACCTACCCATTTCCGTACTAACCTATGATCCTAATAATTTCAATATTTTCTATGCTGGAACTGGAGAAATATACACTGGAGGTGATGCTATGGGTAATGGACTTTGGAGATCGATAGATGCAGGGCTTACTTGGCAAAATATATTTGGAGGAAGTTCTGATTCTGAACAGGTTTTTAGAGGCCAAATAAACGAGATTAGCATTGTTAGTCAAAATAATTTTGATCCAATCAATTTTTTACAAGCTTCGTTTGGCCCGAATCTTCCGGGACCTCCGATGGAATATTTAAGTGAGGAAATAGTAATTGCAAACCCGTTAGATGGTTGTTCAACTTTATCTAATTCAGAAAAAATTAAAGATAAAATTGTATTAATTGAAAATGGGTCTCTTAATGGAAGTGACTGTGATTATCTAAAAAAAGTGATTGAGGGTCAAACAGCTGGTGCTAAGGCTGTGGTAGTATATAATAAAAACACGGGTGATTCAGGCTGGACAGATGATTTGATAACAATGAATGCAAATAATGGGGATACTTCTACGGTAAATATTTCATCCATATTTATAAAAGCTTCAGCGGGCAAGAAAATAAAAGAACTTATCGAAAACGAAAAAACAACTATAAAAATCTCTAAAAAAACTAATATTGCTAATTCTAATTCCACAATTGTCCCAGGAATGTTTTTTATTAATGATGTGGTTGTGCGTGATAACCAAGGAACGTCAGAAATTTATGTAGCAGCTGGATCTAGATTATGGGATATTGGGGGAAATCAAAGTACAATTTTAGGATCTGGACACGATGCTGTTTACAAATCAATTGATGGAGTTAATTGGTCTAAAATAGAACTATACCATCCAATAGACAATGATAATGATATTCATAATCTTGCTGTTGTTCCGATGGATTTAGAATTGGACAATGATAATAGATTGTGGGCATCTTCTACTATAAGTCCTCAATATAGGTTGACCGGAGACCAGTGGGGTGGTAATCCACCCAAAGGTGGAGGTAAAATCTACAGATTCAATGAAGAAGGAAATTCAGCAACATTCATCAATTCTATCAAAGTTGATGTATCACTTCAATCTGGTAATACAACCATGCAGGGAAGAAGAACCGAGATGACATTTACAGCCGATAATCAACTTATTGTTTTGTGTATTGCCCCTGAAGCTAACGGAGGATATTGGAGACTTGTTCCAAGATTATATAAAGGTTCAGTTGATAATTGGATTTCAGGAAACTATGATGAGTTATCAAAACCAATTGATCAAGATGATGGTATTGAAGATTACGATTTTGCAAGAGGACAGGGATACTACAGTGTTTCACTTGCAGCGCATCCAACAAATAAAAACAAGGTTTATGTTGGGGGTATCAATCTTTTTTCCTCAAATCAAGGAGGTAAGGACTGGGGACAATTGACTCACCAAAGAGGAAGATATGCACAATATCTCCATGCAGATCAGCATTCAGTTATTTTCAATAAAAATGATCCTAGTAAAATTCTTATTGGTAACGATGGCGGAATTGGATATAAAACTGTTGGAGATTTATTACCAAGAAACAATAAATTTCATACTGCACAATATTACACAGTTGCTGTAGCACCATTAGGTATGTTTGACGATTACACTACTATTGTTTCTGGATTTGATAAATTAGTTGGTTCTTGGGATTCAACAACAGAACAAACTGTTTATACTAAAGAAACAACTATTAATGGACATACGGATGTCTTTGCAGGAGGTATGCAAGACAACGGTACTTCTATACAAGCAGATAATAATAATGGTTTTTCTGAGGGGAATGATTTTGGATCAGGTGACGGAGCTGGAACAATGTTTTCACAAAACAAAAATAACAAGTATGTAGTATATAATTATGTATACAACAATTCTGTTAGAGTTTTAAACATGAATAATCCCGGAAATGACGGCAGAAGTAGGTGGTGGAGAATATCATCAAATGATGAAAACGAAGGTGATTTTATTAACAAACAAGCTTTAGATTCAAATTTTGGAATAATTTATTCAAATGCTGGTAATGGTAAAGTTAGAGCCTATCACAACTGGGATAATTTTGGTCCTGGTTCACAGGGTGAAATAAAAGACACATACCTAATTGATAATCTAGGATCAAATATCTCTGCGTTAACAGTCTCTCCATTTGAAACACAATCTTCCACTTTATTTGCAGGAAATGACAATGGTGCATTATGGAAAATAACAAATGCTCAAAATCCTACCACTCAAACGAAAGAACAAATAAGATGGGATGAGTTTTCAGGAAGTATTTCTGATATTGAATTTGGAGAAGACGAAAAACACATTTTTGTAACTTTCTATAATTATGGTGTTGAAAGTATTTTTTACAGTGATGATGGTGGTGAAAATTGGTCAAAAAAAGAGGGTAATCTTCCAGACTTGCCAGTATATAATATTTTACAAAGTCCATTAGATAAAGATGAAGTTATAATTGGAACTGAATTAGGAGTTTGGTTTACAAATAATTTTAGTGCTGAAAATCCATCATGGAATCAAGCAAATTCCGGTATGAAAGATGTAAGAGTTACTGATATGGATTTAAGAAAGGGAGATAATAAAGTTTTTATATCGACCTATGGTCTTGGGATTTATTCAGGTATTTTTCAAGATACAGAGCCTACATTTACAATGAATTCAACTACGAAATCTTTAGAAATTTTAGTAGGAGAAAAAAAGAGTTTTGATATTGATTATAAAGTTTATAATAATTTTAATGAAGAAATTATATTTTCTCTTGAGGGTGCACCTGAAAGTTCTAATGTTTTCTATGATCCAGCAAATAAACTTGTTATTAATAGTGATGGTAAATTAAAAGTTGAATTAGAAATTGATCAAAACTCAGATGTTGGTAGTTACAATTTAACCCTAAAAGCAGTTTCAACCAGCAAATCAAGAGAATTAAAAATTGATTTAAAAGTAACATCAGATATTGATAATGATGGTATTTTATATGATGTCGACAATTGTCCAAATACAGCTAATGCTGATCAAGCAGATTTTGATGGTGATGGAATTGGTGATGTTTGCGATGATGACAGAGACGGTGATGGTATAT
>OCVQ010002975.1_pt1 | contig 10495 bp, 8 predicted proteins | sample 1539061 | NCBI WGS metagenome assembly OCVQ01 (sample SAMEA3355526, study PRJEB22509) | marine metagenome | biome: marine; feature: river plume; material: water | place: USA | collected 2010-08-08 | depth 0.5 m | reverse complement strand
CAGCGCAAGCCTCGTCTGCAGCGTCTGGCGCGGACAACAGCGCCGAACCAGAAAAAGCCCCATTAGCAGTACAGACCGAAGCAGTCGAGCCAGCCAATCTGAGCGAGCTAGCCACTCTAGAAGGCGCCGAGCAAGACAATCCAGCGCCACTAAAAATTCGTGCGCAGTCAGAATTAAAATATATAAGTGACCCTCAGCCACTGATTATGGCGAACCCTTTCCCGCGCAATATTCCCGTAGACCTTGCGACTAGTTTGGCGAGTTCGACTCGGCTGTGGACACTCAAACGCAGTTTTCAAAACCCCGCACGCGATTACACTATTGCAGGCCGCTCGCCTCTCATTCGCGGCGGCGTTGGCGTCAGGTTAGCGAATCAAGTGCTTCTAGCAACCTCGTCAAACCAAGTCGATTCTTTTGAAGAGGAGGCGTCTCGCGCAGATTCTTTGGCAGAGATGATGGCGGCTGAGTCGGAAGCGGCGATAGCCCGCTTAGAAGCCATCGGTAACTACAATGCGGTCATCGCAGACCTAGAGGGCGATGGGGGTGCGTGGAACGGCGGTTTAGTCGAAGAGCTCACCTCGCTGGGCACGTTATTGCAGCAACAAGGCTCGCACGAAGAGGCGATAAAAGTTTTCGACCGAGCGATTCATATTAATCGGATTAATTTAGGCTTGCACACTGTTGAACAGGTGTCCGCTATCGAGAGTAAAATCCAAAGCTATCTTGCGCTGGACCAATGGCAAGACGCCGACCTCACGTTTGAGTATCTGTATTATATTCAGCGACGTGCTTACGGCACGCGCGACCCACGGCTTATTCCGGTGCTGAACAGTATTGCCGAATGGAATCTTCGTGCCTTTCATCTAGGTCACGGCGAAGCCCTCGGCATGCGGCTGAATAACGCGCTAATGTTTTGGAATGCAGCCGCAATAATGGTGAAAACGCATTTCGGGCCGCAGGACGAAAGGTTTGTGACTTACCTGCGCGGCATCGCTAATTCTTCATACCTTTTGTCGCGCAATCCAGAGATGATGGCCGATCTTGGTCGACCACAATTTCGTAACGAAATGGAGATCAACCGAGTTCATCTAGGGCAGCCTAGCAGTTACGAGTCCAAAGGATTCGCGAGCGGCGCGCAAGCGCTGACCGAGATTCTCCGCTACGAGATAGAAAAGCGCGACGATGTTCTGGCGCTAGCCGATGCGTTCACCAATCTTGCCGACTGGTATCTCCTCTTCGGTCGCCGCCGCGCGGCCGAAGAGCAGTACGGCAACGCGTGGCGCCTCCTTGCGAATCAGCCCAATGCCGACGCCCTACACAAAGCCTATTTCGGGCGCGTCGTGCCAATGCCAAGTTTTGTGGGCGAGCAGAAAAAGGGCTACGAGTTAGATGCCGTTCGGCAGACAGACGAACCGTTAGACTCTGACTACGCCGATCTTATTTTCGATGTGACCGACACCGGCGAGTTGCGCGATGTGCGATCGCTTTCGACCGAAACCGAAGACAACAAAAACCAGCTAAGTCGCCTACGCCGCGTAGTTCGCACTTCGCACTTTCGGCCCATCATTATCGATGGAGTTCCGCAGCGTTCCGCAAACAATGTATTTAGGTATCGGTACTGGTATTAAGCCTCTCTTCAGCTTGGTTGTGATAAACCTCGTGTCAAAGGTTGCGCCAACGGCAGTAGAGCAGAGAGAGAAATATAATCAGTCTATAAAGAAGGGTTGGCCGCAGACGGATTTATCGCCTCTTGCCGTACAATTTTCCGCGGAGGCGCTACACTGAGCTTCACAAGCCAAGGACAGCAACATGAAACGACCAGCGCAGCAGTCAGTAACCACAAACCGCCTTCGCGCGAGCGTGCGCAATAGCCTAATAATAGGTGTTGGGCTGCTCGTAGCCGCGTGTCAGTCGCAAAGCCAAAGTTCGTCGTCGTCGATGCCCTCGCCGAGCAGTCCCTCTAGCGCGTCGAGCAGCTCGCCAAGCAATCCGTCTCCGCCCAGTAGCTCTAGCAGCTCCAGCAGCAGCCCGTCGATGCCGTCATCGTCGCAATCTTCTTCTTCACCATCTTCTCGGTCGTCTTCGCAGCCGCCCTCGATGCCCTCTTCATCTAGCTCGTCGAGCTCCTCGGCATCGTCATCTAGTTCGGCCTCTAGTTCGTCCGCAGGCTCACCGTCGAGTGCGGGAATGCCCGCAGGCGCGAGCGGCGACGCAGGCTCGTCCAGCGCAACCGCAGGCTCGCAATCAAGCGCGGGACAGTCGGGCGGAATGCCTAGCGTCAGCGTGGGCTTGCCAGGCCGTGACGGTTTACCGGGTGCCGATGGCCCGAGCCCAGGCACTGATTCGTCAGCAAGCCCGGCAGGAAGAGATAGTTCGACCGGCGATATTGGAGGACAAAGTGGACAATCAGGCTCTGGTTCTTCGGTATTAGGGGCGCCAAGTGGAGATTACAGCCTAGATACGCTGCCAGATGGCGTGCTAAGTGGTAGAGGCTCGTCTCGTGACGGCTCTTCTAGCAACGGTTCTGGTGATAACGGCGACTTAAGCGGATCTACCGCAGGCACTGGTCGCGACACTGGTACTGGTCAGGGCACTGGTCAGGGCACAGGTCAGGGCACGCGCGGCACCGGCGCGATGACAACCTCGGAGCAGGCCGCGATCCTAGACGAGCAGCTGCGCCGCGGCTACGAAACATTCGATGGGTTTATTCTCGGCGAGCGCGAGCGTGCGCAAGCCGAGAGTAATGAGGCAGGCTCTGGCGAACAGCCGGGCGCAGAAAGCGGTGGCGGCGGTGGTGGGCAGATGCCGCAAATTCTCGGCGCGCCGGGTGCTAACGGTATGCCTCAGGTTGCAACGCAGTCGCCACCAATGCCGGGTTCGCAAAACACAGAGTCATTCCCGCCACCCGAAGACATTCCTAGCGGCCGCGATGACGACGTAGTCGCGCGCCAACTCCGTGAGGCGGCGATGAGCGAGCCCGATCCCGAGCTGCGCGAAGCGCTGTGGGATGAATACCGAAATTACACCGGCCTCGGCGGTAACTGAAATAAATCACCGGTTTATTAATCAGGAACCGATAGACCGAGATCTCGTAATCAGAAACTCATAAACAGAACCCGATGAATAGGAATCGAGAGATGAAAACAAACACAATGAACGCGAGCAGTCCGAGGCTTCGCGCCATCGCGCGCGATTCAGGTTTTTCGATTCTGGCGGCCACGACGCGGCGTCTATTAGCACCGTTGCAACTGCAATTACACTTACACTCACACTTGAGAGCTGCGTTAATCGCCATGGCCGCGCTGCTACTAGCTAGCTGCGCAACACACACCGTTAAGAGCACAACGTACACCCCGATTCAGCGCGCCACCGAAACTGTCGCCGAAGAATTTTTGCTCGACATTGGCGTTGCGATATTCGACCCCGGCCTCGACAACCTTAGTCGCCGCGAAGAAGAGACGACTAATGCGCAGATCCGCGTTGCCGAGTCGCGCTACGCACCCTACATGCTCGCCGAAACGCTGCAGCGCTCGGGTAATTGGGGCATCGTAAGGGTGTTGCCAAACGACCAAAGCCCTATCGATGTTGTCGTCAACGGCATGGTGTTGCACTCCGACGGCGAGGCGATGACATTACAAGTGACCGTGTCCGACTCTACCGGCCGCGCGTGGTACACCAAAGACTACGACGAGGTGGTTAGCCGGTTTAGTTACGAGCCCGGCGAGCGTCAAAAAAATGATCCCTTTCAGGTAATCTATAATGCGATCGCGAATGACTTGTTAGTCTATCTTGAGCGCAATATCGAGCCCGCTGAGATCACCGAAATCCGCACAGTGTCGGAGCTAAGGTTTGCCCGCAGTTTCGCCCCCGATGCGTTTAACGAATATCTCACCCAAAATCGAAATGGGCAGTACGAGATAACCGCGCTGCCAGCCGAAAACGATCCTCTTCTGTACCGCGTACGCAGCATCCGCGAGCGCGACTTTATGTATATCGATACCGTGCAAGATTACTACGCAACCTACGCGCGCGAAATGCGTGTGCCCTACGACTCGTGGCGTGAGCAAAGCTACGACGCCACGCTCACGTTGCGCGAGCTTCAGGGCTCGGCACGTCGCCGTTTCATTGCAGGTACTGCGGTTGTGTTGGGCGGTCTCGCCGCTGCAGCCAACGGTCAAGACTATGTGACGCAAACAGGTGGCGCGATTGGTGTGGGTGCCGGTGCCTATGTGATTAAAAGCGGCTTTGACAAACTGGCCGAGGCGAAGATGCATCTCGAGTCACTGCAAGAACTCGGCGAATCGCTCGAGAACGAAGTTGCGCCGCGTGTCATCGATCTCGAAGATCGCACCATCACGCTTACGGGTACGGTAGAGGAGCAGTACGCGCAGTGGCGTGAGATACTAGCCGACATTTACGCAGCCGAAACCGGCCAGCTTTAGATAACCCCGTACAGCCAAAGAAGACAGCGATGCCAGACCACAACGACCGCTTCGGCGACCTTAGCGAGAGTGCTGATAACAGCGGCGCTGCCGAGAGTAAAGCCGCTGCCGGCTAATAACAGCGGCGCGGCCTAGAGTAAAGCTGCTGCCGAGAGCAAAGCCGCAGCGCAAGCGCAGCCTACCGAGCAGGTGCCACCACCGCCGCTCGACCAATTCTCGCCGCAAAAGCCGGGACAGCCGCCCTGGGTTTGGGCAGGGATGGGCGCGCTTGTCTTGCTTGCGCTGTTTGTCATATTCGTTTTGCCGGGCATTGTGCAAGACTATGAACTGCCGCTCGAGCGACGCGTCGAAGAGTCACTCGCGACAGCGCCGGTTGCGCCGCAGCAACGCGCCGAAACGGGCGTCTCACCTTTTTTAGAAGCCCAACGCGCACGCGAACGTAAAGAGGCGCAAGACGTCCTCGCCGAACTGCTCGACACTCAATCCCAGCTCGATGCATTGCAGGTCGAGCAATGGGCAAAAATGGCGTATGACTCAGCGCTTGCCCTAGCTTTAGAGGGCGACGAAAGTTATCGAGTGCAAGAATTTGGCAGCGCGCGCGACGCCTATCAGCAGGCGCTCGCGCAGTTAAGCGCTACACTCGCCTCGGTGCCGACTGTTCTTGAACAAACGCTTATCAGTGGCGAGCAGGCGCTTATTGCACGAGATGCGACAACCGCCATTGCCAACTATGAGCTCGCTACATTACTCGAAGAATCACTTGTCGACCTTGCGGCCGGCATTGCGAGCAACGACGCACAGATTGGTCTTACTCGTGCACAAGCGTTAGAAGAATTAATCGACCTTCTCGATTCAGCAGAGCGCGCCGCAGGAAACCCCGCGCGGCAAGTCGAGATACTGGAACAAGCAGTTAATTTAGATCCCTATAGCACCGAAGCGACGCAAGCGCTCGCTCAAGCGCGCGCAGATCGTCTGCAAGAGCGCTTTGCGGCGATGATGTCCGAGGGCTACATGCAGCTACAGGCGGGATCACCGCAAGAGGCTATCGCCCGATTCGAAGCGGCAGCAACACTCGGCGTAAATGAGAACGAAGCTCGCGCCGCGATCGCGCAGACCGAAACCGAAATCACTAACGCAAAAATAGCCGAGCTGCAGCGACGCGCACTTGATTCCGAAGCGCGCGAAGCGTGGCAAGAGGCCGTCGAAGATTACGATGCGATTGTTGCTATCGATGCTAACTTGCCAACAATCAATCGCGCGCTAGATTATGCAGAAAAGCGCGCGAGGCTCGATGCGTTGTTAATCGCCGCACTCGACACGCCAGAGCGTTTCGCCGAGCAAGCGGTATTCGACGAGACACGAGATATTTACTTTACCGGCCGCGCAATCGAAGACGCTGGCCCGCGGTTAATCGCCCAGCTCGATGAACTACAAACGCTACTCGAAAATTCGCAGGTACCGCTATCGATCCGGTTCATCTCCGACGGCCTCACCGACGTGACTGTGTTACGCGTGACAGAACTCGGCACGTTCGAACAAACGAGGCTGGATCTTAAGCCGGGCACCTATGCGGCGGTCGGCCGCCGTGCGGGCTACCGCGAAGTACGCGAAGAATTTACTGTGGGTTTTGGCTTAACCCCCGCCGTGGTGATCGTGCGCTGCAACGAAGCAATCAGCACCGCGCTAGGACGCTAAAGAATGAGTGAACTCCACGACGACGAAATCGAAGTCATCGACTTCGAGCCGGTTACCGAAACCAAACGCGGATTCTCTTATCGCTTTCGGTGGCTGCACGCCTTTCTTGCGGTGTTCGGCGCAGCCGCGCTGCTCTCGGCGTGGTTTGTGTTAACCGCACGATCGGTTCTGGTTGAGGTAAATCCGATTACCGCGCAGATCGAGATCAAAGAGGGTTTTGCGCTGAGGGTAGGCGCGCGCTATCTAATGCGGTCGGGCGATTACCGCGTCGCGCTGAGCAATCCTGGCTTTCATGACGAACTCATAACCCTTGTGATCGATGACGAAGCGGCGCAAACGCATAATTTTGCCATGCGCAAACTGCCGGGCATTGTGACGATAAAGTCTACCCCCGAGGGCGGCCGTGTGCGCATCGATGGTGTCGACGTGGGCGTCGCGCCGCTTGCCGAGTGGGCGTCGCGCCGCTTACCGAGATTGATGTCGAGCCGGGCGTGCACGAAATCAGCATAACGCGTGCGCGTTATTTACCGGCGACGCAAACAATCGACATAGAAGGACGACGCCAGCAACAGGCGTTTGAATTAACCCTCGCACCGGCGTGGGCGACGGTCAGTTTTACGACGACACCCGTCGGCGCCGAGCTGTTTGTCGACGGCGAAAGCGCAGGCACGACGCCGCTCAATGCCGAAATTCTGCAAGGCAGACGCGAAGTCACGCTCAAACTCGCCGGCCATAAGGCGTGGCAAGAGCGACTCGATCTCGATGCCGGCACCAGTCTCATCATTCCGCGTGTCGAGCTCGAACCCGCCGACGGCCTTGTGTTTATTCAGTCGCAGCCCAGCGGTGCGAGCGTGACAATAGGCGGTGAGTTTAAGGGCCAGACGCCTCTCGAGGTTGCGCTTGCACCAAACATTAATCACACCCTGACTTTTTTCAAAAACGGCTATGCCTCCAAAGAGACAAGCCTAACCACACAGCCTAACGAGGCGCGCGAGTTAGCTGTGTCGCTCGATCCCGTGCTGTCTGATGTCGTAGTTGTGGCGACGCCAAGCGACGCCGAATTATTTATCGACGGCGTGAGCCGCGGCAGCGCCAATCAAACGCTTGCTCTCATGGCGATTAGCCAACGCATCGAAATTCGCAAAGAGGGCTTCGTGCCTTACGAAGCCGAGTTCACACCGCGCCGTGGTCTGCAGCAAGAGATTCGGGTAAATCTTACCTCGCTCGAAGAGGCGCGCATCGCGGCGATAAAGCCGTTTATCACGAACGCAGCCGGACAGCGTTTAAAGCTGTTCAACCCCGATCGTTTCGAGATGGGTGCGTCACGCCGCGAAGCGGGGCGTCGGCCGAACGAGACAATCCGCGACATCGTTCTCGAAAGGCCGTTCTATCTCTCGCTCACCGAGGTTACTAACTCGCAGTTTCGCCAGTTCGACTCCGAGCACAGCTCCGGCACGAGCAACGGCATGACCCTTAATAACGAGGGCCAGCCGGTCGTGCGCATCACCTGGCAACAGGCGGCGCTGTTCTGCAACTGGCTCAGCGAGAAAGGGGGTCTGACCCCTTTTTACACGGTTGTTGATGACGCTGTTGTCGGGTTTGACGCCGAAAGCCACGGCTACCGCTTGCCGACCGAGGCCGAGTGGGCGTGGGCGGCGCGGCGCGACATCGCAGACCCTTCCGGTGTGCGAAAATTTTCTTGGGACGGCGACTTACCCCCGCCCGACGGTGCAGGCAATCTTGCGGACGTGAGCGCCCGTGCATTTCTCGGCGACATACTCTTCGACTACAACGACCGGTCGCCGGTGACCACCACGGTGGGCACTTACAGTGCGAATCAGCATGGGCTTTTCGACATGGCGGGCAACGTTGCCGAATGGGTTAACGACTACTATGGCGCGAGCGGCAGTCTCGGTGTCGAGCGCGATCCGCTGGGTCCTGAAGCCGGCCAGTTTAGAGTCATTCGCGGCTCGAGCTGGGCGCACGGAACGATTACCGAACTGCGTCTATCGTTTCGAGATTTTGGTGAAGAGCCGCGTGACGATGTTGGTTTCCGCGTCGCGCGTTATCTCGAAGACTAATCGGAGTTGGCAAACGCCTATCCATGGCAGCATTTAGAACACTCAGCTACCTAACCCGCGCAGCGATGCTGATCGCGTGTGCGTGGGTGTTTAGCGTAGCCGCGCAAGACTCGGAACAAAGCGCGGCGCAGGCAGTCGAAACAGAAGAGGCCAGCGCGGCCGAGCAGCAGGAGCCTGCGCAAGACACTGAATTGGCCGGCGCTGAAAGCGCACAAGATGCCGAAAGCGAAGAAGAATCCGGCGCACGCTTTATTCCAACCGAAGAGATATCGCAAGACTTTGGCGTATCGTTTCCGGTCGACATTTAATTTAGCAGCACCACGACGAACAGCAGCAAAAAGGAACAACTATGAGACAGGGTTTGTTAAACGGCGCGATTTTCCAAGTCGCTGCACTGATCACTTCGGTCATCATTGTGCACATGGCCTATGTCGCCGTCATTAGGCCCAATGCCGAGATCGTGGCGCAGCAGCAAGAGTATCTGCAGCAGACCGATCCCGACTACACGCCCGAGCGCTCGTTTTATGTGGTGCTGCGTGACTTCGAACAAGAGACCTGCATCATTCTCTTTTTGTGGGCAACTGCGATCATCGGCCTTAAGGCCAAGCAGACACTAGGTGACCGCAAACTGCTCGATCGTAATCTATTACAAGTCACCGAGGGGACAAGCATTCTGCCGCAGGATGCGCGCAATTTTGCGCGGCCGCTGCAGGCGCTTAGCGACGACGAGCGCGTTACGCTATTACCGCGCGCGCTTATCGCGGGCCTACATCGTTTTCAGAGTACGCAAAATATTCAAGACGTCTCCACTACCGTCAAAGATGTTTGCGAGTCCGAGGCCGATCGCATGGAAACCGAACTGGCGATTGTGCGTTACATCGCGTGGGCAATTCCGTCTATTGGCTTCCTCGGCACTGTCCGCGGAATCGGCACCGCGCTAGGGCAAGCGTATCAAGCGGTAAACGGCGATATTGTCGGGGTGACCGTAAGCCTTGGCGTGGCGTTTAATTCGACATTTGTCGCGCTCGTGGTGAGCATCGTGCTGATGTTTGTCTTACATCAGCTGCAGCTCGTGCAAGACAGACTCGTGCTCGATTGTCAGACCTACTGCGACGAACGCATGATTCGGCATCTGCGCGTGGCCAATGGCCGAACCGATAACGAACTCATCGCTTAGTAAAACTTGCAACAACCTGAGACCAACATGGCGCCGCAAATTCTAGAGCTTAACGACCACGGAATTACCCTAGGCGATGCCGAGGGCATTCGGCTTATCAGTCCGGGGTTTGCGCTCGCCCGCGATAAATCGCTTGTGGTTGGCGCGCAGGCTCAAGCGCAGTCGCGGCTTCATCCTAACGACAGTCACAGTCGCTATTGGCAAGAGTTAAGCCTTGATCCTCTGCCTGCAGGTCGCCTGCCCGGCGATCGCTACCGGCACCTCGCCGACCTCGCTCACGCACACCTCAATAGCCTCGCCGCCGAGTCCGAATCTTCTGCCGGTGAGGTGATTTTGAGCGTACCCGGCAGTTTTTCGCGGCAGCAATTGGGCATACTTCTGGGCATCGCAAAACAAACGCCGCTGACTATTGCAGGGCTTGTCGACTCGGCGCTCATCGCCGCGGCCGGTGCTCAAACACTGCAGGCGAGCGAGCACACAATCGTGGTGCAGCAACAGCTCCACCAAATACTGTTTACGCAGGTGAGTTGTCATCAGGGCGTATTAAAAGTCGACAGCTCTGTGACGCTGCCATCGAGCGGTAGTCAGAATGTTATAGATTCGCTCATGCAGCTCAGCACCGAATTATTTATCGATCAGTGCCGGTTTAATCCGCAGCACGACGCGGCGACCGAACAGCTGTTATACAACGCGCTGCCCGCATGGCTTGCCGCCGACGTGTCTAGCGGCAGTTTACTGCTCGAGCTGACCGCCGATGGTGCGGTGCATAATGCAAAACTGCCCTTTGAGAGTTTAGTCGTTGCGCTTGCACCGATTCGGCAGCGCGTAAACGAGCAGCTAAGTGCCATGGTCAGTCGTGTAGCGAACAGCAAAAACGTACAGATAGTACTTTGCTCAACGCTGAGCGAATTGCCCGGCCTAAAAACACAGCTTGCGCGCGTCGCGCCAGTAACGAGTAGTAATGCCGAGCAGCATCTAGCGAGCAGCCTTGCCCATAGCGACCAGATTCTTAGCTCCGGTGCGGGCAGTCTGCGTAAAGAGCTTGCGCTCACCCGCGCTGCCTCGGCGTCGCTGCCAAAATCACCAAGCGCTAGTGAGCC
>OCVQ010002972.1_pt1 | contig 10498 bp, 10 predicted proteins | sample 1539061 | NCBI WGS metagenome assembly OCVQ01 (sample SAMEA3355526, study PRJEB22509) | marine metagenome | biome: marine; feature: river plume; material: water | place: USA | collected 2010-08-08 | depth 0.5 m | reverse complement strand
GTATTGTATATTTTTTTAACTTCATAAGGCTACAATATTAATAAATAAAAATATCACACTTTTCTATATTGTCAAGTTAAATTTTAGTTAAGTTTAATAACAAAACACAAACAATAAATATTAATATTTCTTAAAATTGCATTAAACATTATTAAGAAATATTAAGAAATTGATAAATAAAAAGATAAAAGATTTTTCTAAAAAAGATTTTGAAAATTATTTCTCCGATAGGGATTATGTAAACTTAGTCAGAAAACTGGATAGAGAACTTAAGTTTGATTTATCTGAAAGTGATGAATTAGAACCTTCAGATAATCAAGATAATGTTGATAGTTTTGAAATGCCAGAAGAAAAAATAAAAAATGTCAAGATTATAAAAGGCAAGGCTAAATTGTTAAAAATAGAATTTGGAAAAGTCATTTTTAAATCTCCAGAAGATTCTTGCGAAAAACACACACCAGAATCAAGAAAAAAACTTTCAATAGCAAGAAGAAGTCGTAAAAAGCAACCAAGAGAAGGAACATCTAAAAAACCTCAAAACTTATATGCTCAGCTTGTAAAGGATTACCCCTTGAAAGGAAACTCAAAAGATACAATGGAAGATTTAAACGCTATGGGAATCAACGAAAATCAAAAAAAGTTTATTAAAAAGAAAAAAACAAAAAAAGATATAGAAGAGATTGAAAACTTTTTGAAAAAAAATAAAAAGTTTTTAGAAGATTGTAATGGTGCTGAGGTGGGCATATTAACAGATTACTCAGAACAAAACCATACGTTCTCCGAAGTAAGCGTTGACGAGGTTATTTTCGATCCTCAACAAAAAGTTTTAAACTCTTTTGAAAATAATATTGACGACCAAATAGATGAAATCCTTTTTAAACAAGACCTTGAAGAGAATCTTCAATGGTACAGAGAAGATGGTATGGGAGAACATTTTCTTGATTGTTATGAAAAATTTAGAATTTATAGATACGAACTTGAGAAGGCTTTAAATAAGACAAATGTTGATGAGAAGAGAGCATTACCTATTCTCAAAAAACATATAATGGAAAATTACCCACATTTTCTTGATTGGTTTTTGGAAGATTATTAAGAGGAAAATAAATGTTTGGAATAGTAAAAGATAAAAAAGTATTAGCAATACCATCAGACCAGTTTGGTTGTGGTCAATATCGTATAATACAACCCTATAGAGATTTGGCTATTAGTCTTAACCCAATGTCAAAGTATGAATTTCGCTTATTGTCTGTTAAGCCAAATATGGGCATTGAAGGCTCAATTATTGATAGGTATGATGTTTTTGTTTTACAGAGAGTTATTACACCTCAACTGTTAAAATTTGCAAAAGAAATTAAAAAACGTAACAAAATACTGATACAGGAAATTGATGATGACCTTTTCAATGTAGATCCTATGAACCCCTTTAATGTAGCAATGAAGGGAAGTCAATATAAAGCTATTTTCAGAGAATCTTTAAAAATATCTGACTTTATTCACACCACCACTCCAGAGATAAAAAACAGCTTTGTAAAAAACATGAAAATACCAGAATCAAAGATATTTGTTTTTCCAAATGCTATTGATACAAATCACCCACTAGTTCAACCAAGTTCTTCAAGAAGAAAAGAATTGCCACAAGATAAGATAATATTTGGTTGGCAAGGTGGTAGTTCTCATTCAAACGATATTTTTTTGTTGCAATGTGCCGAAGATATATTAGAAAAATATCCAAATACTGCTTTTGCTTTTTGTTCACACCCAATATTGTTCACATCTACATTCAGTGAAAAATTTGCTGTTAAATTTAAAGGCAGGGTATTTCAAATACCACCAATACAAGATAAATTTGATAATTTTCCTAACATACCAAGTATGTATGATATTGGCTTAGCACCTTTGAAGATAAATCATTTTAATAATTGCAAAAGTTGGCTAAAATGTATAGAGTATGGTATATTTGGTGTACCAAGCATTGTTTCTCCCATAGCTGACTATGTTAGATTTGAAGAGCAGTCTGACAAGGCTTGTGTTGTTTCTTATGAAAATACAATAAAAGATTGGGAAAATAAAATATCAATGCTGGTAGAGAATGAAGATATGAGAAAAGAATTAGGCGAAAAAACTAAAAACTTTATTCTTGAAAATGTAACGCTAAAAAAAGTAAACAAATCTCGTATAGAATTTTATAAGGCAATCTTTGAAAGTTAATGAAAAAGAAAAGTAAACAAAAGCCAAAAGAAGAAATAAAAAAAGTTTCTGCTTCAGAAGTTGCAAATATGTTTTTGGAAGAAGAAACAAATAAAACTTCTTTAACAAAATCTCAATTAAATGAGATTAAAAATCTTGTAAAAGTAGAAACTTTTTCTCATTTGGCAACAAGCATTACTGAGCTATCTCCTATTGATAGGGAAATAATGGAAGATTATTCCGAGGGTATGACCGATAGAGAAATAAAACAAAAATATCAAGTTTCTCAAGATTATCTATTTAACCTATACGCAGTACCATCTTTTATTACCGAAGTAAAGAAAAGAGTTGCCGGACTTACTGATAAGGAAAACCTTTTAAGATTTAATTCCAGAGTTGGTTTAAGACTTCTGGAAACTTTCAATAGAATAGATGATGAAACTTTAGCCGAAATGCCTATTGATAAACTTTTAAAAGCCATTAAGGAAAATATGGATACTGCTCAAAAACTTATGGGAGAAGACAAGGTAAGTATTAAGGTAGATATTACCCAGATGGTTACAAAATCTCAAATCGATACTAATAGGCTCAACATTACCCCAGAGGGTGCAATAGACATAGATGTAGAATACCCCTCTTATGACCCAGAAAAAGAAGAAGTTATTGGCGAGTGGAAAGATGATTGATAACTTTGATAAAAAGAAAATTAAAATTTACTCTAAGCAAGACTTAGCAGATTTTATCAATAAAAATTATCGTAATAATTGCACTCAATTTACTAAAGACTTTACTAAACTTTTTGTTGAGAATGACGGAACAATAAATAAGCCTTATAGAAAACAATGGGAGTTTATGAACTGCTTAAATCCAAAAGATAGAGTAGTCATTGCTTTAAAATGTAGGCAATGTTTACATAAAAATTCCCTATTGGAACTATATGATAAGAAAAAAGGCTGTTATTATTATCTTTCTATAGAAAGCCTTCATGAGTTTTATGAAAACTATAAAGAACTTTATATTTCAACTTATGATAAGGAAGGCTATCCAACTCATGATAAAGTAATAGATATTTGGAAATGTGGCAAAAAACCAGTCTATGAAATTAAGACAAAAGATGGTGGTACGATTAGTGCCACTGAGGAACACAAGTTTTATACTAACAATGGTTGGAAGCCATTAAGCAAGATTAAACTTGGTACTCTTCTAAGAAGAAATAAAACATTTGTTTCAGTTGTTTCAAAAAGACTTATTGGTGAGCATGAAACCTACGATTTAACTACCCAGTTGCATTCTTCTTATGTTGCAGAGGGTTTCCACGTACATAATTCTGGGTTCTCTACAGCTACAGTTGCAAAGGCTTTTCATGATGGTTACTTTGGTAAAACTCAAGATATTGTAATTATATCAGCAACAAAACCTCAAGCAATTAAGGTAATGAGAAGAATTAAACAATGTTTTGCAGATTTGCCAGAAGAAATAAGACCAGAATTTAAGGTAGATCAAGCACAAGAGGTTATTCTCCCAAATAATGTGCGAATAATATCACTTTCCTCTAACCCAAATGCCGCAAGAGGTTGGACTGGCATAACTTTTCTTGATGAGTTTGCTATGCACACTGAAACTGAATCTGAAGAACTCTATAAAGCCGTTTATCCATCTACTACAAAAGGTGGTAGAATCATAATTGTTTCTACACCTGCCGGAAATAAAGGTATGTTTTATAAACTTGCCAAGTTTTCTCTCAAAGAACTTTCTGAAGATCCTAATGCAGTAGAATCAAAAAAGTTTTTCATTTATTGGCAAGATGTACCCTTTATCAAAGAAGCAGTAGAGAAACATGGTCTATTTTCGGGTTTAACCAAAGAAATGATTGACCAAGAATATAATCTTGAATTTAAAAATGATGACACTCAAGAGCAATACTTCCCAAGAGATTTTATCTTAGCTACGTTAAGAGAAAAAGGCGGAAGTGATTTTATTGATTCTGAAAAAGACTTTATCCCTTTTTATACGAGTTATTATGACTTTGGTTTACCTACAAATTTTGTAGAAGATATTGAATTGCCAGTAGAAATGAAATATGCCCAAACTGAATTAAGAGCAAAGTATGGCAAAATAGTTGCCGGATGGGATGTGGCTTCAACAGAAAACGATTCCATTTTAGTCGTTTTGGGCGAATTAAGAGATAAACCTAACTACTTTCAGCAAATAGGTGAATTTTTTGTCAATAGAATTGGTAAAGATTCTCATTCAGTAATTTGGCAAGCCAGATATGTAAAAAGAGTTTTGCAATTAATGTTTGTTGATAAGTTAACTATTGACATGACTGGTTTGGGTAGAGGTGTTGTAGATTTCTTAAAACAAGATAAGGATGTTTCTGAAATAATAAATGGATTCCTTTATCGAAAAGATAACAAGTTTGATGGTTTTGTTAAGTTAAAACAGATGTTATCTGAGCAAAGAATTAAAAGAGCTTGGGATAATAACCAAACTAACGAAATTTTAAAACAATGTACGAATTTAAGGCTGAACTCTATAAATACGACCTTAAAAGCTAAAGGAAATAATAAGGACGATTATCCAAATGCCTTAATGTTGGCAGTAGATAGTAACGATAATCATTATCCTAACATAACATTTATTTGAGGGTAACAAATGACTAATTTTGAAAAAAGTATTAAAAGTTTTAAAGAGTTTCAAAGCGACTTAGATAAACTTGAAGATTTAACTGACTTAAAAAGAGCAAAAATAGATTTTATAAATACTCCTTTACTCCAAACACCCTCATTAACTGAATCAAGCACCACTGATAAAATGAGAGATAAATATGGTGTTTGGGTTGATTATGCTACTTCTAGTTATTATATTCTTCAAAGAATGTTCACTGATAATAATTGGGTTTCTCTTGCTACTGATACAATAGCTTCTGTTGCGACTAACTGCGAACCTAATTTTGTTTTTGAATCAAAAAAGAAAACAAGAAATGCAACTCTTATTGATAATCTAACTGAAAAATTAGAATATCCAAATAACAATGAAACATGGCATAGGTTGGCTTTTACAACATATCAGTCGCTTGTTTTATTGGGTAATGCTTATTGGCAAATAGTTCCTACTATAGGGGGCGGAATATATGGAATTTATAGCGTTCCGGCTCATTCTATTAGACCAATTCCCTACATTGATGAAGAAAGTGGTGATCTAAGATTTGTTTATGCCCAAGTTGGCACAAATGACGGTGTGAATTACCATGTAAAAAGAGCTTTTGACGATACCGAAATAATTCATTTCAAAAGAAATAACCCCTTTTCAATAGTTCATGGTATGTCTGCCTTTTCTCCACTTTTTTCAAATCTCTCCTTTGACATTCAAACAAAAGTTTGGCTTAATAACTATTTAAAAAATGCCTATTCTGGTGGCATGATATTTGAGATGAAATCTTCTCATAAGGATATTGTCGCAAGAAATAAAGAACAACTTATGGAGGTTTTGTCTGGAGGTCGTAATGCCGGAAGAAATATGATTTTAGAGGGCGAAATAAGACTTGTTCATGATGGTAATAAAGCAAAAGACTTCCCAATGTCTGAACTATCGGCAATTAATTCAGACCACATAATGATCTGTGCCGGAGTGCCGTTGTCTATGGCAGGTTTACGCTCTGAGCATGGCAACATGAATGGCGAATCAGTAGAGGCAGAAGAACAAGCATTTTTAAGAAACACAATAGAAGTTTATCAAAAAATAGTTTTTGAAACTCTAAATCTTCATTTACTAAGAAACCAACTGAATGTTAAAGACCTCAAAATCAAAGCAGGTGTAAATAGACACTTCTCATTCAAGAGAGCAGAGAGCATGGTAGAAACTGCTATGAAAGTTGGTGGTACTATTAACGAATTTAGAAAAATACTTGGTATGCCAAAGTTGGTAGATTCAGACTACGGAGAAAAAATCATTATTGCTACAAATAACGGCTCTATTCCTTTGGATGAATACTTCAATGGTATTTCTGATAGAAGAGAGTTAGAACTTGAACAAATGAAAGTAAATCTTGAAACTGCTAAAAATCAATCCAATGTCAATGTAAACACTGACATTCCAGAGGAAACAACCCCAAGTATTGACCAAAATAGTATCAAGGTTAGCCCAAAAGCAGGTAAAGTTTCTTTAGAGTAATTTGACTATTAAGTTTTTTTAAGATATATTAATATGTATGCAAACATTATATACTGGTATCTTAAATGAACTTTGGCGAAGAAGAAGTAGTTACATTAAATAAACCCAAATTAGATTTAGAATTTGGTATAAAATACGAACCGCACCCTATTGAAATGATGATAGCCAAAAGGCTAAAAAAGCATAATGACAAAAATCAAGTTGAGGAAGATAAGGTAACAAATGGCGATTACCTAAGAGTTTCTTCAATCTCTGGTGGGTGTTTAAGAAAAGTATATTACCAAAGAACCGTTCCTCATAAATCTAATTCAGTTGAATTTTCCGCAAAAGATGTTTTGCGAACAACAATGGGTAACAAATATCATGACTTATTGCAAGATATTTTAGAAGATGACTTAATAAACGTTGAAAAACGTTATTTTGACCATGAAAATAAAATAACTGGCAAGATAGATGGTATGTTTAAATCCAATAATGCCATTTTTGAAATAAAAACTTGTGGTTTAGCTAAATTTAACTACATAGTTAGAAATAATACTCCTACGATAGCCCACATACACCAAGTACATTGGTATATGCACATGACTGGTGCTAGAAAGGCTTTTATCCTATATGTTAATAGGAATGTAGAGATGTTTTTCTCGTCCATTGATGAATTTTCTTTCTTTAGCGTAAAGCAAATGGAAAAAAGGTGGAGTTCAATGGGTTATCCAGAAATTTTTAAAGTTTTTAAGGTTGATTATGACGAAAATGTTTTTCAATCTCAGAAAAAAATTATAGATAATTACCATGAAAGAATTAAAAACTTTTATGATAAAAAGAACCCAAAAGATAAGCCACCACCTAAAATCCCAGAAACTAAAGGGATTTGCAATGGTTGTTCTTTTTTAAACTATTGTAGAGAAAATATTCCATAAGAAAGAGAATTTAATGTCAAACAAAAAACAATCCTTCAACAAAAATGGTGTTCGCAAGATTAACAATCTTCCAAATGACAAAGACTTTAGCTACGATAGAAGAGAACAAATAACTTTCTCCCCAAGAAATGAAAAACAAAAAAACGCTTATAATTCAGCCAAAAGAAAACCAATGACTTGTATTTTAGGTGCGGTAGGTAGTGGCAAAAACTTTGTTGCTGCCTATGCCGCTGCCGAACTCTTAAGGACTAATAAAGTCGATTTTATAGTTCTTTTAAGACCGTCTGCCGTTCCAGAAGATGAATATTTAGGTTTTCTTTCTGGTGATTTACAAGAAAAAAATGCACCATATATGACCCCTATGATGCAACCACTAAAAGAAATCTTCGGTAAAGAAAGAATAGAGCAAATGGTTTCCGAAGGAATTATCCAACCATTCAGTATCGCCTACATACGTGGCTTAAATTACAAAAGGTGTGCATTAATTGTTGATGAAGTGCAAAACTTAAGAGCAAAAAATTTGCACATGATTTTAACAAGGGTTGACGACCATTCTCACGTAATGCTTTTGGGGGATGAAAAACAAATTGACTTAGATGATAAGGAAAATTCTTCTATTTACTCTTTAGAGAAATTTAAAGGCAACCCTAACATTGGCTTCTATAAATTTAATGATGATGAAATTGTTCGTGGCAATTTTTGTAAAATGGTACACGAAATTTTAACAGACAAACAACCAACAGCCTCAGAAGATGACGAGGACTATACGGTTTATAATTATAATGGGAAATATTTATAAAAGGAGATTATGAGGAAAATTATTAAGCAAATTACTTATGTTGATGATGACAATAAAGTAGCAATTACTGAAAACTTTGACGGAGAAAACTCTCAAGTTTCTATTGCTGTGGAAAATAATGTTGATATTTTTGAATTTTTAGAAATTATTACAAAATTAAAAAATGATATATTTAAAGATTCAAATAAAGAATTTTTAGATACCTTTCTTAAAGATAAAAAGCCGGAATTGACTGAAGAGGAAAAGGCAGAGTTGATAAGAAAAGAGGAATTGGAATTACTTATCAAAAAGAGTGTAGATGTTCTCAAAATGGACGAGAATATTGCAAGAACTTTAGCTTCAACACCTAATAGCAAACAAACTTTAATAGATATGATTAACAATTTAACTTCAGAAATAAATGACAAGGCAATTATTCCAGAAGTTATTGATACAAATAATGAAGTGCAAAGAGCAATGGTTGAAGCACCAAAAAAGACAAAGCAAATTATTATTAATGGTATGTCAGTTGAATATAGTGGAGAGAATTTCACAGATACTGTTCCGCATGAAAATAGAAGAAATATGCCATATTACGCAAATATGGTTAAACATGAAGCATTGGTAAACGGTTTAGATTTGAGGCTTGCAATATAATGAGAATAATGGCAATAGACCCTGCTCTCCAAGAGATAGGTGTAGGTATTTTAGACACAGAGGACGGTTCTGTTGTCCTTTCTCAAACATTTACCTTCACTGATAAAGAAAAAGAACAATTTTTGGCTAAATGCTACAAAAACGGTATGACAACTTTTCTTAAGGCAAATAAAGATACTCCTAAAGAAGATAGGGAAAATTTTATTAAACTTTGGACTAATGAAAGACAAGCAAGGTTTTTTAATTTTTTAAAAGAATGTCATCAAAAGTACAAAATTGATTATTTGCTTTGTGAAAACGAATTTCACAAAGGAATTTATAAGATAAATTGTACTGTTTGTTTGTTTGCCGGATTAGAAAATATTCCTTATGATGAATACTATCCGACAGAATGGAAGAAGATGATTACAAACAAAGGCAACGTAGCTGAATCTTCTTTAAAATATTTAGTTTTCAATGTAATAAACAATCCAGTTTGTCAATATATGGACGAAAACCAAATTGACAGTTTTGGCTTAATTCTTGCCTTTTTAAAAAAGAAAAATATAATTGTTGAAAATTTAAGGCAAGATATTATTCCAGAAATCTTTAAAGCAACTGTAAAAAAACCAGAAAAAAGCAAATTGATAAAGAAGTCTAACTTGCTAAATATTGAAAATGGCAATAAATAGGATTATAAAAATAAAGAAGGTAATGCAAATATGACAACAATTTCAAGAAGTTATGAAGAAATAGAATTATTAATTATCGAAGCATATGAAAAAGGTTACTACACTGCTTTTGATTTAATAAATAATATTTCCATAAGGGGTATTCCTATTAAAGTTACCCACACTGGAATAATTGTCATTAACTTTGAATATGATAAAAGTTCAAACTCACTTAATTGCTATAAGAAAAATATCTCATTTGCTCAAATTTTACACATAACAACACCTTATCCTACTACTGAAGAATGGAAGCGAAATGTTGATCAATTTATGCGAACTAAGAGAGAAGCGGACAACTTAGAGCGTTCTATAAATAAAAATGATTTCAAAAAAGAATTTGAATTTAAACCTCAAGAGAATACATTGAAAATTCTTTATCAAGATATAGAGCAAGATACTGAATTTGAAGAATCTTCCGAAGTCAATCTATACAAAACTACTCCCAAAATTGAAGTTCTATTTGACTCAAATATTAGTTATATGGAATTTGAAGAAGAAGAAGAAGAATAATTCTTGTTTAAAAAAACCAACTTCTCCTTTTAATTGTTTAAGATTTGAGTTAAAATAATTATTACCTAACAATTTTTAATGATTAATAAAAGGAGAATTATGGTTTTTAATGTCGAAAAATCTTACAAAAAATTACTAGAGTGTAAAGAGAAATACGAAAACAAAACACCCAACTTTGGTATTCTTGGTTACGTTACTTTTAAACGTACTTATGCCCGATACCTTCCAGAGAAAAATAGAACTGAAGAATGGGTAGAAGCCATTTATCGTTGGATTAAAGGCTCTTTAGATTTGGGAACTCCTTATACTGAACAAGAAGTTGAAAAACTTTTCTCATATATGTTTGACTTGAAATGTTTATACTCCGGCAGACATATGTGGCAATTAGGCTCTCCAACTGTTCAGAAGGTTGGTATGGATTCTCTTATGAATTTTTGGTCTTTTCCTATTGACAATATGTTAGCATTTGTAAAAATCTTTGATGAATTAATGTTGGGTGGCGGTTGTGGTTTTTCTGTTGAAGAGCAATATATCTCTATGCTTCCAACTGTAAAAAAAGCAAATAT
>OCVQ010002966.1_pt1 | contig 10519 bp, 10 predicted proteins | sample 1539061 | NCBI WGS metagenome assembly OCVQ01 (sample SAMEA3355526, study PRJEB22509) | marine metagenome | biome: marine; feature: river plume; material: water | place: USA | collected 2010-08-08 | depth 0.5 m | reverse complement strand
CGCGCGTGTCCAATATCGCCGCGCTGCCATCTGCAAGGCAGGCATGGTTATGCAGGCTTTGCGGCAGGAACTGCGCGGTGTCGCGAAAGCGATAGCTGGCGTTGTGCGCAAATTCGGACGGGTAGTTTTCAAACAAGTCCGCCATCACCGAACGCTGCATCGGGTGCACGACATGCGCGCTTTCGAACACATGGTCGGCACTATAGCCAATCATCTGCGCGGCGTTGATCTGGTTAAAATGGTTCAGCAGGCTGGCCTCATCACGGCTCGCGCCACAGGCCGCCAGATCGCTGTGGTCGGTCCATTTGCCGCGCAGCACGGGGCCATCGCCGGCAAAGAAATCCGACGGCGTAACCGGCGCGGTCAGGAAGACGTCATCGTTGAAATATAGGAAATGTTCGGCCAACCCGGGGATGCGCCACAACATCGTTTCAATCGACAGCGAATTGAACGTCGGCAACGCATCGTCCGCCCCGTCAAAAATGTCGCGATGGTCAATGATGCTGATCTTCGCCGCAAATTCGGGCGGCAATTGCGTGATCTGCGGAATTTGATTGTCGGTGACGATCCATATCCGCCGCACCCAAGGCGCATTGTTCGCGATGGAACGCACGCAATAATTCAGCTCGTCACTGCAGACCCAGCGATGGGGGTTGGTGCCATTATCATGGAGCGGCGCACGCGCGAAAGCATCCGCCTCCGCCTTGGCCTGCGCCAGATAGAAATCCCTTTGTGCCTTATGCGCGGGGTCCGCCCCGTCGACCCACGTAATGACTGCATCGACCTCTATCATTCACCCACAATTTACGCCCCGTTTTTTGCCGCTGTAGGTTTATGCAGCGGTTTTGGGAAATGTAAAATTGGGGGGAGGGGCATGATAACGGGCACGGTCATGTCCGGGGGCCTGTTGTAGAAAAGGGAATTGTAAAATTTTGTTTACAATCTCATGTCCCGCTATATCTTTGGCGCCGAAGACGGCAGCGATAATGATTATAATGACACGTTTTTGCAGATGCAGTGGTTCGCGCGGCTGGGATGAAGCGAGGACAAACGGAACGCGCGCTATTTATGGGCGTTGGTGATCGGGAGTATGATTGATGTTGGCAATTGCTCTACTGTTGGCGTCCGCGGGGCTATCGGCTGAACCAGCAGCCAAGCCTTTAACAAATGAAGGTAGGGCGGGGGATTTGATGATTTTACAGCTCTGGTCAGACAAACCGGATGAATTCCTGACCGAATGGAGCAAGCCAACCCCGCCCCATCTAAGAACAACCACAAGGATTGAGCGCAATAAGCCCATTACAGCCTTCATCATTTTTGCAGGATGCAAGGCCGACGCGTCCGGCAAATGCAATCTGAAAGGAAACGTGGAATTTCGCGATCCAGATGGCCAAATTTATGGCGATCGAAAAGACGTAGATATCTGGAGCGGCCCACCGATTGACGGCTACAATCTCAGACTGTCTCCCGTCAGTCCTGCGATGATTATCGAAGATGGCGAGAAGCTCGGTGATTATACCGTGCGGATTACGATAACCGACCGCAACGCCGACGTAACAGCGACAACCGAAGAGAGGTTGACGGTCGTAGAAGCGGTCGCGAATTGAGCATGGCCCGAATGACGAGGTCTATGATGGGGCCGAGGGTGCGAGGGGTGCCCAACGCTAAAGAGTGAAGCGAGGACAAACCCGCCGCGAGCTATATATGGGCGCTGGTGATCGGGAGTATGATTAAGGTATGCCAGCGCCGCAATAGATCCTGACCGTGATTTTCAGCGCGATGGATGGTCCATTGGCGACAAACTAACTCTGCAGTATCTGATCTAAAACTGACTTCATCCCTGTCGGTTTATAGCCGACATCTGCCATTCGACGGAGCACCATGTTTTTGAAAACATCGTAAGAAATTCCGTTAGGCAGCGTGTTGACATATTGCTTTAATATGTCTCTCCCTGGCATAGTTTTCATCCAAGAGCCGTCAGCAAATGATTTTTCGATGTTTTCTCGCTCTTCGGCTTCGAGCGCCGCAATTGCCGCCACTGTTACTTCATCTTGGCTCAAAGCAGTTATGCGCTCTATTGATCGAGTGCTTGCGGACGAAATCTCCGAAGCTATATCCTCCGCCGCCGGATTAAATGACAAATCAATGTTTCGAGTTATCAACCTTGAAACATGGGTTACCAAACGATGCCTAATTCGAGTTCCGACGGATGCGCGAGCGGCCGTTCGCAACGCTTCAACGACCATTTCAGACGATACGATCGAAGAGCCAAAGCTGCTAACAATGTGAGCGATAATCTCTGGTTCAATCAAATAGTTTTCAATATGATACACGTCCCATTGAAAGCGGGTTATTGCAGAATCAGTATCCTCTATTTTTATATCATAGTCCTGATCGACAATTGCGTAAAATTTGATAGGGATGTCACCCTTCTCATAAGCTCTAGCTAAAACTTCATGTAACGCATTTACTTTAGTTTTATTTGTACCTGAAACAAGATTTACACGTTCCGCGAAATCTGGAAAAAGGGCCGACGTCATCGATTGATCGAAATCTGTATTGCCGCCCCCTTCAAAAATGACTCCCTTTTGACCCGGTCGATATGCTGCCAGATCGCCAACTAATTCAGTCACAGCCGCGTCAATATCGCGCGTTACCTCTATGGGCTTGAGCTGATTATTTTGTGCGACAACTGTTCCATCATCGACTGTGGAAAGTCCAGCGGGCTGCATGTGATAAACATTGAACCCGGGTTGGCCTACAGACTCCCTTAGAATTGCATCGGAATGCGTGACCAGCCACATCTGATTTTGAAGAGCGTCGCCAATATTTCGGCGATAGAAATTTGGTAGATTCTTCACTAGCCGAGGATTGAGATGCAATTCTGGTTCGTCGAGCAATACGATAGAGTGACGAGGTGCACTGTTACGAATGCGAAGATAACCATACAGAATTTCTTTTTCGCCCGCACTTAAATCGTCCAGATCGTGCTGTGATCCGTCCCTAGTCTCGACAGGGAACAAAAGATTACCTTGTGCTGTAGGCGTCGGACCGAGAAATTTCTTGTCGGGGAAAAAAGTCTGAAATAGTTCTTGCAGCGTGTCGGTTAGCCCTGCCGTCGAAGCATATGTGCCGCCTGCTTTTTCAGACAATGCTTCTTTGATGTAACTTGTCGCAAGCTCACTCTTTACATTAGAGTATTTATTTGCCGAGTTATATAGAGCGTTTTGGCTGGCTTGCTGAGTTGACTGATCCAAGCTTATGTTGACGTTTTGAACCTGTTCGCGCGAATAAAATCGCTGCGCTCCGTGGTAATCGATTACACCTATTTCTTGAGGCCGATATGTACTGAACAATACAGTAAGCAACGTTGAATTTTGTGCGACCAATGTGGAGCTACCGGGGTGCACAGTTAGACTTCCGCTGTGGGTAGGCTGAGCGAGCTCGGTGCGCAGAAGGGGCAAAAGTTCGTCTACGCGTGCTTGCACCTCCGGCTCTTTGTCGCGAAACTGCTGAGAAAATAATGCCATCCGATATGAACTTTCATATTGGAACGCCTCAGGAAGAAGCTGCCGCCATATGCTATCCAAAAGCAGTGATGCAGCTTTCGAATTGATCGTAGCTTTTTCGCTGTCATGCAGTGAAAATGAGGCCTGGATTGTTATCTCGAGTGCAGGATCGCGAAACATCTGCCTAAATCCGTCTAGTCGATTATGGGCACCAATTTGAAATTCGCCAAGCCAGCTTTGCCACTCATTGTGTTGGTAGCCGCCATACACTGATTTCAACAATCGAATTGCATCAAAAACGCAAGATTTGCCCGACCCGTTTTGTCCGGCAATTACAACGGTATTGCCTACTGAAGGGATATGCATTCGCTTAATTCCGCGAAAATTTTCGACAAGCAAAGACTCGATTCGCATTTGCAATCCTCAGAAAAGAATCGATAATATGTCTGTTATGAATGCTGATGATCTAATTGTTAGTTTACGGTGACAGTGCACTGAATAGGAGTTGAGCGCACTGTCACCGAAACCTAGCGAGAAGGTAGCAACCATCATTGATTGGTCCAAGTAGGAGCGGTTCGTATACGAACCGTTCGTATACTCAGACCCTCACAAATTACCGCGACACCTAAGACAAACCCCAAATATTAACCGCGCTTTTGGGGTTGTGTTCTATAATCCGTTGCGCAAGCACGCTGGGAACGGGATGCTGTCACCCGTCGCGTTCGAACGGCAGCAGATTGTGAAAGCAGAAGGCGTCTAGAAAACTAACGGCTATTCAATTAGATATCCAATCGAGCTGCTGAAAAAGACGGCGGCCAAAACGTAATGGAGGTCTCGGTGGACAATATCATCCCCATTGAGCGGGCATTCGCCTTTGTACGAAAAAAGCGACAGTTAGGATGAGTTGCTCATTAAACATATCTATTCGACAGGAAGAAGCCCGCGATGTGGCCGACATCCGTGAACTGGTTGATGTAGCGTTCAAGCCGATGTGGTTTAGTGATGGCACGGAGGCAGAGTTGGTAGATAGGCTCCGCTCGGCGGGGGATTTGTACCTCTCTTTGGTCGCGGTCACGGGCATCAATCAGATTATTGGTCATGTTGGTTTTAGCCCAACAACAATTGATGGATTGGATTACGGCTGGCTTCAAATGGCGCCAGTATCTGTCTTGCCAGATTATCAACTCAAAGGTGTCGGATCGGCATTGATTCAAGCAGGGATTAGCGCGTTGATAACGCGCGGGGTTGCCGGTGTCGCAGTGGTGGGCAATCCTGTTTACTATGAGCGTTTCGGCTTCCGCAATATTCCGGGACTAGAGCCATTGATTCCAAGTGATGCGCCTTATTTTCGCGCCCAAAGCTTGTTTGGGCCAGAACCCCAAGGCCGGCTTCGCTACGCTCCTGCGTTCGACTAGCCCCAGCTTTGGCCCCAAACACTGACCGCGCCTCGCCGGGGACACGCAATGGCATGTCCCGTTTTGGAACACCGCGCGCTCTAACCCGTTATCCTTCCGTTACAACCCTCCGTATGCTGACGCTGACGTGCTTTGGCTGTTCGGATCAACCGAAGGAGCTCCATATGAATAAAGCACTTATCACAACATTGATCGCCGCGACCGCGCTGACGGGTGGCTGCGCCTCTTATGGCGGTGGCGCGGCATATGATGATGGCGGTTTTGGTTATTATGACCGCGCGTCGTACCAACGTTATGGCAATTATGATTATAACCAGCCCGATCCCCAATATAATGGCTATTATGCCGACCGATATTATCGCCAAGACCGCCGTTATCGCGAACGGCGATTGACCGAAAATGACCGGATCTATCGTGGCCAGAACGGCCAATATTATTGCCGCCGGTCCGATGGCACGACTGGCCTGATCGTCGGTGCCGTTGCCGGCGGTGTGCTGGGCAATATTATCGCGCCGGGCAATTCGGATACGCTGGGCACCATATTGGGTGCCATTGCCGGTGGTGCCGCGGGACGCGCCATTGACCGCAAAGACGTGCGCTGCCGCTAAGGCATTTTTCGGCGCAGGGGCAGGCGGCATAGGAATGGCTGGCATAACGCGCAGGCGGCGTTATGCTGCGCGTTCATCGCCCGCAAAAGTTGAACCATCATGACGAAGCCCAAAAATCCCAGCTGGTTTGACATTTCCATGGATGCCTTCGCGCTTGCGGCGGAATCCAACATGGTGATTGCCGCGCGCTTGGGCAGTCTGGCGCTTGGCGGGCCAAACGCACTGCGTGAGGCGGAGCGGATGGTGAGCGAGAAGGTCGCGGCGAACTTGGCGCTTGGCGCGGACCTGATGACCGGCAAGCACGGGCTTACCCCCGAAAGCATGGTCAGCGGCAGTATCGATCATTATGCCAAGCATGTGACCGCGAACCGCAAACGGCTTTTGGGCTAAAGCGGGCGGCTGAACACCTGCGAAAATGGCGGAAAAGCAGGGGAAAAGCGGGCTTCGACCTTGTTATTTGCTAATGCCGTAAATTAGGCGTATAAGCCAAACACGCTATCGTCGACCGCGACGGAATTTGAGGCGCGTATCTGATGAAATAAGCGGAGCGTGCAACGTTTTTCCCAACACGACTTGGCTACCCACTTGGCGCTGTTGCCCGGTGGTCACCTGTTTCGTGAAAGGAACATATTATGCCTACTGGCACCGTAAAATTCTTCAATGCCGATAAAGGCTATGGCTTTATTGCACCCGATGGTGGTGGCGATGACAGCTTCGTGCACATCTCGGCTGTTCAGGCTGCTGGCATGCACTCGCTCGACAAAGAGCAGCGCGTAAATTTCGAAGTCGAAATTGGCCGCAACGGTAAAGCTTCGGCTGTAAATCTTTCAGCTGCTGATTAATCGGCGCTAAAGGTTGAAAAAAAAGGGCTGCCAAAAGGCGGCCCTTTTTTTGTGCGCGGCGATTGCAGGTTAATCGAACAGCTCTTCCAGAAATGACTTCCTCCGCTTTTGATACGGATAGCCATGGCCAAAGCCCGGTTGCTGATGGCCATAGCTTGGCGGTGCAAATCCCGCTGGCGCTTGCGGCGGAACGGGTTGCGGGGCAGCTTGCGGTGCAGGCATCTCGGCAGCAGCGCTGCGTTCGATGATCTTGTCCAATTCCCCACGATCAAGCCAAACGCCGCGGCATTGTGGGCAATAGTCGATTTCGACACCCTGACGGTCACTCATGACAAGCGCGACCTTGCAAACAGGGCATGGCATTCCAACGGCTGGGTTCATATCGGGTCTCCTCTTTATTGGTTTAAAGCGGTCCGACATCGCCGTCAGGTGACGACCAGAGGGGCCCGGCCCGCAAAACGCAGTTGGGCATTGGCAGGCATTATTTCAATAAGCTTGGCTGTTAATTCCGCAATGCGGCGGTCGTCCACATCGCGAACCGCCCACCCGAACCATCAGCGTTTCCGGACAAACTCCGCACGCAGCACGAGGCCCTTGATGCCGTCAAACCGGCAGTCAATCTCCTGCGCATCGCCCGTCAAGCGGATGGATTTGATAAGCGTTCCGCGCTTCAATGTTTGGCCTGCGCCCTTGACCGTCAGGTCCTTGATCAAGGTTACTTGATCGCCATCCGCCAGAATATTGCCGACCGCGTCGCGGACCTCAACTGCGCCGTCCTGTTCGGATTTGGCATTGGCTTCCGCCGCGCTGATCCATTCGCCAGATGCCTCGTCATAGACATATTCGTCGTCGGTTCCGTCGGCCATCATTCAATCCCCGTTTTGATATCGCCACGCCCTAGCGCCATTTACGCGCGCGCGAAAGCCGGTTGCAATTTGCAACGATGTCAGTAAGATTTTCTGGATAGAGCGGAGAGTGACATGGCGCAGGCTGAAACGGTTGTAGATGTATTGATTGTGGGCGCTGGTTTATCCGGCATCGGTGCGGCGGCGCATCTGACCATGCAATGCCCCAATAAAAGCTATGCCATTGTCGAGCAACGCGCCGACATGGGCGGCACTTGGGACCTTTTCCGTTACCCGGGCATCCGGTCGGACTCGGACATGCACACCTTGGGCTATCGCTTCAAACCATGGTTGCATGAAAAAACAATCGCTGACGGCCCATCCATTCACGAATATGTCCACGAAACGGCTGATGAATATGGCATTACGCCGCATATCCATTTTGGGCACAAGGTTATCTCGGCAAATTGGTCCAGCCCCGATGCGCGCTGGCACGTAACGGCCAAGGCTGTCGATGGCGGCGAGGAACGGCACTTTGCTGCGCGTTTCCTGTTCATGTGCGCCGGCTATTATGACTATGATCAGGGCTATAAGCCCGATTTTCCGGGCGAAGCCGACTTTGGCGGCCAGATTGTTCACCCGCAGCATTGGCCAGAAGGACTGGACTATAGCGGCAAGAAGGTAACGGTTATCGGCTCGGGTGCCACCGCGGTGACGATTGTGCCCGTGATGGCGCAGCAAGGCGCGCAGGTGACGATGCTTCAGCGTTCGCCAACCTATATGGTCTCGCGTCCTGCGATCGACCCATTCTCCAAATTTGTCCGCAAAATCTTGCCGGAAAAGCTGGCTTATGCGCTGACGCGCTGGCGCAACATTAACATGCAGCGGTTCACTTATTGGTATGCGCGCCGCAATCCAGCGAAGCTGGGTGAAAAGCTGGTCAACATGGCCCGCGAGGCGCTGCCAGCCTCCGTCGATGTAGATACCCATTTCGTGCCCAAATACGGCCCATGGGAGCAGCGCCTGTGCCTTATTCCAGACAGCGACATGTTTACCGCCATAACCGAGGGCAAGGCCGAGGTCGTGACCGACCATATCGACCATTTCACCAAGACGGGCATTCAGCTGAAGTCCGGCAAGCATATTGAATCCGATATCGTAATCACTGCGACCGGTCTGAACCTTGTCACGATGGGCAAGACAGCGATCAGCGTGGACGGCGAAGCGGTCAATTTTGGCGAGCATTTCAATTATAAGGGCGTGATGTTCAACGACATTCCGAACTTCGCCAGCGTCTTTGGTTATATCAACGCGTCTTGGACGCTGAAGACCGATATCGTTGCCGATTATGTGTGTCGTTTGCTTTGGAAAATGGATGACAAAAACGCGCTTGTGGCAACCCCGCATCTCGATGATCCGGATATGCCCAAGCTGCCCTTTGTGACGGACTTTAGCTCAGGCTATTTCGCCCGCAGTTTTGATACGCTGCCCAAAAATGGGGACCGCCATCCTTGGCGCGTTCTGCAAAATTACGCGGCTGAAAAGAAAATCCTGACCCAAGATCCAGTTGATGACGGCGTTATGGTCTTTTCGGCACCGCATTTCGCAGCATCGCATAGCGAGAATGCGGAAACACTCATAGCCGCCGAATAATTGTCCAGATGGCGGGGCCCGCCTCAGGGCTCCGTATTGCGAACCGTCGCGGCAACGCGGCGGGTTTCGATGGCGGACTCTGGCGCGATGATATGCGTGCGGTTGCGAACCACCCAAATAAGTGAAGCAAGCCCGGCCAGTGCAGCAAAGGCAACCGTCACAAGCGCGTAGATTGTGTAGCGTTTCATATCCTGCGTGTGCGTAACCAATTCGGGCGCTTTGTCGGTGGTCGTGACATCCCAATATTCGATCATCGGCTTGTTACGGTACCGGACCACGCGCACGTCGGATATAATCCACATTTTGCCATGCTGACCAGCGAACGTCAGATAGGCGCCGGACCCTTGACGTTGTTGAATGGCCGGAGCCAGTCGTGGCGCATCCTTCAAAATCCGCGACATTTCGGCAAACTGCACGCGGCTATCGTCGATGAAACCCGGGGCGACATATTTCTCTGCCGCCTTTTGGTCTCCGCGCCGCACAGCCGCATAAAAAGGCTTCACGACTGCGGCAATTTCCTCGGGCAGCGGCGGACGTGCGTCGGTTGATCGGTTGCATGCTGGTAAGCCAAATGCTGCGATCGACATCCAGAACAAAAGAAAAATACGTGACATTTCTGAATTATCTCCCGTTCTTGGCCTATTGCCGCTATCGCATCCTTCATGCGTTATGACGATCTGATCCAACCTGACAACGGCCAACCGGCCACTCCAATCCACATAGTCGATAAAAATGACTTTGCTGCATGGCTTGCTGCGCAACCCGACCCTGTCCGCACGGCCGTAAAAGCACAGAAGTTTGAAGGTAGCGTAAACGATAGCGCGATACTTCCTGGCGACAAGCCGGGGGAATGGGCTGTCGTCGCTGGTGTGGCGGATGCCGCCGCGCTTGGGCTTTGGAACCTGGCCAAGCTATCTGACATTCTGCCCGAGGGAAGCTATCGCTTGTTGGATGCCGACGCTGGTGAAGCGATGCTTGGGTGGGTGCTTGGTCAGTATCGATACCATGAATATCTGAGCGAACCGAAAGTAACCGGCGCACGCGTGTTGCTCGTGCGTGAACCTGGTAAAATCCATAATATCGTGCTTCAGGCGCGCGCCACGGCGCTGGTGCGCGATCTCGTCAACCGTCCGGCGGGTGACCTTGGTCCCGACGCGCTTGAGGCTGAGGCAAAGCGCATCGCCAAGGCGCATAAGGCCGACGTGACAGTGACAGCAGGCGAAGCGTTGGAAGCGGGCTATCCGCTGATCCACGCTGTCGGCAAAGCAGCGGCGCGCGAACATGCGCCGCGGCTGATTGAGCTGGAATGGGGCGACCCGCGCCACCCACGCATCGCGATTGTGGGCAAAGGCATAACGTTCGACAGCGGTGGTCTTGATATAAAACCGGCGAGCGGCATGCGGCTGATGAAGAAGGATATGGGCGGCGCTGCCCATGCGCTTGCGCTGGCCGAGCTTATCATGGCTGCGCATTTGCCCGTGCGCTTGCATATGCTCGTGGCCGCTGCAGAAAACAGCATATCGGGCAATGCTATGCGGCCGGGTGACATCGTTAAAAGCCGCAAGGGCATTACCGTTGAAATCGACAATACCGATGCGGAAGGGCGCCTTGTGCTTGCCGATGCATTGACCAAAGCGGTCGAGGATG
>OCVQ010002957.1_pt1 | contig 10547 bp, 20 predicted proteins | sample 1539061 | NCBI WGS metagenome assembly OCVQ01 (sample SAMEA3355526, study PRJEB22509) | marine metagenome | biome: marine; feature: river plume; material: water | place: USA | collected 2010-08-08 | depth 0.5 m | reverse complement strand
ACCATGTGCTCCATAACTGATTACACTATATATCTCTGCCATATCTGAATATACACTCCTTTGTATTTGGGCTAAATCAAAGGATGGGGTTGCTCCTATGCCGTTGTATATTTTCAATCCCTGGTAAACTGGCACCACTGGAATATAGCCGAGTTCATTTTCTTCTATGACTCTCCAATAACCATCTTCTTTTACGAGATTGCTATCTGCTACATCTGGGACATAATCGTCCTCTTCTCCTACCCAAACAGTTTCTATTGACTCCGGTGTCATATATCTATAAACTGTTTCCTCTGCGTCTTCATGAAGTTTGATCACTATGCTCTTCAAGTTTAGATCGCCTCTTCCATCGTAACCGTAGTGCCAGTTTGTAACATCTAACGGTGTGTGAATCTTCCATTTTGGAATATCTGAGCCTATCGGTTTTACACAACTAATCCATGCTGTTCCATATATGAAACTGTATAGATCAACTGTAGCCATGAACTCGTTGATATTGTCTTCCTCACCATTTACATTGTTTAAGAACTCGTCCATGTCTGGTTGTTCTCCAACAGATCTAACTGGTGGGTTTTTGAATAGGATACTGTTATACTCTGCGGTTATCAGGCGCAAGTAGTTTAAGTATGGTGTGTTGTTTAGTTTTTCAGCATAAAAGGTTCCACCATCTACGGTGTCTTCACCTCTGTGTGCTTCTGCTTTTGTGCTTACATTCTCAACTCTGGCTTTGGATTTTTTAACATATCCATTTGAGTCTGTGCTGTAAGTGTTAACTGTTTCAGCAGGAGTATTCATATCTACAGCATAAGCCTTTAGATACTTTCCATCACGGATTTCAACTCCGCCAAAATAACTGTCTCTGGCCAGTTGCCAATCCTGCTCGTATTTGTTATATAGGCTATGAACACCTACAATGTAATCGCGATAAGAGTCACTCAATGTGGAATCTCCTTAATGTATTTGATATATCAATGTATATTTATCCATTTGTGAGGTTTTATAGGCTCTAAGTGAACAAAAGTATTACATAGTGGTTTTTGTGCCTATTTTACCACCTTTTTATACAAATAGTGATAAATAAAACTGTAATACTAAACATATTACAGGCAACTTAACAACACAGGAGAACTAATGACTAAGAAAAGAACAAAAAAGTATAAGCCAAAGAAGCCACAGCAAAGAAAATCACTACAGCGAGTAGTAATGCCAGGATCAATAAAAACATCTGGCAAAAAAGAACACAGCACAGGCTTTTTTAAGGATATAGGAATAAATGACCCAGTTAACGCACTGGCAATGCCACATGAAACAGACAAATACTGTATGGTTACCCATATGTGTATACCTTATGTGTATGACAAGAACAACAAACAAGAACTGTTTGTAAACTTTACCAAAGGTGATAGTGATTACATAATGTATTGGTTAGAACGCATGGAAAATGAACTATGCCACAAAAGTATGGCATACTATGACACATGTTTTAGATACTTCTTACAACCTATTAACCATTGTAGCACACATGAAGCCGTAGGCACAGTTAATACCACACTCACAATGATAGCAGGATTACGCAGAAACTTTTTGGCTAATGGTGAATATGCCAAGTTCAATAAAGCACAAATGACATTTATAGAACATGTGTATTGGATGGCATGGTGGTTCTTGTGTGGATATCATGATCATGTAAAACAAGAAAGAATACTCACAGACACAGATGTTGGCTTTATCAAGAAAACAGGTAGAAGAAATCCACCTCTAATGCCAATACATTTTTATCATCACAGCAAAGAACTAAGTTTACATGGTGTAGACTTTAGTGAAGAAGAAAACAAAGATAGGACTATAACACTATGAAAAAAGGATCAACAAAAGTAATATGCCCAGTAACGGGTAAGAAAATAACAGGCTTTGAACACAAATGGGGAATAAGTGCTAAAGCATTAGCAGGCCATGAAGGTATCACAGTAGATGCTATACACATGAGAGTGCGTAACTACGGTAACCCATTTCAAAGGCGTAAACAAATAACATACTGGGAAAAGAAGTATGGTAAGACTATAGTAGACTTAGCACATGAACTGGGTTTACACCCTATCACAGTAGCCGGCAGAGAAAGGCGTTACGGTGATGTATATCATGAATCACCAGAATATATTGGCATTTGGAATAAAGGTAGATTTAGTGCGCCGGAAAGGTGGCAAGACAAAACATGTTGGCAAGTTGCTTCAATGAGCACATTCTTTAACTTAGACGACCTCAAATGAATCCACTTGCTTACCTCAAAGAACTCACCCCACACATATACGCAAATGAAATGAACCCTGCTCAAAGAACAACTGCTATCATAGACATGGCAACACAGTTAGGGTTCAGTTATACCACGCACGGCAATGTGAGAACAGAGTTTATTATACAACAACCAGCAGGTGTTAATGTGCGAGAACCTTACATGGTATTATACAACAATGCCGCAAGAACATTGTGTAACAATGGTCACTTACTTGTAAACAAATACATCACTGAAGTATGGGATGAAGAGTTAGAGTTTGAATGTGGCTTCCGTAAGCCTACTGATGCGTGGTATAAAGCCAGACATCGTGAGCGTGTTCAAATACCTATACAAGCCGTTGAAATACATCAAGAAAGTATCAACACTGATTGTGCTGACCTTGAGGCAGTTAAGAAATGTCTTAACTTGTGGTATAAGGTTATAAACTATGATTGGGATGGTAAACTGATTGATGGCAGTATAAACGGCTAATGCTGGCTGTAACCTTACGATAGTTACAGCACATTAGGCCTACCAGTTACTCCTACTACCTACCTATTGATTAGAGTCTGAACTGTCCCACAGCACAACATACTTATCATTATACTTGCGTATGCCACCATTTGTGAGATAGTTATACACATGTTTGCCATATTTCTGGCTTAAACGGTATCTCTTGTATATTATACTGTTGTTCTCTGTGGCTAACTGTTGTTGATATTCACTTAGTGTGTGCCAATCACTTTGAAACTTCATAAACATTGCTACACCAGGATGGTCATAACTGTTTATGTCATCATATCCTTCATTATTTTTGTCTGTCATCTGGTTTTTCCTCACTTTGTGGTTTCTTTGGCTTTTTACCAAATATCTTATCCCAGTTATCAGCATACGCCTTATCATTGGCATTACGCCTTGCTGAGCCTTTGCCGCCATGTGTTTGTTTATAATGTTCAGTCATCTGATAACTCCAGTCTATAGCACACAGTTAGTTCTTCACCTGCTCCTACGGTTGTAACTGTGTGTAATACATTGTGTTGTTCTTCTACACATATATAACAGTTAGGAGTATCTGAATGATTAATAAAGCCTCCAAGCGGTGTTCTTATAGTATTACTTAGTGTATAATGATGTGTAATACCCATGTTAGTGCCGGCCGGTATCATGTTAGTAGCATACAAGCCGAGACCATCTATGTTACTGGCTTTTATGGTTAAGTTATAAGGCAATGGCCTATATGTTGACTTGGTAAACTTATTCTTCATCTTCTGGGTATTGTAACACACCGTTTACTCTAACTTTGAACTTAGGCTTTGGTTTGTCCGCATTCCATTTTATTTTGTCATATCCTGCTTTGTATTCAGCATCATTACTGCCTGTGCTTATGCCTGAACCTGGCTTGAAACCTTCTGCTGTGTCTCTGGCTCCTCTTAATACAGGATCTTTGGCTATTAACTTCTCGTTGGCTATCCATTGTTTGTCTTTTTTCATCTTATAGTGCCTCCTGTGCTACGCCTTGTGGCTCTGTATGGTTCTGGCGTTTTACCCATTATAGGCCATGTTCTTTGTATGTAGTAACCTAAAGCATCTGTGATATGGTCATGTCCTGAACTCTTATCTGGTTGTCTTGTGCCTTCACGGTATGTCATTTTGATTAAGCCATCTCTAAGTTGTTTACATTGTGGTGACACAAACAGTTTGCGTTCACCTGTGTTGTTACATAGTCTTGCGTTCACACTACTTATGCGTTCTGCTACTGGTGGATTGCTTCTGCCAGTTACTAACTTGAATCCATGATGTTGTAGTATGAGGTGATCACTCATGCCTGTGCTGTTAGTTGTGCGTCTTAGTCCAGTAGCATCAGGATACACAAACACTGGTCTATTACCGTATCTGGCTTTTATTTCTTCTGCCATTTCATTGGTGTTTGAACTGTATATGGTTATTTCATCTATTACCCAAGCATTGTCTTGTTGATCTGTTACACATACCACAGCACTCATTGGATCTATGTTAAAGTCCATGCCTACATGTATAGGTGTGTTAGTGGGTAATGTTTTAGGTGGTGGTAACACATTGTCTTCTGTAAAACTGTAGTAACACACGCCTGAATAACTAACAAACTGAGATAAGTATTCTTGCTCATAGGTTTTGGCGTCTAAATCTCTTTTTGCCGCTTCTATCTCTTGTATAGGCACATTGCCACCTTCTTCTGTGGTGAACTGCCATGATTGCCAACCTTCTTCACCACTTAAACTGTATAAGTCAAAGAACCAGTTACGCCCTTTTGGTGAACCAATGAATAAAGCATGTCCTTGCGTATCACTTAGTGTGGGTCTAAGTATTTGGTGCCATGTTTCTTCATGTATATCAGCACACTCATCCATTACTATGAAGTTATACTTTGCTCCCCTCAATGCTTCTCTGTTGTCAGCACTACGCAAGTATATAACTGAACCATTCTTTAACTGTATGTTGAGATCACTTTCATTGACCTTTTTTATCCACTTTACAGCATATAATCTATTCTTTAGTTCATCCCATATAACTTGCTTTGCCTGGCGGTAAGTTGGTGCTACATACAAACACTTTTGATTAGGGTGTCTACTGTATTTGGCAAGTTCATTAATGCTTAAGAAGGATTTTCCAAATCTACGCCCACATGCCGCAACACGGAATCTATTTGGATTATCTGATATAATCCTTTGCGGTGGCGTGAGTTTCACTTAATGAAACTTTGTATTGGGTTTGTTTAGTTCTGATCCATATCCAATCATTATGCTTAATATGGTTAATGGTGTGAACCATGGATTTAACATACCCAGCATTTGACCCCATAGTAGACTTAGTCCACATAGGCTCATTGTGTTAATGTATCTTGTTTTTTCATCTGATGTCGGCATCTTCATATCTGTATCTCCTTTTGTTGCTACAGTTATATTTATCTGATAATGCCTATTTTGCCACCTTTTCGAGGTTGACATATTGGCTATCCGATGCTATACTGTGTATACGGTTCAGGTGCGTGAAGGTTTTTCTACGGTTGTAATAAAGGTTGACTTATAGTGATAAATGTAGTATAATAACTTTATATTAACAACAAATAGGATAATAATATGAAACAATCGATAAAAGCAAACACACCAGAAGTATTAAAAGAAGTATTATGTGGCGCAAAGCACATAGATGCTTTAGATGTGCTACAGAAAGATATAGACTTCTTACAAAGTTTATCAGAAGCATTTGGTTCAACCCCAACCAAAGAAGAAAATGCTGTGCTGGCAAAATACAAAAAAATATTAGATAATAAATGTGCTTACTTAGGACAACTAATCCATAAAGCAGATGTTAATCTAAAAGGTTATGGTAAACTGCCATTTGATATTGACTTTACTCATTGGAGTAGCATAAAGCAAGACTTGAATATCACAGTAGTAATATCACATGTGGAGGAGGCGTAAGCCTCTTCTATTAGGTTGACTTATAATGATAAATGTAGTATAATAACTGTATATTAAGCAAAAAGGAGTATTTAATATGGCTAACATAGGATTAAAAGTAAGAGACGAGAACGAGCAACAGGTAGTTGACATAATGACTAAGTGTCATGACTGGTTGGCTAATGAGTTAGATATCAAAAGCAATATGGCTTTTGGCAGAACATGTCACTGGGGCAAAGATGCCTTTCACGCAGGTTTATGGTCTTTCGACACTGAGCAAAGTGTGTTAAACTTTAGAAACTTGTATGGTGCTAATATGTATCAAATGTTAAAGATTGTGGCACATGAGGCAAGACATGCTGTTCAAGGTGCTACTGGCATGATTGACTGGACTAAGGATCGCGATGTTAAGTCATTACACAATGGTAGATGGGAGTCCGGCACATGGAATGGTGAATATTGGAGTGGTGCTTACAGAGATGCTCCATGGGAAGTAGATGCTCGAGCACATGAAGAAGTATATGCTCAGATGGTTATTGATGCTGGTATTATTACACAAGAAGAACTTAGTATTAAACTTGCTGGCAGAGATGGCGACAGTGATCACATGATTGTTAGACTGGACACAGAAACACTACAAGAGATAGAACAAGAACACGGTAAAGTTTCTTTGTGGAAAGCGGCTGTTCAGACCAAAGAAGAAGATGATGCTAATACTGAGTTATTTAGAAATATTGTAAGCAAATCATTTACATTTAATCAAAAGAGTAAAATGTGGTTTAGTAACGAGGACTGCGACTTATCTTATAAGGAAGCAAATAAAGTTTGGAATGATGCTAAGAAAGAAACTAAACTTAAATACCAAAAAGATGCTATAGCATTCTTAACTGTAGAAGAAACTGCCAAACTTAAGAAAGCAAAGGCTTCTAAGAATGATATGTTTTGGGCGGCACAGAAGAATATGGTTGTGTATAAGACAAGACCTGCTACAGAAGACGACTTAGTATATTAATACAGTCATAGACTAACAGACTTAATCTGTTTCATTTGGGTAGTTCAACTCCTATTACTATTGAACTGCCCACTCCCTATATATAAACTGCCTGCTAACGCGGGGAATAACCTAAATGGCAATAAAGGCTTATATACGCATCAACAGGACTTACAACTGTTATAACACTAATGCTATGATACTTGCTACCACAAAACCTATGCCGGCTATTGCCCATAGTGTTTGATCGTGTGTTAGTTTCCAATACTGTTTGATTGCTTCATATACGCTATTCATTTGTTTCCTCATTCCACGGTAAGATATCACTCTCTGAACCTTTTTCAGGTGAGTCACTCATATCCAACCATTGTTTGCTCAACCATATCATCATGACTCTGTCACCGTTCAATGCTGTTTCCAACATTTTACTACGCAACTTGCGTTTTGTGGTTTGTCTTGCTTTTATGTATAAATCGCGAAAGTTGTCTCTGAGTGTGCTTTCTGGCACTGAATAATACTCACTAAAGTCTTTCCATGTTGAAAAAAGGCAAGCCATTTGATAGAACTCATCTTCTGGTATAACTGTTTTTGCTCTACCTACTATGCGTCCAGTGACTGTTTTCTCACCGCGTTTTATGTTTTTTACTTGATATGTTGGTGTTGGGTTGTTGTCATGTTCATTAGACATAATGTCTCCTGTAAATCAGTGTAATACTGTGATGTTCTGTTTATTTATCCTTTAACCTGGATATAGCCGCCGTTTGAGGTCACCTTACACCATCCAAACTCATGATGTTTACGGTATAGCACTCTGTTAACGCAACATTCTACTTGTATGTCATCTATTATAACATACTTGCGTTGTTTTGTTGGTGATGTATCATATAACCACTGTAATGTGATCTGTTGTTGTTCTGTTAGTTGTTCTGGCAAATCTCTACACCAACCTTGATGAGTATCTGCTATTCCTCTGGTGTCATAACGAGGATCATTTAATATATAACTGCTCATGTGTGTCTCCTACAGCATATATTTAAGTCATGACGGCAACAATACACTCAAATAGTGATTACGGAGTAACTTAAACAGGTCAACAACTCCACTTTAGTGGTTGTGACTTGTTTTTGGTTAATGCGAAGCATTAAACAAGTATAAGTGAGAAGTATTATTGAGTCAACTTACTTGAGCAAACTGCGTTTACTCAAACCAAGTAGCAAACACTCGTTACACTCGTGTAGTTGCTTACTTGCTTATGTTTTAAGAGATATATTATGTAGATATTTCAGTCAAGAAAACACTACTGTATAGTGTTCTCTTAAAAGGATACATTATGTGAGTATCACAGTCTTTCAAACAACAGGTATTTGTTTATACATACTGGCGCAATGGACTCTGTTCTTTTCCAACCTGTAACGACTTTGCTTATAATACATTATAAGTGTGTGTTATGTTCTCGTGTCAATAACATAACTGTTTTTGCTTGTATGTTTGTTAAGTTTATTCTTACTAAGTGTGCTGTGAAGGGTCCAACCAGCATTTTCCACTACTCATATAAGTGAGTTCCTAATGATATTATATATCTATTCTTTTTTTGAGGGTTCTGTAATCTGTGTTTCTGAGGGGAGTTTGTCTTTTGATTTTTGTTTGAGTTTTTGCTGTGCCATGTTTGTCAATACTGGTTATGTATGTGACTTCTTTATCCTTGTTTAGTGCTTCAACTTGTTTCCAAGTCTTGGCCTTTTGTAAATCTGTTTTTGTTTCTGCTGTTTGTAGTATTCTATCTATGTATACTTGTCTCTCAGGTCCTGAAAGATTATTTGGTATTCTCTGATTAGTGCCTGCTTTTTTCTCTGCCTTCTTTCTTGCTTCTGCGGCTAATCTCAACTTCAAGTTGTATGCTTTCTTTTGTTTTCTTGTCATCACAGTATTTTATCCTTTATACATGCTTTCACTATGGCTAACTGTTTAGGAGTAAGACTGTTTATGTTGTTGTGTCCATAAAGAAACTTGGCAACTGATGCTATTTTGTCTTGGTCAAGTGTTTTCTTTTCTGTGTTATTCATATATTACCTTGGTAACTGTCTATGTGTTGCCTACATGATCGTGTTACAGTTTTATTTATCTAATAGACTGTATACTGACAAGAAAAAAGGTGTAAATGTAGCAAGAAACAAAAAGTGGCAACTTATTGGTAATGTATATGAAAACAAAAGAAAAAACGATTGATTGTTAGAGGACAATCTGAGTAACTGCTACACAACGATGTTGTATAACAAGTTATTTGAATGTTAAGAATAACACTCGGTGTTTATTTCTTTCTTGCTACAACTAATATTTATCTATTGTATGGCATTTATCTACGATAGTGTGGCTATTCAGCAAAAAACACACCGAAGTGTGTTCTTCACCTTTATTTAGGATAAATCACTATGTTAGATGTGCGTCTAACAAAGTTTAATGGCATAACATTTAGTTATGCGTAACAAGTTCTTCTATTGGCCACAATGTCGGATATTATATAAAGTGCCTCGATAAAAGCACTTGGGAATATAACTTGTTACAGTTTTATTTATCCTTTTTGGTGTTTTTGTTTGTATTTTATGACACAATCATGGTGAGAACACTGGCCATCAATGAACCAAGTGTTAACATAACTATTGCCCATATTCTGTGATCTAATCTATCCATGCGTTCTGTGAACATTTGTCTGTTTTCTTTTACTGCGTCGCTGAGGTCTGAAACACGAGCATGTAACTGTTTGTGTTCTTTGCTGTTGTTTGTAACATAATCCTTGAGTTTGCTGTCAAGTTGATTGGTTGTAATGCGTGATGCCATAAGTTATCCTTAATCCGGTATGTATGCCGCTATTGCGTCAGTTAGTTGTGATTGTGTTGTGATAGTGTCTGTTGATATTTTTTCAAACATATCATTGAAATATTCTTCTTCACTGTGATTATCAGTTAGGTATTGAAATAGTGCTATTCTACTTTCATTACTCATTGTGTTCTCCTGTTAACTTTTCTCTGAGGTCATTTAGTGCCTCTTTGTTTTGTTGTATAATAACTGGCACTGGTGTGCTGTTCTCATCTCCTGAATCTGCGTCTGGATGACTCCATAAGAACTCTGAGTTAGGTCTGCGTTCACTCATCACTGATACTAACGCATCTAACTGTTCTGGTGAGTGATTGTCAAATCTATACACTATGGCTTCAAAGTTTGTGCTATCAAAAACAGCACTTACTGTTTGCCATGTGTTTGAAGTTGCGTTCTCCCACACTAATATGTTATCATTCATATATGCTTTGTAACTCCAAGGACATACGCTCTTTATGTGAGCATAGTATTCTTGCCAGTTAACCTCTTTTTTTAGCACCCTTCTTTTTCTTCTTCTTCATGTAAGGGTTTGCTTTTGTTGTTCCTCTGCTTTTAGTTCCTTTTGGCATGTTTATTCCTTGCTAAATGTATCTGTTTCACTATTATATGTATATCCAGCACCGGCAAATACGCCTCTAAACTGGTTATCTTTGCTTGTCTGTAGCCAAGTTCCTGGGAAGCCACTATCGTTCATGTGCTGGGCTCCTATGCTGTCTGACGCGGGGTATTCTTCATTACCACAGTCTGAATCTTCTACTCTACAAACTCTTTCTACTCTACCTTCTACTACTTTTGCGAAATATGCCATTATGTCCTCACTAATATTACTACACGGCCTGCGCCACCTCTCCAGCCGGCACCACCTCCACCACCAAAGCCTGACTCACCATCACCTTTGTATATACCTGAACTGGTGCCACGGCCAACTCCGCCACCGCCCAATCCGCCTGTTCCACCTGCTCCACCACTG
>OCVQ010002954.1_pt1 | contig 10559 bp, 7 predicted proteins | sample 1539061 | NCBI WGS metagenome assembly OCVQ01 (sample SAMEA3355526, study PRJEB22509) | marine metagenome | biome: marine; feature: river plume; material: water | place: USA | collected 2010-08-08 | depth 0.5 m | reverse complement strand
ATTATTCTGTTGGTTGGGATAACATAGTAGTTACAGAATCTGAACAAGACCGCAGCGTGAACGCCAATGGCTTACAAGTGTTCGGCACTGTACCAAAAACTCCTGTGGCAACTGGCGCTGATCTGGTAGCGTATGGACCGTTTACTTCTAGTAATTACTTAGAGCAACCATACAACAGTGATTTAGATTTTGGTACAGGTGATTTTATGTACTCTATGTGGATATATAGAAATTCCTTGCCTACTAGTTCATACGAAAGATGGTTTGGCACAGCTTCTGAATCTGATGATGAAAGAATTGATATATTCTCTAATGCTAATACAGACAACATAGCGTTTTATTCAAGAGATAACGCCGTAGTAAACGGTGATGTTAGAATCACTGGTATAGGAATAGGCGTTTGGCATTGCTTCCATTTTACACGACAAGCCAACGTTTATAAAATATATCACAACGGAGAACTAAAAGGTACTAATGTAGGTAGCTCAACATTAGCTAACTATCAAGGTGCAAACGGAAATAGAAGAACTCATATAGGAGCATCTGAACATTGGGACACAGGGCGAGCTGTATTAGATGGAAAAATAGCATTGGCTAAAATTTCTGGTACTGTACCATCTCCAGAGCAAATTAAAAAAATGTACAACGATGAGAAGCATCTATTCCAAGAGAATGCAAAAGCTACTCTTTACGGCACTTCAGATGCAGTCACAGCACTAGCATACGATGATGCTACAGAATTACTACACGTAGGCACAAGTGCAGGGCGTAGTGTTTTCCAAGGACTAACACGAATAGATAATACAACAGATGCAGTAGGTGCAGCTATTAGTGCATCAAACGGATTAGTAGCAGAGGATTAAACAATGACAGTTAAAATAACAAAACCAGAAATAAATGTAAGAGAAAAGATTAGCGAACTAGATAAACCCAGCGGTGTTGCTGGTGAAGCAATGCTACGTGCTGAGACAGTAGCAGAGCAACGGGCTTTGATTGGTGCTGGTCGTAGAAACCTGGTTATGAACGGTGGTTTTGACGTTTGGCAAAGAGGCACTACTGTAACAACAACAGGTAATACCTATCAAAACTTTACGGCAGATCGATGGAGTGCTTACTTTGGTGGCACATATACACAGGAACAAACTACATTACCTAATGGAGACTATGTTGATTATTTCAAAGGAGTATTAGGCACAACTGGTGGGAATCGAATTAATATAAACAACTTTATTGAAAATGGTAATAGGATTATAAGTGGAAAGTATGTAACAATTTCATTCTGGCTAAAAACTAGTGTAATAGATAACCAAGTAAACGTCAAGCTACAAACAACTAACGGTTCAAATTTCAGTAGTTACATACTAGTAGCAAACAAATACATTGAGACATCTACTAGTTGGAAAAAATATGAAATTACACTAAAATGTAATGATGATATAGCTAATGTTGGAGCAAGGCCGCACGTACTATTAGAGATAGATGGAGTTGATGGTAGCTGGGCAAACGGCACTTCGTTTGAAATAGCTCAAGTTCAACTAGAACTAGGCAGAGTTGCAACCCCGTTTGAGGTGCGTTTATACGGCGAAGAACTGGCGTTGTGTCAGCGTTATTTTGAAAGACTAGAAGATTTAGAGTCAACAGACTCCAATGGCGCAACTTCTGTAGAAACGTTATTAGGCTTGGGATATTGTTATACAACTACTAGAGTAATGGGGCACGTTACTTGGAAAGCAACAAAAAGAGTAAACCCTACTTGCACAGTTAGCCCTGTTACAGACATACAATGTCTTAGTAGTGCAGGGTTATGGATAAGTGCATCGGGTGTTGATGTACGTGCGAACAAAAACAGTGCTAGGCTTGACATAACCACAGGTAGCGCAATGCCAGCGGCCGGACAAGCGTGTGAAGTTAGATTTAATACAGCCTCTCCAGTAGGCTACATTTATATAGATGCGGAGTTATAATTATGACTATTGAAACAGTAAAAATACAAGAATATAGCTACCTAGTTAATGGTGATATGATAGTACCCAATGACCCAGCGAATAGGGACTACCAACTAATACTTGATTGGATTAACGAAGGTAATATACCTACTGGTGATATACCTACTGACCTACAAACAGCCGCAGACGCAAAACAATTTGCACAACAGCTTGAGTCATACACTACAGCGACAGCTAGATTAGCACAATACGTTCTATCAGTTGGTCGTGCAGAAGTAACAGAAAGTCTGCCTACAGGTGAGCAAGTCTGGAACGAAGAAACAATGGAGATGGATGACGTGATGGCTGATGTTATCATTGTTACTGCTATCGAACCCGTTGATGCTACAGTCACACGAATAATATATCCTGATGACGTATTGACGGAAGAGGTCACAGAAGAGACGATTGAGAATCCTTTAATAACAAAAGATAAAGCTGAACGTGCAGAAGCACAGGCTATCGTAGATGCAACCCCACAGCCAGTTATTGATGCTAGTTGATGGAAAGCCCATAATAAATAGTGTAAGAACCTTACGTAGGAAAAGTAAATGACACAAGCCACAGAATTACGAGAACTAGCTACATTACTTGATGTCTCAAGTGGTAATGTAGGTATTGGTCTGCCTAGCGGTACAGCAAGTAACAAATTAGTTATAAGTGATGGAGTTAGAACCTCTGCGGCAATTACGGCAGGCACTACCGCACTAGAGATTGCTAGAACTGGTGGTGGTGATGTCGGTATTCTTATCAACAAAGACATTGCAAAGTGGCTTATAGGCATAGACAACAGCGACGGTAATGCCGCCCCACTAAGATTTATGTACGGAGCTTATAATACGGCTGCTCATCCAGGATTTGGTTCAGATTACGCTGGTCTAAATTTAACATATCAAGGCCGAGTAGGTGTAGGCACAAAAATACCTCAGTACGAACTTCATGTTGCTGGAGCTGGCGATATCAAGATCGAAGACACTGGCGGTGGCTCGGCACATCTTCATATTGCTTCGTCTACGAGTGGTCTACGAAATAGTGAGTGGAGATTAAAAACATCTGGTCAGAATGATGAGTTTTATATTGACCACAGGTATACTGCTAACGATGGATCAAATGATGTTGCAGTCAGTGGTGTGGACAGTGCATTTAAAATCAATTCAATTCAGTCTTTATACAACGATAATCGACAGCCTACTGTAAGACCCACACTTAGCTTAGACTTCGCTAACTCTAAGCAACTTGATCCACGTATTACATTCTATCGAGAAAGTCGTGCAAGCTACTATGACGACAATAGTATACTACGTTATGCAGATGAAAATGAGCCTCGATTTGATCACAACCCAACAACTGGTGAAAGTAAAGGTTTGCTGATTGAAGAGGCGAGAAGTAATGTAATGAACTACACTGATCAAATGCATAAGTGGAACATTCATACAAATTACAATCAAGCTGTAGAGCCCAATGCCGCAGTTGCTCCAGATGGAACATTTACTGCGACAAGATATACAGCAATTGCTCCAGCATCAGGCGTAACTACTCAGTGGTTATATCAACTTACTCCAAGTTCGACAAACAGCTATGCTAACAAGACTGTTACTGGCTCTTTTTGGGCAAGAAGCGATACAAATCTAAGCTGGCAATGTCATATAACAGATAATGTTTCTGGATCATCTTATAGTTACACTACGACTACAGAATGGCAAAGATACACATTCGTCAAAACCTGTTCCTCTACTTCACCCGGAGTTGGATTGTATCCAGTGTTCGTGGGTAATGAAGACAAGTCTTTATATATATGGGGCGGTCAACTAGAGACTGGTGGGTTTGCTACATCTTATATTCCATCTGATACGAGATTTGATTCTCGAACTAGTCGTGCGAGATATCACGACAAAGATGGATTACTTAAAGTAGCACCTAGAAACACTGCACGTTATGGTTACAAGTATGACGGATTGAAGTGGGTAGATACTGGATTAATATTAGAAGGCTCGTCAGCTAACCTAATAACACACTCTCAAGATTTAATTAATTGGAATGTTACCAGAACTACTCTGACTTCAAATGTTGCCGCAACAACTGCTCCAGACGGATCTAATACAGCAGATAAACTTGAAGAAACTGCTGTTACGGGTGAACACGCTATTATTCGACACGTGGCTATTCCAAATACTGGTCACGCAACCTTGAGTATTTACGCAAAGGCCGCTGAAAGAAGTGTATTCGGAATACAAATGTATAATGGCGGTGGTGGAGTGGACGGTAATCCCTTAGCATATTTTGATCTCAGTGCAGGGGTAGTTAACACTGCCAATTCTGCCGTTATAGACTCTACTATTAGTTATGCGGGTAATGGTTGGTGGAGAATCACATTAACTGGTAATATCTCGAATGCTGGAGTAACTGCAAGTTGTTGGATGTATCTAAGTAACTCCACTACATATACTGCACACTTAGGAGAAGTAGGAAAGGGCGTTTATCTATGGGGTGGGCAACTAGAGCAAAATAGAAGCTTTGCATCTTCTTATATAGACACTGCAGGATCAAGCGAGTCGAGATCAGCAGACGTTGCAGTATCTATCAAAACTACTAGACAAAATGATGACGCTGAATTTTCAAATATATCGGAATGGTATGGTTCTTCAGGCACACTTTACGTTGATTTTAATATGGTAGGTAATACGCAGGGTAGTTATGGAAACGTTATACAGCTTGTCGAAGGAACGAGTATTCGTTCCGGATTTGTTACGACTAACTCTGATAACGGTTTAGGTGGACTTGCTTACCGTGCTCCCAATCTTACTTTTACTGCCGGTTCGGCTGGCACTCTAACGTTTAACACTGGTATGAAGGCAGCGCAAACTACTCCGGACGGAACTAATTTTATAACATCAGTAAACGGTGCGGCGGCAGTAACAAGAAGCGCAACAGCAATCACTAATCCCACTTCGCTGTACATTGGTAAGCAGATAAGTGACAACTATGTTTTTACAGGGACTTATAAAAAAATATCTTATTATCCAGAGAAACTATCGACCACTGAACTGCAAGCACTTACGGAGAATAACTAATGAGTAAACTAATAGGAACTAATCCGAATCAAGTGTCTAGTAATGCCGATCTAGGTTCAGCGGCTTTCATGGATAAGAAAGAATTTTTATTATCTGGAGGATCGAGTCTTTCAGCTATAGACAAAGTAATAGGCAAAAGTGCTACTTATGTTTACATATATGACACCAGAAGGGATAGCGATGGCGGTGCCTGGAGAAAGCGCACACAAAATACTTCGTGGTATAATGAAAGACTAAACACAGAGACACGTGGATCAACCAAAGAATTTCCTGCCGTCGCTGTTATTATTTCACACGAAGGTCTCGGCGGTGGTCTTTCTATATTTAATGGCGATGATCCTGATCTTCCTCTTTGGATGAAGTTTGAAATGTATGGCGGTTCGTGGAATGATACTCTTTTACCTTTAGGAAGTGGCACTGGATTTCTTAGCGCCATTGATGCGATAAACGGAACCGTATATCTTGGAACGATTGGTAATGCTCTGGGCTTAATGGCGTTCTCTTTTATAGAAGACATGAGTAGATCCTACTTGAGTGCTAATTTTGGTGGAGTAGATTCTCTGCCTCTATCTCAAAGAAATGCTAAAAATCATACGTTCAATAACGGTGGAACCAATCCAAGAGTAAACGATTTACCTTCATTAACTAGTAATAGAATTAATGATTTAGCAGTAAAGGTTTTACCTGATGCTCCCACAGATCATAGAACAGGACTACCTGTGCCCACTATTGCTATGGCAACTGACGGTGGTGTCGATATTATCAAACATGATGGATCACATGTGGCTCTTCAATCAGTGACACATTCTAACGCAGGTAAAATAGATTTCACTAAAGAAAATCAGATAGCATTTTATAATAATCCTCATTACTCTTTAGCAGTACAAGATATTCCTGCTGCCACTGTTACTGGTTTAGGCACCATGTATAGTGCTAGTGAGATGAGATATTCATCATACGATGTTGTAGGTTATCCTAATTTCGTGGGTGATTCTGGTACTGGAAGTCCTCAAAGATTTGTAATGACTCCCAATTTTGGAATTGTTGCAGGTAGTAGTTCCGGTCTTACACAGATACAAAGAGTTCCTAGCGCACCGGCGACTGGATTAACAAACTACATAACGCATAATTACAATACTGGATGGATGCCTGGAGCCATAAAATTTGCGCTTTCAGATACAAAGACAGAGCGTATTCTATCGTCTCAACTGATTGTAAATCCAAATTTTGCAAGCAACGTAAACAGCTGGAATGCAGGTACATCAACACTCTCGCATGATTCAAGTTCTGCTAGTGCTAAAGTATTATCAGCTTCGGGTGGATGGGTATCTGCCTATCAGGCTATTACAACTGAAGTGGGTAAGATGTATACCGTTTCGGGTGACATACATCCTGTCACTGCATTGAATGGTGCCGCTATTCTTACTCAAACGTCAACAACTTTAGGTATAGGTAGTCTCGTATCTAGTCCTATAATTACACATGGTAGCGGTAAAACTAACGTTTCTATTACATTTTTTGCTACGACCACCACAACCTATATACATCTTCAATCTAAGTGTTATGCCGCTAATGAATATACTCTTTTTGATAATATAGAAGTGTACGTGGCTGAAGCTGACAGAAGTAGGCATATCTCCACTGGTCTTAAGGGCGCTCAAGTACTAGGAAATCTAAAAAAAGAAGAAGTTGCTCCTGGTGCTGATCTAGTAGCGTATAGTGGTTTTAGTTCATCATCAGCAACGGCAATACATCAACCATATAACTCAGAATTAGATTTTGGCACGGGCAACATGTGCATTATGTTTTGGATAAAAACGTCTAGAACTTCTGGATATGCTGATATTGTTGGAAGAGGATCAACGGGTGATACTAGCTGGCAAAGCAGTAAGGTGGGCTCGTGGTTCTTACAAATGGTACCTGCGAATCCTGGTCCCAGAAGCTTTGATTTTTATTATAGATACGGTAGCACATTAGGCTCTTTCAGTTCTAATAAATGTCTTCCAATTGATGTGTGGACTCAAGTCGTACTTCGAAAAAATGGATCAACTGCTGAATACTTCTTTGATGGTATTCTTGCGGGATCAACGACTTCTCTGACACAGACTTTGACTATATCTAGTCCAGACAATCTAGATAAGTTGCGAATAGGTTGGCAAGGCTCATCTTATAATTTTCCATCAGAAGTGGAAAGCATTGCATTGATGAGAATATCTCAGTCAATACCAAATAATGAGCAAATCAAAAAAATGTATGCTGATGAAAAACATTTATTCAGAGAGAACGCAAAGTGTACATTGTATAGCCCAAACAATACTAACTATTCGATAAACTGACTGGATTATGATGATGATACGGGCCTAATTCATGCTGGTACAACCGAAGGCACATCAGTATTTCGTGGTCTAGAGCGTATAGATAATAGAACAAACCCAGTAGCAGTAGGGATTAGCGCATCTAACGGTATGGTAATAGAGGACTAGACATGACAGTATTTGTAAATAAGCCAGAAGTAAACATTCGTGAAAAGATAAGTGAATTGGATTACGCACACGTTCCATATGAAAAAATGCCTGCGGGTAGCGTAATTCAAACAGTAAGTGAAAGGTATAATACTAGGATCGCAACAGGAAGTACATCTTTTGTATCAACTGGATTTTATGTAGAAATATCACCGAAATTCAAAAGCAGTAAAATATTTGTAAGTATATCAACATCTGGAAACAATAATAATTCAGTTGGACATGATATGTTCTATACGTTGTTTAGAGTAACAGATAACGGATTTGGCGGTACTACTAGTTTGAATTTAGGTCACGGCACTTATGGTTTCGGCGGAGTGAGAACAAACGCCGCAGCCAGTGGTACCAATAATAGACTAGAAGTACCAATATCAATGAATTACTTCGATGATGGTATCGACATCATTAACACAGACCCTATCAAATATGAAATTTGGTTTAGATCAGAAAGCAGTTCATCATCTGTTGAAATACCTCAACTTATAGGTTGTATCACAAGTATAACAGCACAGGAGATAAAGCAATGAGTATAGCAAAAGCATTACTACAACTAACTCCTGGCGCACAATGGGTTATAAGAGATGACGTTATTGATTGGATGGACACTGAGCAAACTCAACCAACACAGGAAGAGATTGTTCAAAAGATTGCAGAGATAGCGTACACAGAAGAAGTAGAATCTTATAAAGAAGTAAGAGCGAAAGCATATCCTGTTATGTCTGAACAACTAGACAAGATTTTTCATGAAGGTATTGATGCGTGGAAAGCTGAGATTCAAGCAATCAAAGATGCTCATCCTAAAGCTGTTATAGATAATGATACACTAAACAGTAGAAAGAGTCAAGCACTATCTAATCACCAGTTGCAGGAATATACTAAAGCTGTGGTTAGATTAGCGAAATATCAAGTAGCGTTAGGTCGTGAAGAAGTGACAGAAACCGAAGAGACTCTTGATCGGATATACAACGAAGAAACTGGCGAGATGGATTATGTGACACGTGATGTAGTTATTGTTACGGCTATTGAAGCTATCGATGCTACAGTCACACGATTAGTTTACTCAGACGATAAGGAAGCTGATCCTACAGAAGAAACAGTTGAGAATCCCCTTATCACACAAGATAACGCCGAACGTGCAGACGCACAAGCTATCGTAGACGCAACACCTTCGGCTGTTGTGGACGCTTACAACGCTTTATAAATAGTTATAGCAATCTACTAACTATGGGAAATAGATATGGCACAGCCAACGACAAGACAGCAATTTGCAGAATGGTGCCTAAGAAAATTAGGTAAACCAGTAATAGAGATTAACGTTGATGATGATCAAGCACAAGATCGTATCGATGAGGCTCTGTCTTACTACTGGGACTATCATTTCGATGGCAGTGAAAGAACCTTCTTCAAGCACCAAATAACAGCAGACGATAAAACTAATCAGTACATTACTGTACCTGAGAACGTTATCGGAGTAATCAATTTATTTCCAGTAGGATCAAGTATCACTGCTAGTACAGGCATGTTCAATGTTCAGTATCAATTTGTACTTAATAACATACATGACATGGTCAATTATAACTTAACTAACTACTTCATGTCAATGCAAAACTTGCAATTTATGGAAGAATTATTGGTTGGTATGCAACCGATTAGATACAACAGACACATCAATAGACTTTTCATTGATACAGATTGGGATAGATTAGTCGTAGGAGAATATATTGTAGCAGAGTGTTACAAAGTTGTTGACCCTACTATCTATGCTGATGTATACAAAGATCGTTGGTTACAGAACTATGCCACTGCTAAGATTAAATATCAATGGGGTAGTAACTTAACCAAATTCACTGGCATGACATTGCCAGGCAATATTCAGTTCAGCGGAGAACAGATTTTAAATGACGCACGTGATGAGATAGCGAAGTTAGAAGAAGAAATGATCTCTTCGTATTCTCTTCCTGTCGTTGACATGATAGGGTAGAAACTGTGGCTAAGAATTACTATTTCGAAAACTACGAGAATTCGATGGAGCAATCGCTTATCGATGATTTGGTCGTGGAATCGATTAAGATATACGGAATAGACACTATGTATCTGCCTAGAACTATAGGCGCAAAAGATGATATTCTGAATGAAGACGATCTTCCTACATACAACGATGCATATGAAGTCGAGATGTATGTCAAGAACGTAGATGGATTTGAGGGAGAAGGAGACTTCTTATCTAAATTCGGTTTACAAATTCGTGACTCGATGACATTAACCATAGCGATGCGTACATACGAGTTAGAAATTGGAATTAACACTGAAGTTAATAGACCTCGTGAAGGTGATATCATCTACATGCCTCTTAACCAAAAGATGTTTGTAGTTCAGCACGTAGAGCATGAATCAATTTTTTATCAAATGGGATCTTTACAGACATACGATCTTAGATGTGAACTATATGAGTACAGTGGAGAACGATTCAATACTGGATTTCCGTATCTTGACGATAAGTTTGAATCTGACAATCTGTTCATTGATAGCGATGGCACCACGTTCAACGTAGAAGTTCGAGGTAGCGTCTATCACATGTTATCTACTGACGATAGAGGCGATTTAGTTGAAACTCCTAAGCTTGAAGCGAGAGTAGACGAAAAGATTATATTTGATCAGTCACACTCATCTAACACGAACTGGCCTCTAAGAATATACACAACACCGTCACCTAATACTGGTTCAGAGATAACAGCTGGAGTTACTGTTACTGGTACTCCTGGCGTTGACGGCAAACTGACTTGGACACCCAACGCAACTGGTACTTATCATTATATCAACCCGACCACTATAGGAATGGGCGATACTATAGCAGTAGAAGCTTCTAAGCTACAGAGTGTTGAACTATATGACACGATTGCAGATAATACGACAATAGAGACGTTGAGCGATAATATATTAGATTTCAGTCAGAGTAACCCATTTGGGGAGGATAACTTCTA
>OCVQ010002953.1_pt1 | contig 10563 bp, 10 predicted proteins | sample 1539061 | NCBI WGS metagenome assembly OCVQ01 (sample SAMEA3355526, study PRJEB22509) | marine metagenome | biome: marine; feature: river plume; material: water | place: USA | collected 2010-08-08 | depth 0.5 m | reverse complement strand
TTGGCTCCGGTATGATCGGTGGCACATTGGCTCATTTGGCCGCCCTAAAAGAACTGGGCGACATTGTGTTGTTCGATATTGCCGAAGGCATGCCCGAGGGCAAAGCCTTGGATATCGCACAATCTGGCCCGTCCGAAGGCTTTGATGCGGCCATGTCAGGCACGCAATCCTATGCCGATATTGCCGGCGCCGATGTCTGCATTGTAACGGCTGGTGTGCCGCGCAAACCTGGTATGAGCCGCGATGACCTTCTCGGGATTAACCTTAAAGTGATGAAATCCGTGGGGGAAGGCATCCGCGATCACGCGCCCAATGCCTTTGTCATCTGCATCACCAACCCGCTCGACGCGATGGTCTGGGCGCTGCGCGAATTCTCTGGCCTGCCGCATAATATGGTCTGCGGCATGGCGGGCGTGCTCGACAGCGCGCGGTTCCGTCACTTCTTGAGCCTTGAGTTTAATGTCTCCATGCGCGACGTCACGGCCTTTGTGCTGGGCGGTCATGGCGACACGATGGTGCCTTTGGCCCGCTACTCCACCGTCGGCGGCATCCCCCTGCCCGACCTCGTGCGCATGGGCTGGACCACGCAAGACAAGCTCGACGCAATCATCCAGCGCACCCGTGATGGCGGCGCGGAAATCGTCGGATTGCTCAAAACCGGGTCGGCCTATTACGCACCGGCCACATCAGCGATTGAAATGGCCGAAGCCTATCTGCGCGATCAAAAGCGTGTCCTGCCCTGCGCGGCCTATGTGGATGGCGCCTTGGGTCTAAAGGGCATGTATGTGGGCGTGCCGACCGTCATCGGCGGCGGCGGTGTTGAGCGCGTCATCGACATTCAAATGAACAAAGATGAGCAGGCGATGTTCGACAAATCCGTCGACGCTGTCAAAGGCTTGGTGGCCGCGTGCAAAGCAATCGACGAAAGCCTGACCTAAGAGCTATTGCCACCGCAAAGGCGGCGCGCACAAACTTGAAAACTCCTCGCCCCGGCGGGGAGTTTTTGCTTTTCCCCTGACAGCAGCTTCAAACCACTCTCGGCAAGGCTGCGGGTCGATGCCGTGTTTCGTCGCTAAAGACCCCTGCATACCCGAGCCGCCAAGCCAAAAGCATTTTGCCCGGTGGCAACACCGGGCTGCGCCTGCCTGCCCCCCGGCAGGCGCATTCACCATCTGGGTATACTGATACGTATGGTTATGGCTCAAAATTTGCAGTGATTTCACCACCCGACATATGCGCCCGCCCAGGCCGGCGCAGCCCTCATTGCGTGGTGAAATGGCGTTATGCAGAGGTCTTGCATGTTGCCCATTTTTGATCTTGGTTTTTATGGCAGATTGTTTTGCCCCAAGCCTGAAAGCCTATTAGAGAATATATGACCAACCGAGGGGCAAGGGTTGGGGGGAGGTGCCTCAGGCCGTGGCCTGAGACACAGGGTTTTAGACGTAATAGGCGTCGCGGTAGACGTGGCGCACGATGTCTTGACGGGTCAACCCGCGTTGGGCCAGCTCTTGATCTGTCAGAGCGCAGAGAAATTCAATCTGACGCACCCGCGATTGCGCTGTGCTGATCGACACCAGAAAGTTGAGAAAGCCGCTCAACACACGGTTCAGGCCTGCGGCGATACGGTTGCCTTGTGGGACGTCTACGATAGTTGCCATTTAAAAAACTCCTGTGTTTCGATGACCTGTAGATAGGGACGATCCAAAGGGTTGAGCAGTGCAAAAAACAACAATCCCGCTATGCAGCGATTGCATAGATCGGCTGGTGCCTAGCGATCCTGGGCATCTCTTTCGGCGCCATCGATCAAAGATTTGATCGCTTTGAACAGGCGCACCCCGAAAAGCCCCAAGAGCCCGCCGAATAAGACCGTAAACGCCGAGACCATAACGCCCGAAGATATCGCCGCGATGGCGACGCCGAGCAGCAGTAAAACAAAGGTAATCGTGCGGTATTCGCCCTCATGCACCGGAAACTCATCCAAACGTGGCTGGATCAATTTGGTCAAAAGTGGCTCAACAAAAGGGGTGGCGAACCCTGCAATCACAGACAGGACAAAGGTCAACATCGGCGCATCTCCTATTTTCGTGACGATTTTCCAAACCGTTAACATGTGTCGTGCCGCCGCGCTATACAAGAGGCGGGCGCTGGATTGAAAACGCCTGCCCTATGAGGCAAATTTGCACTGGCAGCGCCCCGCTGGCCCGGTTAAACAGCAGCCATGACAGATCGTTTGACTCTCACCCGCCCCGATGATTGGCATGTGCACCTGCGCGATGGCGATATGCTGACAGCCGTGGCGCCGGAAACTGCGCGCGATTTTGGACGCGCCATCATCATGCCGAATCTGGTTCCGCCGGTGGTGACGGCCGCCCAAGCCGCGGCCTATCGCAGCCGCATTCTGGCCGCCCTGCCCACTGGCTCAAATTTCCAGCCGCTGATGACGCTCTATTTGACCGAGCAAACCGACCCCGAGGACCTGGCCGCGGCCCATGCCTCTGGACTGGTGACGGCGGCCAAACTCTATCCTGCCGGGGCGACAACAAATTCCGCCAGCGGCGTGACAGATTTTGACAAGGTGCAACCGGTGCTGGAGAAGATGGCCGAGATTGGCATGCCCATGTGCGTGCATGGCGAGGTCACCGATGCAGATATCGATATTTTTGACCGCGAGGCCGTGTTCATTGACCGGGTTCTAGATCCCCTGCGCCGCCGGGTGCCGGGTCTTAAAGTGGTCATGGAGCATATCACAACTGCAGAGGCTGCGGCCTATGCCAAATCTGATCCGGGCCAGCTGGCCGCCACGATCACAACCCATCACCTGATCATCAACCGCAATCATATTCTCGCCGGTGGGTTCAGGCCGCATTATTATTGCCTTCCCGTGGCCAAACGTGAAACCCATCGCCTAGCCCTACTTGAGGCCGCCACAAGTGGCAATCCGTGCTATTTTCTCGGCACCGACAGCGCCCCGCACACCGATGACGCAAAGCAAAGCGCCTGCGGATGCGCGGGTGTGTTTTCGGCCACAAATACCATGTCGTGTTTGGCGGAGGTTTTTGAGGCTGCCGCTGCGCTGGATCGGCTCGAAGGCTTCACCGCGCTGTTTGGTCCGCAGTTTTACGGCCTGGCGCCAAATGCCGATACGATCACCCTAACCAAGGGCGATCCGGTACAATTTGCCACCCATATCGACACGGGCGCCGGTCCGGTCACTCTCTTTAATCCTGGCTTTGATCTTCACTGGACCGTGACGAGCTGAGCGCATAGCAACAAAGGGCCCTGCTCATGATACCAACAAGCTATCCCGACCAACGCGAAATCGCGCGGTTGACCGCCAGAATGCTGCTGGAAATTAAAGCTGTGCATTTCAATGCAGATGAGCCCTTTGTTTTGGCCTCCGGCAAGCCCTCTCCAACCTATATTGATTGCCGCAAACTGATTTCCTTCCCGCGTATTCGCAGCACTTTGATGGATTTTCTGACCGTTACTGTTATGCGCAACGCCGGGTTTGAGGCGTTTGACAATGTGGCAGGCGGCGAGACCGCCGGCATCCCATTTGGCGCCTGGGTGGCCGAGCGCATGGCGCTCCCGATGACCTATGTGCGCAAGAAACCCAAAAGCTACGGCCGAAATGCCCGCATCGAAGGGGCCATGTCCGAAGGGCAACGGGTTTTGCTGGTAGAGGATTTGACCACCGATGGTGGATCCAAGATCTCCTTTGTCGATGCCATTCGTGAGACTGGCGCAACCTGCGCTCATACGGCCGTGATTTTCTATTACGGGATTTTCCCTCAGACTGAAAAAAACCTAAGCGATCATGGGGTGACATTGCATCATCTGTGCACCTGGTGGGATGTGCTGGCGGAAGCCCGCGCACAGGGCACATTTGACAGCAAGACCCTGCGCGAGGTGGAAATCTTTCTGAAATCTCCAGAAGAGTGGCAAGAGGCACGCGCCAAATAAGCATTTTCCGGTATAAACCTGTGGGCAAAATGTGGACAAGCTGACGGCCGATGGCGGATTTGATATGGTGCAGAGTATAGCGGTGATTTCGCACCACTATATCTAGCGCAGAGCCGTGAAATATGGCCATATGAGCGCGCAATCTGAGGTTTATCCACAGGTTGTGCACCGATCTGTTCTACATAGCCAAACATCCTGACTTGCAGTAAGCGTGAGGCATTGAGGAGTCGGATATGAATGAGATTGCGAATCTGCAGCCCCCAGCAAACGAGGTGGCCCCTCTTGGCGTGCCGCATTCCATTGAGGCCGAGCAACAATTGCTTGGCGCCATCCTCACAAACAACGATCTATTCGACCGCGTCGCGCAGATTTTGCGGGCAGAGCATTTTTATGACCCGGTCCATGCGCGGATATTTGAGACCGCCGCAGCGCGTATTGCCAAAAACAATCTGGCAAGCCCCGTCACTTTGAAGGCCTTTTTGGAAGATGATGCCGGGCTGGCAGAATTAGGCGGGCCCGCCTATTTGATGCGGCTCGCGGGCGCGGCAATATCCTCCTTTGCCGTGCGCGATTATGCCGAAATGATCTACGATCTGGCCATCCGCCGCGAGTTGATCGAGGTGGGCAATGATATCGCGGCGAAGGCAGCCCGTGTGGATGTACAAAGCGAACCTAAAGAGCAAATCGTTGAAGCCGAACAAAAGCTCTATGCTTTGGCCGAGCAGGGCCAGACTGAGCAAGGCTTTCAATCTTTTCTGACCGCCGTCACGGATGCGGTCAAAGTCGCCAATGCCGCCTATCAACGCGAAGGCGGTCTTGCGGGCGTGTCGACCGGGCTGATTGATATGGACAAAAAACTGGGCGGGCTGCATCGGTCAGATCTTTTGATCTTGGCTGGCCGCCCCTCAATGGGCAAAACCTCATTGGCCACCAATATCGCCTTTAACATCGCACGGGCCTATAAAAAGGGCATCACCACCTCTGGCGAAGAGGGTGCGGTGGACGGCGGGGTCGTTGGCTTTTTCAGCCTGGAAATGTCAGCCGAACAGCTTGCATCGCGCATTTTATCCGAGGTGGCAGAGATCCCTTCAAATCAAATTCGCCGGGGCGACTTTACCGAAAGCGAGTTTCGCCGAATTGTCGATGCGGCTAAAGAGCTGGAGGCGGCGCCTTTGTTCATTGATGATACCCCGGCCCTGCCGATCAGCCAGCTGGCCGCCCGCGCACGCCGTTTGAAGCGAACCCATGGGCTGGACGCATTATTTGTGGATTATCTTCAACTGGTCCGCGGCACTGGACGGTCAGAAAACCGGGTGAATGAGATTTCCGAGATCACTATGGGCCTCAAAGCCATCGCCAAAGAGCTTGATATTCCAGTGGTCGCCCTTTCACAGCTCTCGCGTCAGGTGGAAAACCGTGAAGACAAGCGGCCACAATTGTCAGATCTGCGCGAATCTGGCTCGATTGAGCAAGATGCGGATGTGGTGATGTTTGTGTTCCGCGAGGAATATTACAAAGAGCGCGAAAAACCGGGTGATCATGAGCTGGACAAAATGGGCCAATGGCAAGAAGAGATGGAGCGCCTACATGGCAAGGCCGAGGTGGTCATCGGAAAGCAACGGCATGGGCCAATTGGCACAGTCGAGTTGAGTTTTGAAGGGCAGTTCACCCGCTTTGGCAATCTCGTCAAACCATGGCAACAATCGCTTGAGGATGAATTCTAAAGCATCAGTCGATTGACCCTCTGCCCAATTCGGCGCATAAAATCCCGGTGAAATTTATAAATAGCAGGACCGAAGCGCCCCATGAGCACAGGAAATTTAACGATTAATCTGAAGGGGATCACCAACAATTGGTCCACTTTAGATCGCATGTCTGCCGAAAATGTTGAAACGGCCGCTGTGGTCAAAGCCGATGGCTATGGTCTGGATTCCGGGCGGGTTGCACGCACGCTCTATCCTGCGGGGGTGCGACATTTCTTTGTGGCCGCCGCAGAAGAGGCCTCGGCAATTCGCCGTGAATTGGGCGATAATGTGACTATTTATGTATTCTCTGGGCACATGCGGGGCGATACGGACATGATCCATGATCTGCATCTCGTGCCCTTGCTTAACTCTTTGGACCAGCTGACGCGCCATTTGGAAGCCCTACCCGGCCATGCCTTTGGGGTCCAGCTTGACACCGGCATGAACCGCTTGGGCATGGAGGCCTCGGAATGGGAGGCGGTACGGGATTTGGTGGTTGGATTAAACCCAAGTTTGGTCATGAGTCACCTGGCCTGTGCCGATGAACCCGATCATCCGATGAACCGGCAACAATTGGCGCAATTTTGCGCAATGACCGATGGCTTGGGCTTGAAACGCTCGCTGGCCGCGACGGGCGGGATACTACTGGGACCGGAGTATCATTTTGACATGACCCGCCCGGGTATCGGCCTTTATGGCGGCGCGCCCTATGCTCAGGCCGAAGCTGTGGTGCATTTGTCTTTGCCGGTGATTCAAATTCGCGATGTTGCGGAAGGGGAAACCGTGGGCTATGGCAACAGTTGGAGCGCCAGTGCCCCTGCCCGGATCGCAACTGTCGCCGCCGGCTATGCCGATGGGCTGCTGCGCGCCCTGTCCAATAACGCGTCGCTGTGGCACGAGGGCCAAGCCTGCCCCATCGTCGGACGGGTCTCAATGGATATGATTGGCGTGGATGTCACAGCCTTGCCACAACCGCCCGAGACTTTGGATATCCTGTGTCCCTATCAATCGGTGGATGAATTGGCAGATAAAGCCGGGACGATCGGTTATGAAATTCTCACATCGCTGGGCGCCCGCTATGCGCGGCGTTATGTGAATCAATGAACGCGCAGATGATCTTGATTGTCCGTGCGCTGGGGCGCTTATGCATCGATGCGATTTCCGCTTTGGGCCGTTTGGTGCTCTTTGCGCTGGCCACCCTGTCCCATGTCTTTCGCCCGCCATTTTATCTGCGCGAATTTTTCACCGCGCTGTTGAATGTCGGCTACCTGTCCCTGCCCGTCGTCGGGTTGACCGCCCTGTTCACCGGGGCGGCTTTGGCTTTGCAAATTTACTCCGGCGGGTCGCGCTTCAACGCTCCTGAGGTTGTGCCGCAAATTGTTGCCATTGGCATGGTGCGCGAATTGGGACCGGTTTTGGTGGGGTTGATGATTGCTGCGCGTGTCACAAGTTCCATCGCCGCTGAAATGGCCACGATGAAAGTCACGGAACAAATTGATGCGCTTGGCACCCTGTCCACCGCCCCGATGAAATATTTGGTGATGCCGCGGGTCTTGGCTGGGCTCATGGCGGGGCCCGTCTTGGTCGCCGTGGCCGATAGCATCGGCATTTTTGGCGGTTTTATCGTCGCCACACAAACCCTAGGCTTTAACCCCGCCACCTATATTTTAAACACGATGAACTTCCTAACCTCTGCCGATATCCTCTCCTCAATGGCCAAGGGCATGGCCTTTGGATTTATCGCCACATTGATGGGATGCTATTATGGGCTGAACTCGGGCCGCGGCGCGCAGGGCGTGGGCGCGGCAACCAAAGCTTCCGTGCAAGCGGCAGCGGTTTTGATTTTGGCGGCAAATTTCCTGCTCACAGCGGTATTCTTTACAGCATGATAACCTTTGAAAACATACATAAATCCTTTGGCTCCAATCATGTGCTGCGTGGGGTGAATTTAACCGTCGAGCGCGGCGAAAGCATGGTGATCATCGGTGGTTCGGGCACCGGAAAATCTGTTTTGATCAAAACGGTTTTGGGCCTAGTCGAACCCGATAGCGGACGCATTTTGGTTGATGGCCAAGATGTCACCCAAGTCAAACGAGACGCCTTTCTGAGCCGCTTTGGCATGCTGTTTCAAGGCGGTGCGCTGTTCGATTCGATGCCGGTCTGGCAAAATATAGCCTTCCGGCTTCAGCGCGGCGCGCTCAAACGCCCCCTGGCAGAGGCCCGCGAAATTGCCATCGAAAAATTACGCCGCGTGGGTCTGGCGCCGGACGTGGCAGATCGCTTTCCGGCCGAGCTCTCTGGCGGCATGCAAAAACGTGTCAGCCTTGCGAGAGCCATTGCCGCCGAACCAGAAATTATCTTCTTTGATGAACCCACCACCGGGCTCGACCCCATTATGTCCGGTGTCATCAACGAATTGATCCGCGAAATCGTCGTGGAGATGGGGGTGACGGCCATGACCATAACGCATGACATGACCTCTGTGCACACCATCGCCGATAAAGTGGCCATGCTGCATCGCGGGACCATTCAATGGTGCGGTCGTCAGACAGATATGGCGCAAAGCGGCGATCCCTATGTGGAGCAATTTGTGAATGGTCGCGCCGAAGGTCCAATTGAGACCCTGCGTTAAACAGTAACTTTCAACATTTTCAGGCTTACTTTATCGGCAGCACCCTATATCTCAAGGCCAGATGAAAAGGACACCACATGGCCAAAGCGACATTCACCTGCAGCAAATGCGGCGCGTCTCATAGCAAATGGGCCGGTCAATGCGACAGCTGCATGGAGTGGAACACTCTGGTGGACCAAGGTCCGCTCTCGGCGGGTCCAGGCAAAACACTTGGCGGCAAACGGGGCCGGACCATCACGCTGACCGATCTGGCCACGGTGGAAGAACCGCCCGCGCGCACCATGGCTGGCGTGGCAGAATTGGACCGGGTTTTGGGAGGCGGATTGGTCAAGGCCAGCGCGCTCTTGGTCGGTGGGGATCCTGGGATCGGCAAATCCACTCTTTTGCTGCAGGCCGCCGCACGTTTCGCCCGCAATGGTTTGAAGGTCATTTACATCTCTGGCGAGGAAGCCACCGCGCAGGTGCGCATGCGCGCCCAACGCCTTGGTCTTAGCGAAAGCCCTGTGATCCTCGCCTCTGAGACCAATCTGCGCGATATTCTGACCACCTTGGATGCTGAAAAGCCCGATTTGGTCATCATCGATTCCATTCAAACCATGTGGGCCGATCACATCGAAGCGGCCCCCGGCTCGGTTAGCCAAGTAAGATCCTCCGCCCATGAGCTGACCAGCTATGCCAAACGCAAGGGCGTGGCGGTGATTATGGTCGGGCATGTCACCAAAGATGGGCAAATCGCCGGGCCCCGGGTGGTGGAGCATATGGTCGATACGGTTTTATACTTCGAAGGCGAGCGCAATCATCAGTTTCGCCTGTTGCGCGCCGTGAAAAACCGCTTCGGGCCGGCCGATGAAATTGGTGTTTTTGAGATGACCGGCAAGGGTTTGGTCGAAGTCAAAAACCCCTCTGCTCTCTTTTTGTCCGAACGCGGCAAGACAACAGCAGGCTCCGCGGTCTTTGCCGGGATAGAGGGCACGCGCCCAGTCCTCTGCGAATTTCAAGCCCTTGTCGCCCCCTCGCCGCACGGGCAGGCGCGACGCTCCGTTGTTGGCTGGGATGGGCAAAGGCTGGCGATGATTCTTGCCGTATTGGAAGCCCGCTGCGGCATCCCCTTCACCGGTCTAGATGTCTACTTAAATGTGGCCGGAGGTATGCGTGTCACAGAACCGGCGGCTGACCTGGCCGTGGCCGCAGCCTTAATTTCCGCCCGTGAAGACGCAGCTTTGCCAAGAGATGCCGTTATTTTTGGAGAAATTTCGCTCTCAGGCGCGTTAAGACCCGTCTCACAGGCAGAAAATAGGTTGAAAGAAGCGCAGAAACTTGGTTTCTGTCAGGCGCTGGCGCCGGCCGCCAAAAAACTTGAAGATATTGCGGGAATTACATTGCGGCCAATTGATGATTTGGCTCAATTTGTTGAAGACCTGTTCGGAAGCCGCTAAACAGCGCAGAGTGGAGAAGCACAGTGGACGGTTTTACAATAGTCGACGGCGGTGTTGCGATAGCGATCGTGATGTCAGCCTTGCTGGCCTATTCTCGCGGCCTCGTGCGTGAGATTATGGCCATTGCCGGCTGGATCGCGGCGGCATTCATCGCATTTGTTTTTGCCGACACGGCGCAACCATTGGTGCGACAAATTCCTTATCTGGGCGATATGTTGGGTGACAGCTGCGAATTGTTGATTGTTGCCAGCTTTGCCATCGTCTTTGCGCTGTCCTTGCTCTTGGTCTCGCTCTTCACACCGCTGTTTTCGGCCATTGTGCAACGCTCCATCTTTGGGGGCTTTGACCAAATGCTGGGCTTTTTCTTCGGGGTGGTCCGCGGTGTTATCTTGGTGGCCGTCGGGTTTTTCATCTACTTCACCGTGATGCCGAACCAAGATATTGTGGCGCTAGAGACATCACGCTCAGCCGCAGTCTTTGAGCGCTATGTGGACGATGTACAGGATCAAAACCCGGAAGCCGCATTGGGTTGGTTAAGAACTCAATACGATCAACTGGTTGGCGAGTGCAGCGCATAAATTCCCTTTAAACGTCGGTAATTTTAACCGATCGCTCCAGAACGCAGGCCGTGTTTTTTTTCATTTTTATGAGAAAAACAGCGTGTTTTTCGCATTGTCAAAGTGACATGCCTGCTGTGATGGCGTAAGGCATGGGGTGTAACGTCATATACCGGAGCCTATCGCGTGACCCAACCGTTGGACCAGATGCACACAAATCCCTTTGACGA
>OCVQ010002950.1_pt1 | contig 10571 bp, 9 predicted proteins | sample 1539061 | NCBI WGS metagenome assembly OCVQ01 (sample SAMEA3355526, study PRJEB22509) | marine metagenome | biome: marine; feature: river plume; material: water | place: USA | collected 2010-08-08 | depth 0.5 m | reverse complement strand
ATTTGTATTTATCAATGAAACGGATGTATTCGTCATACATTCCTCGCGCATAGAAAATTTCAAATAAAGTTCCACCGAAGTAAGGACGAATATTTGCCTCTTTGTATAATTTTATTTTTTCCTCCAAGTTCTTGGTTACCATCGAGGTTCCAAAACCAAATTTTATTACATCTGTCAAATGTCCATTTGCTTCAATAAAGTTTTCTGTTTCACGAAGGCTCAAGCCTTTGTCCATCATCATTGAAATTCCCGAGTTACGAGGTTTGGATTCTCGCTTGGGCATGAAAGGTAATTCAAAATTTGTGTGATCGTTATTCATCAAATAAGTCTGTAAATGCGTTAATTGTTTTTAATTCTTCGTTGATTTCAAAAATTTCTTTCGCTGTATTGGAATCTTCCAGAAAATAAGATCGAAAAGCATAAACGGATTCAGTCTTCTTTCCTAATTTCCACAATACGTTGACTAATATAATTGTAAAATAGCGATTCTCGCCGTAATTCTTTTTGAAATCGTTCATAAAAGCCAATGCTTCCTCTGGTTTCGTTTCAAGAATCATGTCCATACAATTGGTCAGTGTTTCTTCATCTGTCCCATCAATGAAAAGTGCTTTTTTATAGTTCTCTTCAGCAAGAACGTACTCTTCTAATTTTTCATAGGCTCCTGCAAGAACATGATACATGCTTGCATTGTCTGGATCCAATTCAATTGCTTTTAAAATGAAGGGCAAAGATTCGAATGTATTTCCTTCTAAATCTTGCACTATTCCCATTCCCAACCAGGCATCTGGCAGCATAGGGGCCAACTCCATCGAACGTTGGTAATGCAATTTGGCAAGAGGAAGTTGTTCCAATTGCTCGTAAGCTTCGCCGATATAACATAATGCTACTGGGTCGTCACCATCCAAGCGCATGCACTCCTCAAAGCTTTCGACAGCTAGTTTATATTTTTCCATTGACAAATATGCATTCCCCAAGTTGAAATGAGCAGGGCCAAAATCGGAGTTAATGATCAAACAGTAATCATATGCCCAAATGGCTTGCTCAAAATTTTCAACTTTCGAATATACGTTTCCTAAATTGTACCAAGAAGTATATGAATAGGGGTTTTCGTCTATGAAATCGGTGTAACTTTTAATGGCACTTTCATGCTCATTCAATTGATCATAACAATACGCCAATTCATAAATTGCTCCTTCATTTGTTGGATTATGCTTCATGGCTCTTTTCAGAACGTCGATGGCTTTTTTATAATCATTGGCATTTTCATGCTCCATTGCCAAGTCCAAGAAAATTTCATCCTTGTCTTCGTCTTCTGCCTTAATCAAAGAAGCTTCAAAGAATTTAATGGCTCTTTTGCTATCTTTTAATTGCGAGAAAATGGACGCTTTGGTCAATAACCATTCGGTTTCCTCACCTATGATTTGCTCAATATCAGAAAGCACATTCAATGCATCTTTTAATTTCCCTGTAGCTGAAAGAGCTTGGGCCATTCTTAATTTAAAAATGGGTTCGAAGGAAAATAAAGAGAGCGCGTATTCTGCACAGAACAAGGCTTTGTTGTACTGACCACTGATTAAATAATGGTCTACTATGGCTTCAAGTCGGTCAACATCAAGATATTGCATGTTGCCGCCTTTGAGGTATTTTTCGAATTTCTCTAGGTCCTTAGAAATGTCCCTTTCAAAATTTTCATCTTCATTGTCAAACATACACGTTTACTTTGCAATTGAAGGTAATCAATTTCTGACCTTGCATCACGACAAGTTCATGAAAGATTATCAACAGGCGATTGAATATAAAACGTAAAATGCGCCCAGATCAGCATGAAGAGAGCACATTTTAGTATGAATAAGTTATTTGTTTGATCTTTTACGATCAGCTTCTTTCAAAAGAATTTTACGGATTCTCAAGTTTGATGGCGTTACTTCTACGTACTCATCACCTTGAATATATTCCAAACATTCTTCCAAAGAGAACAATTTAGGTGGAGCCAAACGAACTTTATCATCTGCACCCGAAGAACGCATATTTGACATTTTCTTCATTTTCGTAACATTGACGTTCAAATCACCAGCACGAGAATTTTCTCCAATTACTTGTCCTTCGTAAATCTCTTCATTTGGTCCGATAAAGAATGTTCCACGCTCTTGAAGGTTATTCAAAGAGAAAGGAATAGACTTACCAAGTTCCATTGAAATCAATGATCCATTTTGACGTCCTGGAATTTCACCTTTGTACGGTTGGTACTCCAAGAAACGGTGTGTCATAATTGCTTCACCAGCCGTTTGTGTCAATAAATAATTTCGCAATCCGATGATCCCTCTTGATGGAACGTGGAATTGGATAACCATACGATTTCCTTTCGGCTCCATATTGGTCATTTCACCTTTTCTCTTCGTTACCGCTTCAACAGCTGTTCCTGAATTGATTTCTGGTAAATCGATCGTCAATTCTTCAATTGGCTCACATTTAACACCGTCAATTTCTTTGATAATTACTTGAGGTTGACCTACTTGTAGTTCATATCCTTCACGACGCATTGTTTCGATCAAAACGGACAAGTGCAATACACCACGTCCAGCAACCAACCATTTGTCGGCTTTGTCTGTAGCAGTAACACGCATCGCTAAGTTTTTCTCCAACTCTTTCTCCAATCGTTCAGAAATGTGGCGAGAAGTTACCTTCTTACCTTCTTTTCCAAAGAAAGGGCTGTCGTTGATAGAGAACAACATGTTCATTGTTGGTTCATCAATACTGATTGACGGCATCGGCTCAGGATTCTCTGCATCACATAGAACGTCACCAATTTCAAATCCTTCGATACCAGTTACGGCACAAATATCACCAGCTTGAACTTCAGAAACCTTAATTCGCTCAATTCCTTCGAACACGTACAATTCTTTGATACGGTGTTTTTCTTGCGTTCCGTCACGTTTTCCAACTATAATCGTCATGTTTTCTTTCAATTCACCACGGTTCAAACGACCGATAGCGATACGTCCAACATAGGTTGAGAAATCAAGAGAGGTAATCAACATTTGTGTATTTCCTTCTGGAATTGGTTTCGGTGGGAAATAGTTCAAAATCTCATCCAAAAGAGGAGTAATGGTGTCTGTTGGCGTTTTCCAATCTGTTGACATCCAACCGTTTTTCGCTGAGCCGTAGATTGTTGCAAAATCCAATTGTTCGTCATTGGCATCCAATTCAAACATCAAATCGAATACTTTCTCATGTACTTCTTCTGGTGTACAGTTTTCTTTGTCCACTTTGTTGATGACCAATAAAGGTTTCAATCCTAGTGCCAAAGCTTTTCCTAATACGAAACGAGTTTGAGGCATTGGTCCTTCAAAGGCATCTACCAACAAACAAACTCCATCTGCCATGTTCAATACACGTTCCACCTCACCACCAAAATCGGCGTGACCAGGTGTGTCGATGATATTGATTTTTGTGTCTTTATAAACAACGGATACGTTTTTGGAAACGATCGTGATACCACGTTCACGCTCCAAATCGTTGTTGTCCATAATCAAATCACCAGTTGGACGTTCTCTTTCGTTATCCAAGCTTCCTGCTTCAATCATACGGTCAACTAATGTCGTTTTTCCGTGATCGACGTGTGCAATAATTGCAATGTTTCTAATTTCCATTAAATATTATGCTAAACTGTTTTTAATCTCTTCTTCTTCTAGAACCTGCACCACCTTCGCGACGAGCACCAAATCCTCTTTTTTCTCCAGAACCACCTTCAGATTTTCCTTTGAATCCAACTTCGCTTCTGCGATCGCTTCCTCCTTCAGATGAACGTCTTTTGAATCCGCCACCGCTACTTCTGCGGTCGCTGTCTCCTTCAGATCTTCCTTTGAAACCACCTCTTCGGTCGTCACCATCGTTAGATCTTCCTTTGAATCCGCCTCCAGAACGACGATCATCGCCACCTCTTCGGTCACGGTCACCGCCAAATGTTCCTCTTCGTGCGCTGCTTCCACCGCCTGAGCGTCCACCATTAGATCGTCCACCTCGGTCACCGCCGCCTCCGCCACCAGACTTGGTAACTTCAACATTCATTTGTGAACCTTCGAAATCAGCACCGTTGGTTTTTTCAAGAATAGCTTTAACGTTTGCGTCATCTGCCTCAAAGAAAGAGAACGATTGTGTAATATCAATTCGTCCTATGCTTGAGCTATCTAATCCAGTAGAATCGCAAATAGTTCTCAATAAACCACCAGGATTTAATCCATCACGTTTACCAAGACTAACGAAGAAACGAGTTTTACCCACTTCTTGCCGATCTCTTGAACTACGCGGTTTTCTATCACCCCTGTCACCACGATCTCTACCGAAGGTCAAATCTTTACCTTCTTTATTGCGTGAAGATGCATTTAAGTCACCTGCTTTACGGTAATAATCAAGGAAACGATTGAATTCAGCAGATACGAATTTTTTAATTAAATCTTCTTTCGAAATGTCTTCGAATGAACTATAAATCTGCGGTAAAAACGCTTCGATTTCTTTTTCATTTACTTCCGTAGCGATGATTTTGCTCATCAATTTTGTCAATTGAACGGCACAAATATCTTCTGGGCTTGGAATGGTTCCTTTTGTGAACTCCATTCGCATTTGTTTTTCGATAGCTCTAATCTTACCGTTTTCACGTGTGTTGATTAAAACCAAAGATTCACCTTTCTTACCAGCACGGGCTGTACGACCACTTCGGTGCGTATAGTTTTCCATGTCATCAGGAAGGTTATAGTTGATTACGTGTGTAATATCATCGATATCTAAACCACGAGCGGCAACATCTGTTGCTACTAATAATTGTAAATCTTTGTTACGGAAACGATCCATTACACGATCACGTTGTGCTTGCGATAAATCTCCGTGCAGCGGCTCAGCATTGTAACCTTCGCGACTCAATTTCTCAGCGACGGAAGCTGTTTCATGTCTTGTTCTACAAAAAATTAAACCGTAAATATCTGGATTGGAATCAATCAATCTTTTGACTGCTCCATAACGATCTCTTTCCATCACACTATAATAGACGTGATCGATGTTTTCGTTAGTTTGGTTCTTGTGTCCAATAGAAACCTCTAATGGATCTGTTTGATAGCTTTGAGAAATTTTGGCAACTTCCTTTGGCATTGTAGCAGAGAACAACCAAACATTTTTCGTTTCTGGTGTTTGGCTCAAAATAAGATCGATATCTTCTTTGAAGCCCATGTTTAACATTTCATCTGCTTCATCGAGCACGACGTATTCGATTTCTTGCAAACGAATTGCTTTTCTTTTTACTAAGTCCATTAAACGTCCTGGAGTAGCCACAATAATTTGTGCTCCACGTTTGATGTCCGTGATTTGTTTCCGAATATCTGTTCCACCATAAACTGCTACGGTGCGCAATTTGGTGAATTTAGAAAATGATTCAATGTCTCTTGAAATTTGCAAGCAAAGTTCACGAGTGGGGCAGATAACCAAGCCTTGCGGGATATTGGAATCTTCGTCGATGTTGTTAATCAATGGGAGGCCAAACGCTGCGGTTTTTCCTGTTCCTGTTTGGGCCAATCCTACGAAGTCACTATGTACACCTAAAAGATGCGGAATAGCTTGTTCCTGTATGGGAGTTGGTGCTGAAAAACCCAGTTCTTCAATCGACTTCAGCACCTCACTCTTGAGCCCGAGCTCTTTAAAGGTCATTCTATATTTTTAAAATTGGGTGCAAAGATACGTATTTAAAGTGGTATGAAAAACTTTATTTCAAAATGCGGAATCGTACGGTATTCTTATAAAAGAAAGGAGTGGGTGAGAGCTTGACTTTGGAGTAACTTTCTATCTGCGATCTACGTAAGAGAATTAACAAAACAATAACGATGAGAATAACTTTTAATGCACCTTTTACCTTGTGGTTCAGCTTTATCGCCATTGGAGCTTTAATTCTTCAGGTTTTACTAGGTGTCAATTTTACATTTACCGTTCTAGATGGACAATTCAATTTTAGAGATTGGACGGATTACGTTTCACTTTTCGGTTACATTTTTGGTCATGCCAATTGGGCGCATTATTTGGGGAATTTCAGCATTATTCTTTTGGTAGGGCCGATATTAGAAAAATCTCTTGGCGCTAAGAAATTGGCGATTTATACGGGGATCACCACTTTAGTGATAGCTATTATTCATATTCTCTTTTGGGATCATGGTTTGATAGGTGCGAGTGGCGTGGCGTTTATGATGATCGTTCTCGTTTCATTAGTGGGGCGAAAAGGCAATGAAATTCCTTTGACGTTCATTCTAATTTTTATTCTATTCGTTGGGAAAGAATTTCTCAGTTCCTTTAATGACGATCAAGTTTCGCAATTCGCACATATTTGTGGAGGAGCAATGGGTGTCGTTTTGGGAATGTGGAAGCGATAATTGACGTTTAACGAATTCTATCGTTTGTCCAATTCCGCTTGACGAGCCTTGTGAATATAATAAAAGGTTTGGTCAATCGTCTGATACTGCGCATTTGGAGTCGGGGCAAGTGCCGGAGCTCCAACTATGTATCCCTGCGCATCAATCAAAACATAACTTGGGTAATTTGTGATTCTAAATTTACTGATGAATTCATCAGTAGAAGGCATAACGAATACATCCCACTGAATAGATTGAATTTCTGCGTACTCTGATTCTTTCAAATCTCCATTGTCAATAGCAATCGTTAGAAAATGTAAGTCGTTGATGTACTTTTTGTGCATTTCCTTTAGCAATACCAATTCTTTCTGATTATTCGGACTTTTCGGGTCGTAAAAATGAATATACAAGTGTTTGCCTTTGTAATCCATATAAGTCTTGCTCACTTTGTTGTCTTTGAACAAGACGAAATCTGGAGCTTTACCGCCTTGCACTAATTCTGTTAGTCGACTATAGACATTCTTAGCGATAATCTCGTTTTCACGGAACAAACACTTTTTGCTCAAACTATCAAGTATTGTGTTTATGTTAGTTTGCGGAAAGTCGTCACTGTAATACACTTCTGAAAGTGCCTGAATCATCACCATTTCACGTAAGCGAAGGTTTTTAAGGGCATAATCTGACCCCAAAGCTTTCATTATTGCTGTTGGGCTGCTCTTAACAACCCCCAAGTATACTTCATTGTTTGCCTCGTTACTAAGTCTTGGAATGTAATCCGCGTAGTACTTCTTGATGTAGTTCATGTAGGCATCATTCTCATAATAAACAGCTGATGGCTTAATGTAAAAGTCGTATTTCTCAAAGCGATTTCGCGTTCCAGTAAAAGAAATTTCATCCAATTGCGCCATCGAAAATTTTACAAAATTTAGAAAGAAGATACTCGAATCGCCTTTATACGCGTTTTCTACATACATCTTAAATGTATCGAGTTTATCACCGAAGCGGGCAGGATCCTTGAATTTTAAATCATAATACCGCGCCATGTATTCGTCTGTCCATCTTTGAAACGCGAGAATTTTATAATTGATATCTGTTGGTCCGATATTGAAGAACTTGATCTCGACCTGATTTCCCGTTTTTACTTCTGGGTCATTTGGATTTTTATTGGGATAGAAAACGTCGTATTTCTTGCCTGGTTCCAAGTACATCCAACCTCTGTTGTTTAGGCTGCGAACCACAATTCGTTGTGTTTGGTCTAAATGAAATTCGGCAGTAAAGGTACTGTCCGCTTTAACCGTCGTTTTTCCGATAGTCAATTCTATGTTGCTGTAATAATCCTCAATTCTATTAAAAGAGATTTCTTTTCCGACATAGTCGGGGGCAAAGCCTTCTATTTTTACTGTATTCGTTTGACTGTAAGAGGTTAAAACGAAAAGAAAAGCCAATGTGAAAAGGCTACTTTTTAAAGAAATATGTGAATTCAATTGATTCATGGGTTTAGTGCTTCGTCATTAACGAATGTGTCCTTGCGAATATTGTACCACGTTTAATGCAATAGTTCGGCATTGGTCACGAATTTACCGATGTTTCCTTTGTTTCGGTGGATTTCACGTACGATATTCGAATTAATAGCTGCGAATTTTTGCTCAGTGAGTAAGAATACGGTTTCGATTCCAGAACTCAATTCAAAGTTCATGTGCGCAATAGGTTTTTCATAATCGAAATCTTTTGAATCGCGTAAACCTCGTAGGATATATTTCGCACCGATCTCTTTTGCAAAATCGATGGTCAGTTTTTGGTACGTATGCACGGACACATTTTCCATGTCCACAATCAAACTCTTTACATGTGCTATTCTGTTTTGCAAGTCAAAATAGGATTGTTTACTTGAATTGATTCCTATGCCAATAACGATTTCATCAAAAAGGTTAACAGCTTTTCGGATTACCGCCTCGTGGCCTTTGGTAAAGGGATCAAAACTTCCGGGGAAAAGAGCAATTCGTTTCATGGCGTCAAAATTATTCTAACGAAGTTAATCTTTATTGCAGAAACGAAAAATGAACAGCGCCGTATTTTCGTTCAAAATCGAAATTGGGATGGTCGGATAAGCTTGTCTTCTTGCCATGCTCTATGATTATAATCCCATCTTCGTTCAATAAATTTCGCTCGAAGATTAGATTTGCAATTTCTTCGTGTATGTTCACATCGTAAGGCGGGTCAGCGAAAATCATATCAAATTTCACCACTGTTCTTTCCAGAAATTGAACTGCGTCACTTTTGAGGACAGTCAATTCATCGCTTACATCAAGTTCTTTCGCCAATCCTTGCAGATACTTTACCACCCTAAAATTTTGATCAATCGCCAAGACGTTTCCTACGCCACCAGAAACAAATTCCAATGAAATGTTTCCTGTCCCACAGCATAGATCTAGAATCTTCTTTCCATCCAAATCAAATCGATTGTCTATAATGTTGAAGAGGGCTTCTTTAGAGAAATTAGTTGTTGGTCGGGAGTTAAATCCCTTGGGAACTTTCACGTGTCGTGACTTAAGTTTCCCTCTGATTATACGCACAAAGTCTGGTATTGGTGAATCAAATCGGGTTCGATTTGTGTCTTGATATTTTTGAAAGAGGGAACTTTATCGAATAAGTCTTTGGCTAATTTCGCACAGTTATTTTCTTCTAATAAGAAAGGAACAATACTCATTTGTCCATTGTCTTCCGTCCAATTGTTCTGTTGGAGTAGGTGAGCGACATGATAAATGATGTCCTCAACAGTTTGGTAATCGAAGGTGTTGTAATATTTCAACTCCGTATCCTTCACGGCGGCCAAAATGAAATGATTTTCTTGCAAGGAAAGCACCATTTTTAATCGGTAACTCGGCCCTTCCAATAATCCACGAATGATATGTGTTCCTTCATTTTGGAGTAACATTCTGGGAAAACGAGTGACGAAAAATGACTTAACCCAAACAGGTATTTCAAATATGTTGACACCTGAAAATTCAGGTATACGGTTAAAATCAATGTCGTTTTCGGGTGTTTCTTTTCCAAAAGCCAATTCAAAAACCTTTTGTGGTTCTATTTCAGAAAAGACCGCATTGGGTAAAAGCGTTGTTTTATGACTGAACCAAGAAAGAGAATACTCATCCCAATCCAAGGCTCTGAAATCAGTTTTGCTTAGAAAGACATCCAATTGGTCTTTGTAACCAAAGTCGGTTTTGTCCTTGAAAATAAAAGTAAATTGTTGTTCGGGTGTTTGGTCGATCATCCGCACAAATCGAACGGCGTAAGGATTGATATCAACAACAAGCTGTTTTTTTGACATTTAATTTCCCTCCCAAGAACCTCCTGTATCGTTAGTTGTCAATGACCCGAAGCTTAGTTCTTCTGGTTGTGTCCCTTCGATTTTCGCCAATGGCAGTTTGCCTGATACTTGAATAACTGGATATTCCGTTTCACCAAGTTTCACTTTCTTTTTGGTTTCCAACTTCCATTTTTTCTTCGTTCCCGGTATGTAAGGAAGAGAATCGGCAGCGAATGCTCCATAACCAGCCACTTGTCTTGCCTCCGTATACGAGCGTGTTTGAAATTTCGATTGTAAGAAACTTACCATTACGGTGTCTCTTCTGAAGTTGCTCAAGCCTTCTCCTGGATTAGGTCGTTTAGAAAGTTTTAAAGCTTCTAATTCTGTCATGTTGTTATCAATCGCGCGATTGTCACCGTACAAGAAAGCACGTTCAGCTTCAGTAATTCTTCTACTTGGCACGGTTCCTTCCATTTCAACAAAGGGAACTTTTCCATTATTAATAAAATCAATTAAATCATCCCACGTAACGGCATAATAACCGTTTTCTTCCATGTAAGCTTTTTGAGCCGTACGAATATCTTGTAGATTGTACGTTGCCTTACCATATGTCAAATTATACTTTTTGATGTGTCGGTTAGTATTAACAACAGATGCCGCAGAAAAGTATAAAGTTCCAATAGCACCAAAGATCGCAACACCGCCTAGAATCGTCAATATTTTCGTGGAAATAACTCCTGAGCTATATAATAGCGTTAAAATCCCCGCGATAAACATCATAACCGTTGCGATTAAAAAAGTTTTGTTTTGAGGTGAGACGAATACCAAGAAGATCATTCCAAATGCTAACAATAAAAATAAAGCTGGTACCGAATACT
>OCVQ010002948.1_pt1 | contig 10582 bp, 22 predicted proteins | sample 1539061 | NCBI WGS metagenome assembly OCVQ01 (sample SAMEA3355526, study PRJEB22509) | marine metagenome | biome: marine; feature: river plume; material: water | place: USA | collected 2010-08-08 | depth 0.5 m | reverse complement strand
CTAAAGGTTATGATTGAACGTGAGTATGAATTTAAGGATGGTAAACATTATGTCAAGGGAGGATTTACACCACCCATGATAGTTGACCTAGTGACTAAGAAAGCTATTATACCTTGGTGGGTAAATGTACCATTAGACACTACTTTAGATGATATTGTTTGGGAAAGGGGTGATATGGAAATTATCAAACCACAATCAAACATTATTGAAGTAGCCTCTAGTTCAGGTGAAGGTAAGTATCAAATTAAAAAGGTAGGTGATAAGTACCAATGTAACTGTCCTGGTTATTGGAGAAGTAAAGATCGTATTTGTAAACACATTAAACAAATAATAAATTAAGGTTATGAAAAAAGTAGGAAAAATCACAAACACATGGAAACGAGCACTTCAACAGATTCGCTCAAATCAATTCAATGAAGCAATTGAGACACTAGATGAATGCTTATTAATTCTAACATTGGCCACTGAAGACAATGTTGAGGAACTAGATGGCATAAGTGTTGATCTTTGGAAAACACGAGTATGGGTTAAACTAGAAGACTTAGATGCAGTGCCAGCTTATGATTCCTACATCTAAAAAAAAACTAGTAACTGAAGACCCAGATAAAAAACCATATATTGTATATAACGAACATTTACAAGTATGGGTGGGTCTGAAAGATGGAGGCCGAACAGCATTATTCTCAGATGAGTATGATGATGCGAAACCACTCCATTATGATCAACAATTCAAAACGCTACAGCGTATAGCTGGAAGTAAATTAGAAAGAGAATTTATATGAAACTATTAATAGGAATAGGAGTAGGAATGTTAGCTCAATTGTTAACATTTATCCAACTGCAAGGTAGGTGGAAGTTTCCTTGGATGAAAGATCATCCCCATCTAGTTGTTTGGTTAGGTATTCCTATTTCCTATTTGTTTATGTTCTCTGTTCAATGTATGGTAGAGCATTTTGGAGGGCAATTGTGGCCTTCTCGATTAATAGGTTTTGCTATTGGAACTATTATTTTCACATTCATGTCAATAAATTGGTTTGATGAACCTATTAGTATGAAAACAGGTATCTGTTTACTATTAAGTATTTGTATTTTATGTATTCAATTATTTATGAAATAATATGGCTGAGAAAACAGGTAATACTATAAAATTATTTTATGACTTCCCTACTCAATTAAGCACTGAAGTGTTTAGTGGAGGGGATTGGAATCGAGTCACATGTCGTAATTTTAGAAGTTTCAATGGTCCAAGACGTATTATGAAGTTTAATAGGCAAAATGAATCATACTATGAAGATTATAATGGTCCTGTATTTTTGTTTGAAACTAATATTAGATTAAAAGACATGAACAAAAAAGGATATGTTTATCCTCATGATGCTCCTCCTAAAGCTAAACCAAGACCTTATGAATATTTATAATTAACCAATGAAAAACCTAACCATGGACCCAACAGCAACTACTATGGAGTATATCATAAAGTCCGCTATTTATGAAAATAAAATGGAATTGATAGCTCCATCTAGAGAGTACAGTGATAAAGAAGTTGCCTACATAAAAGGTTATATACAGAGTTTAGAGGACATTTTAGAGGAGTTAACACTTTTGAACAAAGAGGAGTTAACTTCTATTTATAGAATATGTTTAAATTAATTGTAGGTATCGTATTTATACGGTACCCATGGCTGAGCAATTATTAACATATCATTTTCATAAGGTGATAAGAGTGATTAACTCTTGTGAGACTGAGGAGCATATTTGTGCTGCTAAGAAAATGATTAGTTATTTTGTTAATTATTGGGAAGGTAAATTAAAAGTAGAAGTACTTAGACATTACTTGAAATACTTAAATATATTGTTTAACCATAAAAAAAGCTCCATCTTAAACTATGAGTAACGAAGATCGTATTGAGGATATCTGCTATTATGCTTATCAAAGAGGAGACTATGACCAATTAATAGAATTGGTTATTGAAAGTGAAAAACGAAGTCCTAACAAACGACGAATTGATCACTTTGAATATGCTAATTTTAAGTTAAACACCAGTTATATGATAAAACATTAAACTATGTGGCTTATATTTACTTTATTAATTATCCTCACACTCGGAGGTATATTTACTGATTTGATGCTTAAAATTGAGAAAACAGCTGAGTTGGAGTCCAAATATGTGAGAATAATTCATTGGGCATTGGTTGTTTTGTTCTACATTTCAATCATATATTGGGTCTACAAATGGTAAAGTAAGTTTGGCTTTCCAGGGTTTTGATGTTATATTTATGATATAATTAAAAACACATGGAAAAGATTAACACATACAATGGATTATCTGAGCGTCATGTTGCTCAAATTATCAGACGAAAAATGATTCAAAAAGCTAAACCATCAGGTAAGGCTTATAAAAGAGAAAAATATAAGTTTACAGGTGAATGAAGCAGTTATATTTTTATAATGATAATGTTTATATGGTGTTGAGGGCTATCCCTATTAGTAACTTTTATAATAAAGAAGAACTAAACAGAGAATACCTCAATGGTTGGAAAGAATATTTAGGAGCTGATCATATATTAAAAACTGATACTAGGTTTTTATTTTGTGAAACAGTACCTGAACCTGAATGGAATGAAGTTATAAATGAAACACTAGTTACAGATGAAGAACAGTTACAACCCGAACAGCAAGATATTTAGAACAATTGTTTTAAGTGGTGATATAGATGAATCATCTGTAAAGGATGCTATTCAAACAATCTCATTTATAAATGAAATTGATGATGGTAAAGAGGTAGTTGAACCTATAAAACTAATCATTAATAGTTTAGGTGGTAATATACTTGATGGTTTTGCCTTAATTGGTGTTATAGAAAACTCATTTGTTCCTGTTTACACTTATGGTTATGGATCAATAATGTCAATGGCGTTGCCTATTTTAGCTGCTGGTGATAAACGCTTTGGCCACCAGCTGGCTACATTTATGTATCATGAGTGTTTGGATAGTGTACCTTATGATAAAATGTCTATTATAAAGGAAAACATAGAAGAAACAGATCGATTAATGGATATGTATGACGACTATCTCACCTCCAGAACAACACTTACTCAGAAACAATTAAATAAAGTTAAGAATAAAAAAACTGACTGGTATTTTGGCTCTGATGAAGCTCTTAGTTATAATATAATAAATGAAGTTATATGAAAGCAAAATTAACATTTGATTTAAATGATCTTGATGATCGTATGGAACATGAACGTTGTGTTAAATCAACTGACATGGCTCTTGTATTATGGGAGATAATGACTAACTCGTACCGTGGTTTAACTAATGGTTATGATGAGGATGATAGTTACCATAAAGGTGTAGATGCTGTTTATGATCACCTAAAAGAACTATTGTATGAACATAATATTGATGTTGATAAATTAATCCGATGAGTCTAATTAATACTTTCACTTACCCATTTAGGGATTTTTATAGGCGTGTACGTAATGTACTACGGTGGTTACCAACTATCTGGAATGATCGAGACTGGGATCATAGCTATATAAATGAAATCTTAATCAGGAAGCTTGAGTTCACTCGAGACTTCTACCTATCAGATAAACCCTACAGTTCGGAGGCTAGTAGAACTGCTGATGAGATTCAAGAAGCTATTTCCCGTCTCCATCAAACTAAAGACTCTTGGGAATTTTATGAAGACCCAGCTCTAGAACACTTAGAACGAAAGTGGGGTAAGACAACTTTTGATTTTGTACCTTACAAGTACGCTGATAATGGTGGTGTTTTAACTTATGCAATGGAGTCCAAGACTGAAAAAGTTTTTACTCCTGAAGATAAAGAACAATATAGTAAAGAGTATCGTGAAGTTATGAAACAAGCTCAAAAGGACTATATGAAAGATAAAATTAAAGCATATAAATTTATAGCTAAAAATATAGATAAATGGTGGGACTAAAAAAGAAATTAACATTATGGTGGGAAAAGAAAACTAACTTTAACCCATATGGTGTTTGGCCTGAAGGTGCTTGTCCTGTACAAGCTGAAGGTTATACTAAAGATGGTAATTGGTATTATTTTAGAGCCCGAGGTAGTCATATTCGATTTGTCATCTGTAAATCAGAGGATGATTATACTGGATTGATTGAGTCTCCAACTAAGTATTTGTTTGAAAGAGAATTAACATATGGTGATAATATGTTTCAAGCCGGTTGGATGAAACATGAAGATGCTGTTCGTTTAGTAACAGTATGGTTAAATGAGTATTATGATGAAACTCAAGAACTTAAAATAAACAATAAATGGCTAAAAAAATTACGCTCATAATATTAATACTGTTATGTTGTGTGGTGGGCCATAGCCAATCAAGACGCCCTAAAAACACTAAAAAACCTACTATACAGGATGTTATAACTGAAAAGAAAACACCTGAAGACATTCTTAAAGAAGTATATAAAGCTAGACTTGACTCAGCATCTCAGTTTTCATATACTTGTATGCAATACTTAGTTGAGACTAAAGTTGAGCTTGATAGTGTTAAAAAAGCAAATCAAATGCTTTATGTTATAATTGATAGACAATTAGATACAATGCAAGTGTTACGAAGTAAAGAAAAACGAGCAATACAAGTAATGTTAAGAGAACATTATAAAAAACGTTCCTGGGTTAAAGCATTTATTGGTCAAACTATTTTTATAGTTGGAGGAGTAGGAGCATTTATAACTGGTGCTTGGGTTCCTATAGGGATGGGAGTGTTAGTTGTAGAAGTATTTTTAATACTAGAAAGTAGATACAGTGAAGTAAAATTAGAAGACAATAAACAAGAAGTAAAACGATATAAAATGTAAATTATGTTAAACACAATTATTAGCTTAGCAATCTTAGGATTTGGATTAAATTATTATTTCAAATACCAAAACCTTAAAAAACAAATGACTACACCTTCAGCTACTCCAACTGGTGATGAGCCAAATGACATTACACAACCAACAAGTGTACCTGAAAAACAAATTGGAGACTAATGAGACAATTTCTATTATCTCTATTCTTAACCCTTATATCAGTAAGTATACTTGCTCAATGTGGGGGTAATATTTCCTACACTCTAAGTGTACCACCAAGTGCTAATAACACTTATTCACCTGGAACTGTTGTTGAGCTTTGTATCACAATGGATGGTTGGAATGGTAATAGTCAAGGTTCCAATTGGTTTGAAGGTTTTTATATAGCGTTAGGTGAGGGGTGGCAGACAGTTACCCCCACCTTATATCCCCAAGATGCTGATGCCGCTAGTGGAACTTGGGTATGGACAACTCTTACAACAACTCCTAGTGGTGCTACTGCAGGTCCAGGTTTCTTTTTTGAAGGACCGGCAGGACCTACAGATGGTAACCCAGGAAACGATTGGGGTGACTCTTGCCCAAGTACAACTTGTGTTTGGACTTGCTGTGTTGAGTTAACTACTCAAAATGATAATCCTGGAGCTGATTTACATATAGGAGTTATACCATATGCTGATGGTACAATGGGGAGTTGGAACACACAGGCTTGTAATGACATTCAAACTAACTTATTTGATGGTTCAATTGGATGTCTTATACCTGGATGTACAGATGTAACTGCTTGTAATTATGATCTGAACGCTGATTGCGATAACAATAGTTGCACTTATAGTGGATGTAATGATCCATTAGCATGTAACTTTGATGCCGCAGCAGGATGTGATGATGGTAGCTGTACTTATAGTGGATGTACAGACCTACTAGCATGTAATTATGATGTTACAGCAGGTTGTGATGATGGCAGTTGTAGTTACACACCTGATATTATCTTCAACCCTACATCCTATAATATATGCCTAAACAATAGTGTACAACTCAATGCTGAACCTGTGGGAGGATATTGGACTCACGAGTTTATAGTTGGTAATATTTTCACAGGTCAAGCTAGTGGATTGTATCAACCAACATACCATGTTTCTGTCTTTGATTGTGATGTTGAGGAAAGTGTAGACGTGAATGTTAGAAGAAAGTATGATGCACCTAACATCATCTACAGTGCTGAGTTTATAGATCTATGTGTTGATTCCTATAACCAAATCTACATAGCAGATGACTCAGCAGGAATTAGTTATAATTGGTTTATTGATGATATTCAACAACCATCTATTGATAACGTACTAAATGTAGAGTGGTATGACACAACTCGAACCTATATTATCAAAGTAATTGCTTATGATGCATTAGGTTGTGAAAGTGAACCTAAACTAATTTCAGTACAAACCAAGGCATGTCAAAGATTCTATGCTCCAAACTCATTTACTCCAAATGGAGATGGAATAAACGATGTATTCATGGTTAGTGGATTATCTATTTATAAACCTACTTTAAGAATATTCAATAGATGGGGAGTTGAGATATACACATCATCTAATCTATATTGGACTGGTGATGGTGGAGGTGGTTATTATTGTGATAGTGGGATTTATAATTGGATTATAGAGTATAAGGATAAAGATGGTTTTAACAAAATTCAAAAAGGATTTGTAACCCTAATAAGATAATATTATATTAAATAAAAAGTTATGATAGAAGAAAAAACATTAATTGCAGACTCTGATGAAGTTCTTACAATAGACAAGTATTATTCCACAAAATACCCAGGTTATTATCAACTAGGTGGAAGTGAAGGAGTGCAAATTTATCTTGCAAAAAAACCAAAATGGCTTCATAGGAAAATGATGAAACTATGCTTAGGATTGGAGTGGATTAACAATTAAAAAACAACAAGTTATGATATCAGATGATTTTCAAATTGGACCTAATGGTGCTTATGAGCATGTAGGTAACGATTTAGATTTACAATACCAAGACCTCCTAGCTTACATCTTAGACAATGGAGTAGAAAAGAAAGACCGAACAGGTACTGGTACCTTATCAGTATTCGGCCATCAGATCAGACATAATATGCAAGATGGCTTTCCATTGCTTACAACTAAAAAGATGGCGTGGAAAACAATGGTAATTGAATTGTTATGGTTTTTGAGAGGTGATACTAACATCAAATACCTTGTTGACAACAATTGTCATATTTGGGATGGTGATGCATATAAGAATTATTGTAATAAACAACCTGAGTATTGGAAAGATGAAAATGGTGAAATTTGGCATAGGTATTCACAAGAAGAATTCATCAACAAAATCAAAACCGATGATGAGTTTGCTAAAAAGTGGGGTGAATTAGGACCAATTTATGGAGCACAATGGAGAAACTGGTTAAATATTCCTGGTGAAGAAAATAAAGGCGGTAAAGACCAAATCGCAAATCTAATCTCTGAACTCAAAACAAATCCAGACTCAAGACGACTAATGGTTTCAGCTTGGAATGTAGGTGAATTAGACCAAATGGTTCTTCCACCTTGTCATTATGGATTTCAAGTTTACACAAGAGAGTTGAGTTTGGATGAGAGAAATGAAATTAGAGATATGCAATACTTTAAGAATAGATTACATCAATCACTAAAAGGAAGTGATACTAAAATTGATTGGGAAAACATTCCAACAAGAGCAATCTCTCTAATGTGGAATCAAAGATCAGTAGATACATTTTTAGGATTACCATTCAACATTGCTAGTTATGGTTTGCTACTTGAAATCATAGCTAAAGAAGTAAATATGGTACCTGATGAGTTGATTGGTAACTTAGGTGATGTGCATCTTTACAGCAACCATATTGAGCAGGCAAAGGAACAGATTAGTAGAACTCCTTATGAGTTGCCTAAATTGATTATTAATGATGAGTTTTGGAATCATGAGTATCAAACAATAGATGGATGGATTAATAGTATGGAGATAGGAGATTTTCAAATAGAAAGTTATCAATCACACCCAACAATTAAAGCACCATTATCTAATTAATTCATATTTATAACAAAAGTATAAACCATGAAAAAATCAGAACTAAGACAACTCATTAGAGAAGAAATTAACCAAATATTAAAAGAAGGAGAATTATCTAACTCAGAAAAATCAGCCGCTATAAAAAAATTAGGAAACACATATCCTAAATTATTAGCAGGCAATATACAAAAATCAGAATTTGCTAAAAATTTTAAAAGAAGTAAAGATAATAAAATTAATATGAAAGGATCTTTATATAGTAAAGAGGATTTTATGGGATGGTTCAAAGAACCGTGGGCTAAAGATATGTTTCTTAAAGATGATATTGAGGCTGTAATTTATTATTTTGACAAATGGCCTAAAAATGGTTCTGAAGTAGATTTAAGTAAGTCTGATGCTAGTCATTTTGTTACAATCACACCTACTGATGAAAAACGTATACAAAATCAATATCCTGGTGGTAAAATAGAAGATATAGACGGTTTGTTCATCTATCAATGGAAGGAAGATCAAAAAACTCGAGCAATCGCCCATAGTTTAGATGACACATGGTTTTTGATGACTAGGATTGATGGCACAAAAAAATTCAAAGTAGATAATGTGTTGTTCAATATCTAAAAATATTACTAAATAATAAGTTATGACATACGAAAATTTCTTAAAAATAACACTTGAGTTACAAAAACAAGAGCGCATTGTAGACAACTTGTATAAAAACAATGTTGACCTACTTGAGTTTATAGATCCGTATCACGGTTTAATCCATTTACTGATTAAAGAAATCTATGGTGAGGAAGGTGTTGATTGGTTTTCTTGGTTCTGTTATGAGAATGATTATGGTCAAGGCACATTAGAGGCATGGGATGAGAATAAGAATCGGATCTGCTACAGCCATGAATCGTTGTGGGAGTTTTTAGAAGAACTTAGGTTGAAGGCTTAGTTTTCATATATGTATAATAAATAAAACCACATTTGTTGTGAGTTAAATCTTAAGGTTTTGGGAAAAAACTTCAAAACCATGAAAAAGATATTTCCCACACTAACCCTTCTGATAGCAATGCTATCATTCACTTCTTGTGCTATCCAACAAGAAATTGAAATTATTAAAGACAGAAAACAAAAAACTGAGCATTTTGTCCATCATAGACAAACTGTTAAAGATGGCTTGTTTTCTAAAAATCGCAAACTAAGAGTACGCCATAGGTATTTTTATCATGATATAGATAATGATAAATGGCACTTTAGACCTACCCCACAGTGGCCTGATTTTATTCACTACAAAAGAACTGGTGGTGTTAAAGGCACTGGTGGTAAGGTAAGAGTGATTAAAAGAGCCACTGTAGCTAAGCCTACTAAATAAAGGTATTTCATCTATAAAAATTGGTGATTAGTCTCATTTGCAATTATGAACAATTGATGGTTCATGATAAGGATAAAAGTCTAAATATTTATAATAAACAAAAATAAAAGTATATGAAAAAATTAATTTCCGTTCTGTTATTAACTGTTTTTTCAATTGTAAGTTTTTCTCAAAACTTAGCTGAAAATGTTAATAACCAAGTCATTTTAAAATACAAGCAAGGTACTCCCTATAGACTTGTAGATGCATTCACTGAATTTTATAATGTTCCTATTGTTGCTCAATATGATCAACTTGGAATGATTGTAGTACAATTTTCTGGTAACTATGATGATTTTTATAAGAACTGTTCTGACAGTGACTTATTTGACATTATAGAAAGAGACCAAATCCAGGAAATGAAAATGGATTATATTCCAAATGATCCTGAATTTGCTGCTAGCTGGCACTTAAGACAAGCGACAGATAAAGATATTGACGCTGATGAAGCTTGGGATTTACTTCCAACTGATAATCAATGGGTATCAGTAGCAATGTTTGATGGGGGTTTGGATATGACAATACCTGAGTTTGTAGGTAATGTTGATAGCCCATTCAATGCTGTTAATGGTACAAGTGCTATCCCGTATGTTAACTCAGAAGACAAACATGGTACCGCTTGCTCTGGTACAATTGCTGCTAGAACAAATAATGGCATAGGTGTTGCTAGTGTAGGTAATAACTTTGTAAGAGTTATGCCTGTGAATATTATGGCTCAAGTATATGCTGGAGGTAGTTTCTCAACTACATCCACAATTCAAATAGCTGCTGTCAACGCTGCTATTAATAATCCAAATTGTGTTGCAATTGCAATGTCATATGGTGGTAGTCCTTACTCAGCTGCTTTAGAAGCTGCTTTTCAATCTGCTAGAACAAATGGTAGAGGTGGAAAAGGAATGATGGTATTTGCCTCTTCAGGTAATGGTTATTCAGGTACTGCTGCTCAATATCCAGCTAACTATAATGGAGTATGTGGAGTGGGTGCTACTACAAGCTCAGATTTCAGAGCGTCATTTTCTAACTTTGGCCAAATATGTGATATCTCAGCTCCAGGAGCAGGAATTAGAACAACTGACCGTTTAGGTGCTGATGGTTATAACTCAACTGATTATACTTCAATTAGTGGTACTTCATTTAGTTGCCCTATTACAGCGGCCGCCTCAGCTGTTATTGCTTATAAAAACTGGGAATTAACTGATGAAGAGATTTTAGCTATATTGTCTAGTACTTGTGAGAAAGTAGGTGGTTATACTTACTCTAACGACCCAGCTTGGCCATTAAGTAGTCGTAGCA
>OCVQ010002943.1_pt1 | contig 10588 bp, 29 predicted proteins | sample 1539061 | NCBI WGS metagenome assembly OCVQ01 (sample SAMEA3355526, study PRJEB22509) | marine metagenome | biome: marine; feature: river plume; material: water | place: USA | collected 2010-08-08 | depth 0.5 m | reverse complement strand
AGGTTTATTGGTTAGACTTATTGGTTAGGAATGGGTGAGGTATTTATATCTCACCTTTTTCTTTTATATATATAAAAAAATATAGGGTAGGTTGGAGTCTACTCTTTTGGAAATTTTTGATTACCAACCCGTTTCGCTCTCACACCAACAATGTAAATATAAGAAACTTATTTGGATAAAAAAAATTAAATAGCAAATAAAATAAAAAAAAGAAATATTAAATATAATTAGGAATAACCAAATAAGTTTATTAACTTAGTATTCTAATCAAAAACAGATATATTATGAAGAACCAAGTCTATATTGAAGATTCAAAAACGGGTACCTATACTGAATTAAAAGAATTTAATAATGGTCAATTAGATGAAGCTATGACTTATGGTTATAAGTTGGCTTATTCTAATAAAAAGAATAACTATTATGTTTGTACTGAAGATGGTAAATTTTTAAAATTAAATACTGTAATTATTTGCTAGATTAAATATTATTTACTATATTAGTATTCTAACCAATTAAAACAGATATATTATGAGTTACGTAATTAAAGAAGCAAAATTAGGAAACGAAAGAGTTAGAATAGTTCAAGATGAATATGTTGAAACACCAAGAAATTGGAGCAACCTTTCTAAAATGATATTCACTGGTGGACACAGACACTTAGGGGATAAACACGAAGTAGACTTTGACTACCCATTTAATTCAAGACAAGAGTTTATTACATGGGGAGAAGAAATAGTTAGGAAGCATTTTAAGGACGTTGCAGTGTGTTATGCAGTACATATGTATAAACATAGTGGAGAAAGTATTTCAATAGACTATAGTGGGCAATATACTTGTAGATGGGATTCGGGTACTATTGGGTTTGCTATTGTTACAAAGGAAGATATTAGAAAAGAATATAATATTAAAAGAGTTACCCAAAAGTATATTGATAAGTGTGAAAATATTGTTAGGGGAGAAATAAAAACTCTTGACCAATATATTTCGGGAGAAGTATATGGCTACATTGTAGAAGATGAAGATGAAAATGTAATAGATAGTTGTTATGGTTTCTTTGGGGACGATATTGAAAAAAATGGTATTTCAGATTATTTAGAAGAAAAGTATGTAAAAGCTTTGGTAGATTAAATATTATTTCTTATATTTACATTGTAAACATTAAAACACTAAGACAGATGAAAACATTTATTGTAAAAAACACAGAAGGAATTATTTTAGGAACAGTATTATTTGGCTTAGTTGGTCTTATAGTATTTAACATTATTACTTATGGTATTTATGATACCCCAAGTTTTGAGTTCTAAATAAAATAAAACTCTTCAAGCTAATGGAGAAGCAAGTGATACAGTTAGGCAGATGTAGGTAGAGTTGATGCCACTACCGTCACAACACTATCAAGAGTGTTAGCTTCAAAGTTAGATATTGAAGTCTTGTATTGGTTTACTTGTACTTCCGTTAGTTAAGTAACGTTTAAATGACTAACAAAATATTCCACTTGGAGGACTTGGAGAGTTTTTAATGAGAGAATGGCGAAATTGGTAAACGCGGGTGTGGTCAAAGCCTATATGGATGGGTGTGTGAATAATGAATAGCACATTCTTAGCTCATGGCAAGAACTACCTAACTAATAACAGCTAAACGTAATTTAGTATTGTAGGTTCGAATCCTGCTTCTCTCACTAATTAACAAACATATGGTGTATACGGGTTGTGTTAATTCACTGTTTAACTAAAGGAAATCTTTAGTCAGAAGAGCACCATGAACCTAAGTGTTTGTTTTTTTTTAAAATAAATTTGGTAGGATGAAATAAATTACTTATCTTTAACTATAACATTAAAACACTAAGTTATGAATATAGATTATTTTAGAAAGGAATTGTTTATTGGAACAGTATTAAAAGATATGACAGTAAAAGATATTGACAATGCGATTACAGAAGGGTTACAGTTATTAGCTTCGGCACATTACACGTTAAGTAATGAAACTTACGTTTCTGAAGGTATTGATAAAGAAACTGTTCTTAGAGATATAAAATGTCTTGAGATTAATTTGGAAACATTAACGAACGCATTTGTTAGAAAAGAAAAATTAGAAGTAGTATTTCATAATGATAGACATATGTTTTTTCATATGAATTAAATAATATTCTGTTCTGTTTTATTGGTTAGAGGGTGCATCTTTTTAGGTGCATCTTTTTTTTGTTTTAATTTGTTATATTAAATATTATTTACTATATTAGCATTCTAAACATTAAAACACTAACAAGATGGCAACTAAAGCAATAAGAAATATTAAATTAACTGACACCCTAACTATTTCAGAGTGTAAAGACGGCTATTGGTTGTATGACAAGACAAGAGGGATGAATCTATCAATGAGAGCAAAAACAGAGCAAGATGCTTACGTTGATGCGATAACCTATTACCAAAAAAGATGTGAAGAAATAGAGAAGAAAAAGAAAAAACTATACGATAACGTAAACAATTTCATAGAGTCACTATCAGATAATGATGAAATATATATGCCTTGTGATTGCGATGAACACTAATTGCATATAACGTTTGGAATAACCAAATAAAAGTATTATCTTTAAGTATAACATTAAAACACTAACAGATGAAAGCAGTTGATAAAATAGATTGGGAATTATTAGGAGAACAAAAGTTAACCCTAGTAAAGATAATAGATGATATTACAATGACACAGAGTCAATATAACCATTTAGTTGGTATTGTAAACCTACTTGATGAAATGTCAGATGAAAAATATTTTTCAGATAAAGCAAAAAAAATTACTGATAAATTTTGAATAACCAAATAATTTTATTATCTTTAACTATAACATTAAAACACTAACAGATGAAAAAAGAAACTTACGTTAAGAGAATGAAAGCTAACGAGGAGAGATTCGATAAGCTTTGGAGAAAAATAGTTGATGATACTAACAAGTACATTGAAAAGAACCCTGAGGATAGTATGTACGGTTTTCAAAATAATGTTTTAAACTTTTCAGATTATATGTGCAAATCTGGTGCTTGGATACAAGATAGAATTAATGGTAAAATGCCTAGAGATAGAGGTTCACTAACCAAAAAGATTAGAAAAGCATTAGGATACACTTTTCCTTAAATATAATTTGGTGGAATGAAATAAATTTCTTATCTTTAACTATAACATTAAAACACTAACAGATGAAAAAGATTATTATTGCTACGGTTATATTTGCATTAACTAGTTGTGCTTCCACACATAGTAGCCATTACAAAGTATGGGATAGTTATAAAGTATGTTCTGCTTACGGAAACCCTTAATTATTTTTAAATAAAATTAGGAATAACCAAATAAAAGTATTATCTTTAACTATAACATTAAAACACTAACAGATGAAGAATTTAAAAATTGGAGATGAAGTAAGTTGGAAAGGTGCTTGGGGTAGTCAGTCATCAAAGAATGCAGTAGTAACAGAGATAGAGGTTACTAACGGTGGTAAGTACGGAGATGAGGTCGATAGCGTTGAATGGACTAAGGTCTACGATAGAAATGTTGTTGTAACATTAGACAATGGTCATTGGGCGTATGGTGGACAAATTTCAAAAGTAGGTTCTTTTAGATGATAATAAATTTGGTAGACTAGAAATAATTTACTATCTTTAAAAAATAACATTAAAACACTAACAGATGACAGTAGATAAAATATTAACAACCAATGCTTTTGATACTATTAGATTTGAAAAAGCAGATGATAATGAGATTGGTATCACACTTAAAACAAATGGTTCAGAGAGGGAATTCTATTTTGTATTAGAACCAGATGAAGTAGATATATTTCAAAGGGAACTACATCAATTTATTGGTGAGAATTTTTGAATTTAATTTGGTAGATTAAAAATAATTTCTTATCTTTAAAAATATATTATATATACCTTGTTCGTGAAAGTCATGCTGAGGTCTTCGATACACTAGTAAATGTCGATATGGGTAAGGTGATAGCCCTTGCATATATAATTAACTTGAATACTAAAGATGAAAAATACTATAAAATTAATTCAAGAGGAAATAATATTAAAAGAAGGATTATTTGAAGACTTGACTGAAGGGTGGAAAGAAGAGGAACATTTATCTCAATCAGATGTGTATCTTTACAAAGAATTACTTGCTGAAGCTAGAACTCTAAAATGGTTCTTGCATATTCTAATTAAAGAAGGAAAAGATTAAAAAAAATGATTATGGATTTGGTTATTAATGTAATTTTAGTTATCTTAGGACTATATGTAATGAGGAACTTATTTTTAGAACTAAAACAAGAAGAGATATGAAAAGATTAGATTTATTTTTAACACTATTGGTTGGACTTACAATGATTACAAGCGTGTTACATTACATAGAGAAAAGCTACCTATTTGTTGCTGGTAGGCTTAAAAGAATTAAATAAAATATTCTGTTTTGTTTTATTGGTTAGAGGGTATGTCTTTTAGATATACCTTTTTTTTATTACTATTTTATTTGGTAGATTAAATATTATTTACTATATTAGTATTCTAAACATTAAAATTAATATAAATGATATGGAAAATATTGAAGTAGGAAAAAGATACAAGAGTAAAGTGAATAGTATTGCTGTTGGACTCTTTACTTATTATTACTTATGTGAATACGAGGTAGTTAAGAAAAATAAAACTACGTGTTGGGTTAAACTGTGGGAAGATGGTACACCAACAAAAACAATATATAAAAATATTAGGTATAGCATACTTTGTAATTGAGCATAACGTAATAGTAAAATTACGTTAAGGAACGAAATGAATTTTAATAATTGTTATAAAATGTTTTAATTATGGATAATATAGAAAAAGAAATTATTAGAAGATTTAAACCAAAAACCAAATTCATATCATTGTTTGGTGCTAAGGATGAAGTAAATTTAAAAGATGAATACTACATAAAAAATGGTTGTGGTTTTGTTTTAGGTAAAAAAGAATTTAGAATGATTTATGACAACGGATGGTGGGCAGATATTTTATAACGGAAACGAATAAATACAGTAACGATGAAAAAAGATATATAAGATGAAGATATTTGATGTTAAGAAAAAGCATAGGTATATGCTAACGTTGCAAAACCAATCAAATAAGAATTGGTTTCATAAAAATACAATAGGTGGGAAATTTGCACCAAAAACTAAAATGTACGCCTTTGGTTTTGTCGGGCTGGGTAGAATATCTTTTTATTACACCTAACGGTGAAGTAATAACTGGCGTTAGCTTGTTATTAATGCTGTGTTATTTGCTGTGAAATGTAAATATTTTTAAAATAATTACGATTTTTATTTGTAGAAGTAAAAAAAAGTTGTATATTTACAGTATGGAAAAAGTAAAAAACATTACAATATCAGGACACAACCTAAAGTTAGAGGTATTTCCTAAAGGAAACGGTCAGAATCCTAAGTGGCTTTTATCTGTTAACGATGAAATTTATTACTCAATTAATTACTACAATTTTAAAAAACATAATGAGTTAAGTTGGTCAGGAATAATTCAGGACTTAGAAGATGGTGCTTACAAAATGTTTATTAAAAACTAAAAACAATGCAAAGAAAAACAGTTATAATAGTTGTTGACGAAGGGCAAAACGCCCTTTGTTTTGGTAACTTAAAAAAGGCTTGTAACCACTTTAATTGGGTTTATAATACTTTAGTTCAAAAGAAACTGCCTTTAGTTATTGAGGGGAAGAAATTACAAAGGATTGATTTTAACTGATTGCAAATAATGGTACAACTAAACAATGTTATTAACGAATTAAAGAGATGAAAATGGATTTACGAAAGGAGTTTGAAAAAGAAAAAGGACATGATTGTTATGCTTATTTACAGAAGTACGCAGGAGCTAACAAGGAACAAGATGGTTTTAATGACGAATACGTTGAATGGCTCGAAAGCAAAGTTAATAATATTGTTTTAGATGATGTTAGTAAGCAAAGCGAACTGTTAAAGGCTTTCATTGATTTCTATAATTACAGAAACACAGGAGATAAAAAAATCAATAATGATGAAATTGAAATATTTATTGATAGCCTTTAATTGTTACTAACGTTGAGTATATGAAATGTGGAGCAAAGCGGAATTTTTTATATACTGTGTTAGCTACTTTAAAATTAAAATTAAAATTATGAGAGCAAAAGAGAAAGCAAACGAATTAGCAAATAAATTTATATTGAAATCTGTTTTTGATATGACAGATGAAGAACTAAAAGAGCAAAGAGAACAAGGTAAAGCCTTTGCTATTATTTGTGTAGATGAAATACTAAATGATAACCCAAATGTTTATGATAGTGATAGATTGAATCATAAGTATTGGAAAGAGGTAAAGCGAGAGATTGGCTTATTGTAGCTAATGTTAAAAATAAATACTGTAACGATGGAAGAAAAGATAGATGAAATATTATTTAAGACAATTTTAACTAATACCGAAATAAACCAATGCACCAAAGAGTTATTGAATTTATTTAGTGTTAGGATTTCGTTTGTTTTAAAAAAATTTGAAGAAGAAATTGAAGGTGCTGAAATAGATGAGATTAAATCAAGATTAAAAGATTTAATAAATGAATACTAACGTAGATGATATAACCAGTATGGGATTATTAGTGATAACCTTAATAAAATAGATAATAATGGAAAACACACAAAAGTTAAATAAAGCAAAACTACCCATATTGGGTATATCTAGTGTTATAAGCCGTTTTTCTGATGAAGAATTACGAGAAGTTTTATTTGTTGCTAAAATACTAGACAGCAACAATAGAAGTTATGGATGGAGCAGAGGTAAATATGGCACACTAACAGATGGAGAAACAAATAAAACATACCGAATAAGCCAAGAAGCATTTGAAAGATTGAATGCTATATTGAATGGCTTATAACGTTTAGTGTATGAAATGTGGAACGAAGTGGAATTTTTTATACACTTTGTTATGGTTAGTTTAATTTAAAAATAATTAATATGTCAATAAAAATAACAGATTGTGATAAATGTGGTTCTACCAATATAAAAGAGTTGAATCCAGAACAAAGAGAGTTGGTTAATAAACCTTTATGTAAAATTAATTGTGAATGTGATGATTGTGACTTTAAGTTTACAATTAATTCATGGACAAAACATGGTAAGCATAGAGGTATTCTATATTAACCATAACAAGTATGTAACAACACCTTTACAGAGTCCATATAAACTGTAAATCAATTAATTAAACTGTTATTTTGTTTGGTAATGTAAATATAATTCCTTATATTAGTATTATCGTAAACGATTTAACACTTATAAAATATAATAATTATGGCAGAGATAGTTTTATTGATTAGTTTTACCTTAATATGGGTATACTGTAGTAGATTTTATAAAAATAAACAAAAAGATAAAAAGTAATGTTATTTTATTTGTTATATTAAATATTATTTATTATATTAGTATTATGAAAAGATATTACGAACAATGGATGGGTGGAAAGATTAAATATACAGTTAATTTCCACGATGGTGTGCAAACACATAAGGATGGTTCACCGTTCTATGGTGTAGCCGTATTTAAAAACAAAAGAAAAAAGAATGACTTCGTTAAGAGGTTAGTTAGCGAGGGTTATACCATAAGACCTAACTATTAATACTGTAATGAGTTAGGTCATCTCACAAGGTGGTAAATCTCGGATATTACGTGGCGTCTGAGTGCCTAACTCATTATTAAATAATAGACACATTTGTGTACATTGAAAAAGGGAGAGCGGATAAACCACTTTCCCTTTTTTAGTTTAAACCAATAAAACTAAATATCTTACCCCATTAACATTATAACTTGTTGCCCAGTCCATATTATATTATCTAACTTACCACTAGTCCAAATTACCCCACTAAATAATATCTTATTCATCTCTTTAAATTATAGGTGTTATTGTTTCAATAGTAACCGTCTTCAAGTCTTCATCACCACTTATACACATACCATCAATATGATTACTAACACTACAAGAGTGTTGCTCATTTAGACAGAATATGTTTGTATCTGAAAACATAACTTGTTCTTGTACCCACTCAAAAATATCATCAAATGATGCCTTTTCACTAAAGAAAAGTGTTGTGGAATTTCCGTTTATAAATATCTGTTTCATAATGCTAATATAAGAATTAATATCCAATCTACGAAATATTAAATAAAATAAAAATATATTAAATAATATTAGGAATAACAGAATAAGTTTCTTATCTTAGTACTCTAATCATTAAAACAAATAACAATGAGATTAATTACAAAAAAATCAGTTGAGGCTTTTAACAATGCTAAAGCATTTAAGAATTCTAATACGGAAATTGAGGTATTTCCAAACGTAACTGTAATGAAGTTATTCGGTAACGAAATAGCATATAGATATAACGACCCTAAGAGAACGCTCAGCGTAACGAATTGTGGTTGGAAGAGCAATACTACAAAGGAAAGGTTAAACGCTATTAGTGGTGTTAATATACACCAAAAACAAGGTAAATGGTTTTTGAATGGTAAAGAATGGAACGGTAACTTAATTGATGTTTGAATATAATTTTAAAGTTAGATTAAAGGGGTAGTTTAAAAGCTATCCTTTTTTATTAAATAAAATTAGGAATATCCAAATAAGTTTATTATATTAGTACTCTAACCAATTAAAACAAATAACCAATGCAAAACGAAAAACTTACATTCTTAAAGCCTGACGCTATTGAAATAGTAAATAAGAATTATGAATACTTTAGAAGTATGATACAATGTGCCATTATTGGTAAAATTAATCTAACCGAAGCAGGTATTAAAATGTCAGAACTACAAGAGTATAGAAACCTATTAAGAGAACAATTAATGCTCATTAATAAAATTGACCTACCTATTATAGAAATACCTAAACATTTATTTGATAGGGTAAAAGAATTTAACTTATAACGCTTAACTCAATTAAATTAAAGGTAGTCTAATAAACTACCTTTTTTTATGACCAGAAATTAAATATAAAGTTTTTAAGTTTTTCCATTGTCAGTCCAAAACTTTTTATTATCTTTACATTGTTAGTGCGAAAGTGAAACGGGTTGGAAGTCAAAAATTTCTAAAAGAGTAGACTCCAACCTACACCATATTTTTTTATATGTAAATACACATATGTGTATATAATAAAAAAGGGGAACAAACTTGCCCCCCATAACCAAAAATTAACCATTACTATTCGGCAGTCTTTAAAGCTACCATAAACTCCTCTAATTGAGTCAAAACCTTATCCTTGCCACCATTAACACCGAAGTACCATTTAACGTCTTTCATTCTCCAACGTCTATGTGGCTTCATACCAATCTTACAAAATAATTTCATATCTCTAATAGATACAATTAAATTATAAACTCCAACAGCCATAACGCCATCGTTCATTCCAATTGTTTTAGTTAAGTCTTGCTCAAATTGAGTACCTTTAATTTTTTCTCCAATCGTTTTCATATGCTCTGTTTATTAGTTAGAATGTAAATATAAGAAACTTATTCTGTTATTCCTAATTTATTTTAAATTAAATTGTAACTATCTAATAATTAGTAATTTAAAAATTAATTTCACTTTTTTTTAAAAAACCCATTGTCAGTCCAAATAAGTTCCTTATATTTACACTATCGGCAACGTAGCTGATAAACCAAAAACCAATAAGATGACAAATTTAGTAAAAGTAACAACAGAAGAATTAACAAACGTATTAATGAACTTACCTAACGGTATTGGTAGCTTTGCAAAAGTAACTCAATACACTACGCCAAAAACAAACAAAAAATGTAGAGATACAAAAGAGCCTTTTAATAGTGTTGTAAGGAAAGTAAGTGATGTTTCTGTTATCGTAGCTACACAATACGAAAGAAACGTATTAAACCAACTTAAAAGAGAGGATAAAGAGCCAACAGATTATAAGAAAGGTTTTAATACTATGCCTATTGATTTTGATAACTCAAAAAACACTTATGCAGGTATGTTTAAAGGTAAGGGAGTTATTCAATACAGACCTAACCCAAACGAAAAAGTTAAGGCAATTACACAATACTATTTGAATAATAAGGCAGTACAAAAAAGTGAAATTCCTAATGTCTTACCAACTGTTAAAAAAGCTACAAACCAAGGAACTGAAAAAGAAATACTTTGGAGGAAATTATATGTTCAAAATATTAAGACAATAACAATAGGGAAAAAAACCTATGAAAATATTGAGTGTACTTTATAAACACTCATTTGTTAATAACTTATAAAGGTAGTCAATCGACTACCTTTTTTTATACCCTAATATTTATAACCTATTTTAAGCTCATATAAGGTACTTTTATTTCTTAGATAGGTAAACATATCATTATAACATAAACGGGGGGGAGGGGGCTTAATACCCCCCATAGACCCCCCCCCTGTAAGCCCCCTTATAGTACCCCCCGTACCGTGCCGTATATGGCCAGTTGATGCTGTAAACAAAAATTTTCTGGTAATTTTTTGGAAATTAATACTAAGGTTAGTCCTTTATAAAAAATATTTATTCAATAATTATCTTCTTTTCTACTGTTC
>OCVQ010002941.1_pt1 | contig 10589 bp, 5 predicted proteins | sample 1539061 | NCBI WGS metagenome assembly OCVQ01 (sample SAMEA3355526, study PRJEB22509) | marine metagenome | biome: marine; feature: river plume; material: water | place: USA | collected 2010-08-08 | depth 0.5 m | reverse complement strand
TTGATAAATTTAGAGACGAAGGTTGGGATAGACCAGATGTGAATGTCAAAACTCCCCAAGTGATGTTTGATCTTTATATTCAAGAAAACGAGTGTATAATTTCACTTAACTCTTCGGGACTTCCTTTATTTCAGCGTGGTTACAGAGAATCGATTGGCGAAGCACCTATCAACGAAGTGGTTGCAGCTGGCTTGATTCGTATGACCGGTTGGGACAAAAAAACAGATTTGTACGATCCATTTTGTGGTTCAGGAACTATCTTGATCGAAGCTGGGTTAATGGCAGCAAATATTCCGTCAAACATTGAGCGACACCACTATGCATTTAAGAACTTTAAAAACTTCCAACCCGAAGTTTGGGATGAAATTTATGAGTCTGCGAATAAAAGATGTAGCGAGTTACCGTGTAAAATAACGGGAAGCGATATATCATCAGAAATGATGTTGAAAGCAAAAAGAAATCTTCGTGGTTTGCCAATTGGTCGATTTATCGAGGTAGGAAACGACGATTTTGCCGATACCAAGAAACCATCAGAAAGTGGAATCATGATTTCGAATCCGCCTTATGGTGAGCGAATGGGAACTGAAATTCCAGAAATGTACGCTGCTCTTGGTGATTGGATGAAATCTGAAATGAAAGGATACACTTGTTGGATAATCTCAGCGAGTGAAGAAGGATTTAAGAATGTAGGATTGCGTCCGACTCGAAAATTACGTTTGTACAACGGAGATTTGGAATGTAGTTTCCGAAAGTTCGAAATTTATGCAGGTTCCAAAAAGGATCGCTATGACGACAATGGGAATTTGAAGGAGGAATTCAAAGAAAAATAGATAACTAAAAATTGGTAAAATGACGGGGTGAATCTCGATAGTTATCGGGACACCCCGTCATTTTTTATATTCCGCTTATCTGAACAAATTCCCCACCCATAATCTTGAATTTACGACCCATGATTTGAATGGTTTCTCCTTCCAACATGGAAGCAATTTTAACAATATCTTCTTCGATGGTATGAATACTCCCTTTGGTTTTCCAGGCAATCTGTAAATAATCTGGGTGTATGAAACCACCAGAAGCTCCGCATAAAATGATGTGAACTGGTTTGGAAAAGCTGGTCAATAATTCCAAATCTTTGACTGGTGCGTGATTATCCGCTACCATTACTAATTCTTTGTATAGATTGGCCAGACTCACACCTTTAATGAGTGCTTCCATATTATTTTCCGGACCGTCACCACCACCGCCTTTGCCTTGAACGAAACTCACCTTGTTGACCAATTCCTCAATGGTTGGTTTGTTTTGGTAATAAATTCCTCCAGTCATGCCGATTTTTTTCTCGCTCGTACTTTTGTTGTCACCATCATTGAAAAACACAAATTGAAGATTCTTCTCTTTTAAAATATTGAGTTGATACCACGTTAAAAGCTGCTGAACATATGGATTCATGCTTCCGGTAACATCGCAAACGATTAGTTTCTGAGACCAATTGTTTCGACTAAGAACTTTATCCACCACTAAATCGGTTGTCCCCACATTTCGCATCGAAGCTTCGAGTCTTCTTTTGTGACCTTCCTCAAAAGAGATTTTTTCTTTTTTACACCAATCTTCGAATTCCTTTTTTTCTTTGGCTAATCGTTCTTCGATGGCTTTAATTCTATCTTCTTCTATTTTTTTTCGACGAAGTATTTCTTTGGTTCCGATGTACTGGATATTTGAAGAAGCCTGTGATGTTCCTTTGCTAAATGGAATGTCCTTCATGGCAAAGTTTTTATTGTATAAGAAGTTGATACTGTATTCATCTCCTTTGGGAAGATAAACTATCAAAATTCCCCGCTCGTTCGTTGCTCCCTTGAAAGATTTATTTCTGTTTTTACCAGTGAAAATAACGGTTTCGTCGACTAAAGAGGTGTAGTCTAAACTTTTTACTTCAAATTTAAAAGCGGTGTAATTCGTGATGTTTCGTGGTCGGATCATAATCGAATTTTTCACGAAAGTGGTATCGGGTAAAAGTTTAATTTCCGATTCTAATGCTGCTTTTTGCATGTCGGACATAGCAAATATTTCATCTGAAGCAGCCATGTCATGACTATAGGTGTAGGTAAACATTGCTGTCATTCCTGCTCGTACCGGCGTTCTAATTTCCTGTTTCCGTGTGTGATTTTCGATGTTCACTTCGTACCGACTGCCACAATCCAAAGTAGCTATTGCAATTCCCTTGAAGTCACTCTTACTTGAAACATTATCCGTTTCGCCAATTTTCGTAAAGACAACCTCCTTGTTGGTGTAAATTCCACCTGCGATGTTTTTCAATTCAATACTGACGTTTGTTTTGCCATCTTGACTCCACAAAAATGTGCTAGAAAAGAATAGCGAAGCGAATAAAGAGTAGCGAAATATTCGTTTTGCTGGAAGTAGGTTTGCCTTCATAATTGGTCGTTTAGATGCATAACGACTAAGATCCAAAAAGTAACAAACCATCTAACATTCATCAAGTTACAATGGTTGAAAATTTCACTTTTTTTGTCAGCGAAATTTTATTTCACCACTGCAACAAGCGATAAGTCAAAGGCTTATAAAGCAAAAACACGCGCCATATCAAATCTCGAAATAATTTTTCCAGAGGAAATGATTTTCATGTCGTTTATAAGTCTAAACTGAAATAAGGTGTTGTATTACTAACCTTTTTAGCAGGTTAGTGCATCATTGTCGATTGATTCGATTAATGGGTGTTCATCCAATTTTCTTATGGTTCATTTTTCAAAAAAAAACCGAGTAACATTAAGAAACTCGGTTTTAAATTTGTTTTACTTTTTCTATAAGTGAATTACTTCACCATACGCCGCTGCTGCTGCTTCCATAATAGCTTCAGACATTGTTGGGTGAGGATGAACTGTTTTAATCAATTCGTGTCCTGTTGTTTCCAATTTACGGATAGCAACAATTTCGGCAATCAATTCTGTAACGTTAGCACCAATCATGTGTGCTCCAAGTAATTCTCCGTATTGTTCGTCGAAAATCAATTTCACAAAACCATCTTTCGCTCCAGCCGCACTTGCTTTACCTGAAGCAGAGAAAGGGAATTTACCAATTTTAATTTTCAATCCTTTTTCCTTTGCTTGATCTTCTGTCATACCAACAGAAGAAATTTCAGGAGAAGAGTAGGTGCATCCTGGGATATTTCCGTAATCCAATGTATCTGGATTTGTTCCAGCGATTTTTTCAACACAAATAATTCCTTCTGCGGAAGCGACGTGAGCCAATGCTGGACCTGGAATAACATCACCAATTGCGTAATATCCTGGGATATTAGTTTGGTAAAAATCATTTACTAAGATTCTTCCCTTATCTGTAACGATTCCAACATCTTCCAATCCAATGTTTGAAATATTTGCTTCAATTCCAACCGCGGAAAGAACGATATCACATTCGATAGTTTCTTCACCTTTCGATGTTTTCACTTTCACTTTACATCCTTTTCCTGACGCATCAACACTTTCAACAGATGAACTTGTCATGACAGAAATTCCTGATTTTTTGAAAGATTTTTCCAATTGTTTTGAAACTTCTGTGTCTTCAACAGGAACGATTCGGTCCATGTATTCAACAACAGTAACTTCCGTTCCTATTGAATTATAGAAATAAGCAAACTCAACACCAATTGCTCCAGAACCAACAACAACCATTTTCTTCGGTTGTGTTTTCATTGTCATAGCTTCACGGTAACCAATAATCTTTTTACCATCTTGAGTAAGATTCTGCAATTGACGACTTCTCGCACCAGTAGCAATAATCAATCCTTTGTCTGCAGTATATTCAGTTGTTTTTCCGTCAGCATCCGTAACAGAAACCTTCTTTCCTTTTTGAACAACGCCTGTTCCCATAAGAACATCGATCTTGTTTTTCTTCATTAAGAATTGAACACCTTTGCTCATTCCGTCAGCAACACCACGGCTACGAGAAACCATTCCGTCGAAATCAACTTTTGCATCTTTCACAGAAATTCCATAGTCAGCTGCATGATTAATGTATTCAAAAACATTGGCGCTTTTCAATAGAGCTTTCGTTGGGATACATCCCCAATTCAAACAAACTCCACCCAAGTTTTCTTTTTCAACAACGGCCGTTTTCAAACCCAATTGAGATGCACGGATAGCCGTAACGTATCCTCCAGGTCCACTTCCAACAACAATAATATCGTAATTCATAGTATTTCTTGTATCAATTTTGAGGAGCAAAGTTAAGGAAAGATTTGAAAAATAACAGGTGTTTTGTTTGATTGCTTTGGATATACGATAACATTGAGAAATTAAGGTGATAAGGGTGATAAGAATAATAGTCTAAGTATGTTATGCACAAAAGACACTAATTTTCTTAATACCTTATTTACTTAATGTTGAAAATTTGCCAATTAATATGTGAAAAACTTGCCCTTATAGTGAATAGAACACCCCGCCATCACGAATAATTTGATTAATTTTGCAATTCAATACAAAGGTATATATGGAAAGCACTTTGCAAACAGAAGCTACATTAGAACAAGCAGTTGAATTGGGACTTCGTCCAGAAGAATTTGGCGAAATAATAAAGATATTGGGAAGAATCCCAAACTTCACTGAAACAGCTGTTTATTCAGTGATGTGGTCAGAGCATTGTTCATACAAAAACTCCATTCATTGGTTGAAAAAATTACCGAAAGACGGTCCGCACATGCTAGTGAAAGCCGGTGAGGAAAACGCAGGTTTAGTGGATATTGGAGATGGTTTGGGCTGTGCTTTTAAAATAGAATCACATAATCACCCAAGTGCTTTGGAGCCATATCAAGGAGCGGCAACTGGAGTAGGAGGTATCAACCGTGATATCTTCACAATGGGTGCTCGCCCGATTGCTCAATTGAATTCACTTCGTTTCGGAAACATCGAAAGAGACCGTACAAAATGGTTGGTGAAAGGTGTTGTAAAAGGGATTGGTGATTACGGAAATGCTTTCGGTATTCCAATCGTTGGAGGAGAAGTATTCTTCGATGATTCCTACAATACGAATCCATTGGTAAATGCTTTTTCAGCAGGTCTCATCGATTCAAAAAAGATTATTTCGGCGAAATCAAAAGGTCCAGGAAATCCAGTTTTTATTGTTGGTTCATCGACAGGAAAAGATGGAATTGCAGGAGCGGCTTTCGCCTCAAAAGATATTACAGCAGAATCGGCAGACGATTTACCATCCGTTCAAGTTGGTGATCCATTTATGGAGAAGTTACTTCTTGAAGCAACTATGGAATTATTGACAACCGATGCTGTTGCTGGGATGCAAGACATGGGTGCAGCAGGAATTACTTGTTCATCATGTGAAATGAGTGCTGGTGGAAATGTTGGAATGGACGTTCATTTGGACAAAGTGCCGACACGTCAAGAGAATATGTTGCCTTACGAAATCCTTTTGTCAGAATCACAAGAACGGATGTTGGTGGTAGTAAATAAAGGCGAAGAGGCAGTTGTAAAACGCATTTTTGATAAATGGGATTTACATGCTGAAGAAATTGGTATAGTTACTGAATCTGAACGAGTTCGTTATTTTATGAATGGCGAATTGGTTGGAGATGTTCCTGCAGAATCACTAGTACTAGGTGGTGGTGCTCCCGTTTATAAAAGAGAATATTCTGAGCCCGCATATTATCAAGAATACAAGAAATTTAATATCGATCAAGTTCAAGAACCAAAGGATATGGTTACAGTGGCGAAAGCCTTACTTGGACACCCGAATATTGCGTCAAAACGTTGGGTGTATGAGCAATATGATTCAATGGTAGGCACACGATCGATGACGACTAATCGCCCGTCGGATGCAGCAGTTGTTAACATTAAAGGAACAAACAAAGCTTTGGCTATGACGGTGGATTGTAATTCACGATATGTGAATGCTGATCCAGAAGTAGGGACAATGATTGCTGTTTCTGAAGCGGCAAGAAACATTGTATGTTCAGGTGGAGCTCCATCTGCAATAACAAACTGTTTGAATTTTGGAAATCCATACAATCCAGAAAGCTACTGGCAATTCGTAGGGGCAATCAAAGGAATGTCTACTGCATGTTTGAAATTTGGAACGCCAGTTACTGGAGGAAATGTTTCATTTTATAACCAAACTTCAATTGACGGAGTTGAAGTACCTGTATTTCCAACGCCGACTATCGGAATGATTGGATTGTTAGAGGACAAAGACAAGGTAATGTCACTTAACTTCAAAGATAAAGGCGATTTGATTTTTCTTTTGGGTGATTACAAAAATGATATTTCTTCTTCAGAATATTTGGCAAGTTATCACGGTGTGAAAGAATCTCCTGCTCCATACTTCGATTTGGAAAAAGAGTTCGCTTTACACGGAATGATTAGTGGATTGATTCAAGAAGAATTAGTTAATGCTGTGCATGATGTCGCAGACGGTGGATTGTTCATCACTTTATTTGAAATGGCTGCACCTGGTGAGTTAGGGTTCGATGTAGAGTCGGATGAAGAAATTCGCCTGGATGCCTTCCTATTCGGAGAAGGTCAGGGAAGAGCAGTGGTAACTGTAAACGAAGACAGCGAAGAAGATTTCATCGAGTATATTTTGGATAAAAGTGTGAACTGCACTTTGTTAGGACACGTTACCAAAGGTAAATTGAACGTTGATGGTGAATCTTATGGATTCATTCAAGAAGCGAAAGAGATTTATGATAATGCATTAGAGAATAAGTTAGAAGCGTAAAAAGTTCAGGCTTTATTCGTTTCGACGCAATTTTTTTATGTCCGATTTTCGTTTTTTCGCTTTCAACCGTTTCTCAATTACCGACCTTGGAACCTTCGTGGGTTTGCGTTTTTTACGAATGTGAAAAGCTATTTCCATAAGTTTATAGAATCTCATTAGTAATGCTTTTTTGTTCTTGAGTTGAGAACGTTCAGACTGAGAAATGATTTGTAAAATCCCTTCAGAATTGATCCTGTTTTTCAATTTTAAAGAAACGAGATCTTTCTGTTCGTCTTTTAACAATCTGGAATTTGTTACATCAAAGTTCAATTCCACTTTCGATGATAATTTGTTTACGTTCTGTCCACCTTTTCCACCGCTGCGCGAGGTTTTGTACGTTACTTCTGTTTGAAGTTGATGAATATTTGGTTTCATGTTTTAAAAATAGACGAATTAATTCATCCGATTTAATTTTCACTTCAAAAGGTCGGTTTAAAAATATTTCAGCAAAAGAAATCAAATCAAAATTTGAGCAAGCTATATTCAATAATAGAATCTAAAATGGAGACATCTGATTTATCCTAAGAAATTATTCGTCAAAGAGAAAATCTTAATAAACCAAATTTGGGTAGAGTGGAACGAAGAACAAAACGACTATTGCGACAAATCGATTTTTTTGACACATAATAAATGTAAACATGTTACAACGTTTAAGTTGGAATACAATATAACTAAAGAGTGGACTTTTAAAGGGCAAGAAAGAATTGAACAGGACAAAATTCAGATTTCTCTAGCTATGAATTTCTAGTAAGTTCGTGAAGTTGTATTTTCGTCATTTGACGCATTTATTAAATTAACAGTCCGACAGTCCGACATTTACCGCCAAACCTCCTTCAGAAGTTTCTTTGTAGCGAGAACTCATATCTTGAGCCGTTTCCCACATGGTTTGAACCACTTTATCCAAAGAAACTTTAGCCTTTGAAGCATCACCATCCAAAGCCAATTCTGCAGCATTGATTGCTTTGATAGCTCCCATTGCATTTCGTTCTATACAAGGAATTTGAACTAAACCTTGTATTGGGTCGCACGTCAATCCCAGATGATGTTCCATTGCTATTTCCGAAGCCATCAATATTTGTTCAGGCGAACCACCCAACAATGAAGTCAATGCGCCAGCTGCCATCGCCGAGGAAACGCCAATTTCCGCTTGACAACCTCCCATTGCTGCAGAAATCGTTGCTCCTTTTTTGAAAATGCTGCCAATTTCACTAGCAACTAATAAAAATTCCTTGATATGATCGAAATCACCTTTGTGATTTTCAATGGTCAAATAATACATCAAAACAGCCGGAATCACACCTGCGCTGCCATTCGTTGGAGCTGTCACAATTCTGCCTAGTGAGGCATTTACTTCATTTACTGCCAGCGCATAACACGAAACCCATTTCAAAATTTCTCTAAATGCAACCGTTGTATTGCGAATACTGGTTATCCATTCGTCTTGATTCGTGTACTTTCTGTCGCCAATAAGTTTCGCATGCATACCAAATGCACGACGGGAAACTTCCAGTCCTCCAGGCAAGGTGCCTTCAGTATGACAACCAACATACATGGAGTCGAGCATCACTTCCCAAATTTTTTGGATTCCTGAATTTACCTCGTCTTCGCTATGCGTGGAGAGTTCATTTTCAAAAACTATTTCGTTGATTCTTTTATTTTGCTCCGCGCATGTTTTCAAAAGATCTGCTCCATTTTCAATTGGATATGGATACGTTTGAAATATTTCATACTTTTTCTTGGCGCGTTTCCTTTCTTTTTGTACAACAAATCCTCCTCCAATTGAAAAGAAGGTTTCAACTCGTTTTTTTGTTTTAAAAATACCTGTGATCGTTATTCCATTTGGATGAAAAGGCAAGAATTTCTTTTGAAAAACAATGTCCTTATCCCAATCGAAATCAATGAATTGTAATGCATTCAAAGGAATTTTTTTCATTTTCTGAATGGAATCGATATCTCCTTGAATTTGTTCTACAGGAAAAGTTTTTGGGTCGTTTCCACAGAGTCCCATAACAACTGCAATATCAGTTGCGTGCCCTTTTCCTGTTAAAGAAAGGGAACCATATAAATCGATTTTAATATTCGTTAATTCAGAAATATCTTCTTCCAAAGCAATGATATCCATGAATCGCATTGCTATACGCCAAGGTCCAAGAGTGTGAGAACTTGATGGTCCAACTCCAATTTTTAACATGTCAAACATGCTTATACACTCCATGAGATAGATTTTATCACAAATTTAATCGTGTTGCGAGAATTAAAAAGGAAAAGTGGAATTATTATTCTACGTCGTCGTCTTCATCGATGTTGATGATTCCTTGTTCGACTTCACCAAGTATCTTAAATTCAGTTCGACGATTTTTTTCGCGACCCTTTGGGTCATCGGTCCCATCCGGATACGCATTGGGCACGATAGGTATAGTTTCTCCGTATCCTTTTGCAATCATTTGCACCTCTGGAATACCTTTTGACTTTAGATAACGAACAACGCTTTCAGCCCTTTTCTGAGACAGGCGCATATTATATTCATCCGTTCCTTTGCTATCCGTATGAGCGCGAATTTCAATTTGAACATTTGAATATTTCTTGAACAAAACGAGCAGAGTAGTATCTAAGATATTCTTTGAGTCTTGCGTTAAATTAGGACTATCGAAATCATACTGAATGTTACCAATAATCATCGGTTCTTCCGGAATTCTCTCTAATTCAATGTCCTTTTTCAAATTTGTAGACTTCAAAATACCTTCTGTGCTTATGGTTCCAGAACTGGGGAAATAATCTGGCTTTTTTACTTCAAAAACATATTCTTTTCCTGGGCGAAGAGGAAATTTCGTGCAAATTTCTTGCATTGTTTTTGTCGTCACCAAAAGTTGTCCAGTTGAATCACGTATAAAAACATTGACAGTTGCGTCTCCGTTTAATAGTTCCTTGTTCTTGCCATACACACATAAATCCAGAATGATTTCGATGAATTCGTTGTATTCGAATTCATAAATATCATCACAACAAGTGGAATGATAAAGAGATTCACCACCCGGTCGATTACTGATAAAAAAGCCACCTCGGTTGGAGGGTTTTAATGCGAAATCTAAATCATCAGCTGACGAGTTCAAACCTTTACCAGTCCAAAGTGACGTTTCCCATTTGCTGCCTTCACCGACATTGGAATAGATGTCTAATCCTCCAATAGTTGGAAATCCATCTGTGGAATAATACAATGTTTTCGACTGAATATCATAAAAAGGAGTCATCTCTGTGCCCACCGTATTTATTCTTGATCCAGCATTTCGAGGTTTTTTAAACTTCTTTCTTCTCGCATCGTATTCAGTGACCCAAATATCCGTACTTCCTTTGCTACCAGGTCGGTCCGATACAAAATAGATTAGTTCGTTATTCCTTCTCGATTCTCTACCCATCGTAGGATGACTTGAGGTGTAATCAGGCATATTCACCAATTCATTTAGTTTGTCTGGCTCACTCCATTTTCCGTTGTGCAATTTTGATTCATAGATTGCGCAGACCATTTTGTACTGCCAATTTGGGGCGCATTTGGAGAAATAAAATCGCGTACTGTCTAGCGAGAAACATCCATTTGCGACATCCATTGTTGGGTCATTGAAGGGGCCAGGTAAAGTTATTTTTCTCGTCCAAATGTCATTTTCTTTTTCAGCAATAAAGAATTTGCGTTTATCTATTTCAAACGGCACGGTGTCGTTTAATTCATAAACTCGCACCTGATCTTCCTTGTAACTTCCGAAGATAATTTTATCGTCGGTAATTGGAATAGGTGAAAACTCAATGTGCGGTTTGTTCAC
>OCVQ010002939.1_pt1 | contig 10601 bp, 21 predicted proteins | sample 1539061 | NCBI WGS metagenome assembly OCVQ01 (sample SAMEA3355526, study PRJEB22509) | marine metagenome | biome: marine; feature: river plume; material: water | place: USA | collected 2010-08-08 | depth 0.5 m | reverse complement strand
TGAGGTTTGTTACAATATATGCAGACCTACCTTGTGTTAAATTTATGGGTGGTTTCATAAATTCTTTAAATTCCTCACTAAAACTATCACCAAAAACAAAAAGTGTTGACATATTTTTACTAAAATACTAATATTTATATATATGAAAATGATTATAACTGAAACTCAACTTACTAAAATTAACGATTTAATATCTGAAAATAAAGTAATAACCGAAGATTCTAATAACAGATATGAACGTAACGTAAAAGTTAACATTGGAATTGCACCAGGTTATTATCAAAAATTTAAATATGATAATATGATAGTTGGGGACGTTAGTCTTTATAATGATGAAATGAGATTAACATATCTAATTGAACAAGAGCATAGAAGTTGGGGTGTTAAGGGTATCTCATTATATGATATACAAGGTTATTCAGAAATTGAAGTTGAGTTACATTTATATCCTGAAGGTTCTGATGATGAAATAATAAAAGAAGTTAAAATTCCATTGGATTGGGAAAATTCATTAGAGACTGAAAGCATTGATGGCGAAGGAGTTATAACCATCGGTAACGAATTGGAAATTGATGTTTACATTGACGAAAATGGAAACTTTAAAACTGAAATGTTAATAGAAGTTTACAATTTATAAGGTTTTTACTTTACATTTTAATTATTTAACAAATAACTGAACTGCAATTATACAAAATCCCAAACCTAAACAAACTCCATTTTTAACGTTTAAAGGTTCATTAAATAGATATAAACTCATTAATGTGAATACAATGACCCCAACACCAAACCCAACCAATCTTGACGGCCAAATCTGTCCTCCAAACCCCTCAATAAAGTAATTAACAGATTTAATATATAACCAACCTAACGGTACGCTAGCTAAAATAACCGCCCATTGGTACTTCTCATACCATCCATATTTGTAAGATCCTTGTAATTGCATAAACGTACCCACTTGACCAAGTAAACCGAATAAAATCCCTAATAGTATTTTTTGATATTCCATATAGGTTAACTTAGTCTATTTTTTCCATATTTTCAATGGGTTTGAATTAATAATTTAATCTCATTGTCTTTTATTGAGTAAATGTATTCTTCCAATTTTAGTTTGTTTAACTTACTTTTTTCAAATGAACCATTAAACAGGTTATTAAACTCATCATCAGAACATGAGGTTAAAAAATCACAAAACTTATCATAATTTAATATCCCCGGTTCACCAAATTCTGAGTTTAAAAAATAAAAACCATATTCTTTTAACACATCGTAAACTTCTTTTTTTAATAAAACATACGATGGTGTATCAACCATTAATGCCTTTAATGTTTTTTCACTTAAAAAATTATGCATTAAAGTATTCCCATCTATAGGTTGAGTTTCAGTTACTAAATTAAATTTACAGGTGTTATAATCAACATAAAATGGTGTATGGTATTGATTATAATTAAAGAATCCCCAAAACCAATCTTCATCCAAATATGGTTTGTCATATATTCTGCCAGTATCCTTAGCCTTATCAACCAAAATTTTTCGCCATTCCGTTTTTGTTTTAGAATATAGAAACACCTTATTTAATCTATCAGTAACATTAATGATATTATTTCCTTTTTGAAAATAGTTAAACCCTAATTTGATGTAAAAATATGTTAAACTATATTTGTAATCTAATTTAAATTTATGATTATAATTTTTTTGAAAATCGGAAGGTTGATTAAATCCATTTACTCTTTTAAAAATTTCTGTCGATGAGAAGTAATATTTTAATTTTTTATAGTTTTCTAACTTATGTGGTTGGTCTTCAAATAATGGCTCCGACATATAATTAACTAATGAGTAGTTGAAGTTTGGAATTTCATTACCCTCAAAATAATGAACGAAGTCTTCTAACTCTCCGAATCCACACAAAATAAAATGAATGTAATTTGTTTTGGTTAATAGTTCTATTTTTTCAGAAACAACTTTGAGTTTTTCCGTTATAAAATAAATAAAATAGGTATCGTATTTTTTAGAATAAAGAATCATGTAATCCTTATTCAAAGATACATTTTCAGATGTTGGGTCTAAGTAGTAAACCCAATATATTACCATATCTCGAGTTAAACAAGTAATAATGTTTTTCCCAACAATGTCGTCTAATGATAATTTATTTTCTATTGATTCGTATCTACCAAAAAAGTCCATATTAATCTTTTTGTTCTGAATGTAAATAAAACATTAATCCAAACAAAAATGTTAAAATATAACGATATATTTCCACTGGTTGGTGAAATTTATATTCTTGAGTAATATAAGCACCTAAAGTAAATGCTGACACTAAACTTAGAATTTTAGAAATCTTTTTTGGGAATGGATACATTACGATAAATAAATACGATTGTTATTATATAGTGCAACAGGATTTGTTTCAGCAATTAATCCATATTCTTTTTTTACATTTTCATGAAGAATATCTTTTTCTTCTTGAATATGTTTAGCAACAATATTACAAAATCCATAATTAGATTCATCAACTTGGTCTTGTTCTGTGCCGGGTAAACCACAATAATATGCTTCACCGACTTCACTAATAAACATTCCAGAATAAAAACCTCGTAATTTAAACCCATCAACAAATTTGTCAGCGTTGCACCAAATATAAACATTATTACTTTTACCCTTTAAAATTGGTACAAAGGTATGGTCAATGATATATGCTCCACTTTCTTTAAATTTCCCAACAGAGAATAAACCACCTGGACTGCCGTGACCCATCATCATAATTCTTTCGTGATTTTGTATCAGTTCAAACAATTCCGATTTTGTTACACCACCAGTGATAATAGTTTTTTGTGGAATGTCTTTATATAAAATATCTAAAAACGTGGTACTACTATCTTTTGGGTGGATAACCAAAGTTCTCATGTCTTTAACCGCCATTCCCATTTCGTATATTTTTTCCATATGTCTAATTGTAAATTCCTATTTTGGAATATATGTTGTTTACCATTAATTTAAAATATTCTTCATTTCTGTATCTATTATTAAATTCATTTATCGCACTAATAATTGTTGTGTGATCTCTACCAACAACACTTCCAATTCTTTTTAGTGAATAACTAAAATGATTCTTCATAATTGCACAAAAAATAAATCTGGCATTTACCACTTCTTTTGTTCTAATTCTAGATGTAATTTCCGATAATGAAACATCACATTCTTGTGAAATGATTTTTAAAATTTCCTCTTTGGATATGTCGTATTTTGATAACTTAAGTGAGGATTTAAACTTTGTTTTATCTTTACAATCAAGTTTAACACCAGGGAAACAATAGGGACTTATACTCATATTTTTAATTTAGAGTTCAAAGATAGTAAATTTTTAGAATATACCAAAAAAATTTAGAAATTTCCGTATAAATATTGATAGACCACCTCAGGAATTTTAGTACCGATAACTGTATTTCCGTTAGCGTCTGTAACAGGTATATGAGGTAATTTTTTAATATATTGTCTAATATATTGTGGACCTTTCATTAAACCACTAACAATACGTTCTCTAACATATAGTTTCTCACTATCATAATATTCTAATAATAGTCTATTGTATTGATTTTCAGTTAATATCACCTTCATACCAATAAATACTAAGACTTTCGATTATTTATAAACTCCATTAATTTTTTGGCATTTTTATATAATAGAAAGGACACTCCAACTATAAAAAACAAAAAGAATAACATAAAAAATGTGTGGTATATAAACCCCCAAAGAATAAATGATATTGATAATATCCATATTAACCATCTTTTTAGTTTTTTTCTCATATTAGTCTTCATTTTCGGTTCTTACTTCGTTTATGATTTGTACCTCAACTTTCTTAATATCTGACCTTAATTGGTCTAATCTGACCTTCCTACCCCATTTTCCCATGTTACCGCTAGGTTGAAATTCAACCTCCCAATAATGAAGGTCTTTTTTTAGTTTTACAAGTTTTTTTTGTAATTTATCTATTTTACCTACGTTCATAACTTAATTACCTGTGGTTTGGTCTTCATATTCAGTTGTTGTGGTTGAGGATGACCAAGTCATTCTATCGATAACACTTTCAACTCTTTCTGTTACGTCAATCATATCTGATGGTCCTTGCTCAGTAATATCGTCTTGATTTTCACGGTCCTCATATTCACGTTCTTCTTGTCTTTCCTCCTCAATTTGTTGTCCCATATTTTCTCTTCGAATTGCCTCACCAATACGACCACGTCTTGTTCTTTCAACCTCGGGTTGTGCAGTTGGTTCTTGTGGTTGAGAGTTATAAAGATTTAAAGATCTTACCCCTTTTTTTAAGAAGTTTTCTTCTTTTATTCTTTGGTCATCTGATAAAAGAAAACGATTTGTTTTAGCGTCACTACCCTTACTGACTGTTTGGATGATTTTTCTTAATTCATCAGTTAACTCACTATCTAATGAATCTATTTTAGCATCTTTTTGATTCCAAAAAGAAAATTCAGGGTCATTTTTTTCTAAAGAATAAAATGATGCAACTTTATAACCGGTAACTTTATTAATACAATATATTAAAACACCCTTCTTAGTGTACTTTAAAAAATATTCAGGGTTATCAGATTGAGTTGTACACCATTTTGTGTTTGAACCATATTTTTTAGAAGCTAAGTATGTTAATGGTCTAACTAACAACCACTCATCATCTTCAAACACTTTTATAATCTCATTCTCCAATCCTTTAGATTCAACTTTCAATTCGGCAATGTTTAATTGTTGAATAATGTCTTCTAATGATTTATATTTTGTTAAATCATTTTGTGTTATTAAACCTCGTTCATTATATTCAGCAAATCGTCTAAAGTTTTTTAAATCCTCCTCATTAAAAAATGAGTTAACAAAATTATACATTAACATAGTTTGAAGTGGACCAAATTTATCCAAATCTTCCATCTTAATGAAATCAAATTTAGACAAGATGTCTCTTTTCATATCATCAACGTGGTCATTATAATTTTTAGTTCGATTCATTAGTCGAAGTAAAGTCTCGGTGTATTTTGATTTTTTATCTGGACTAAAAAGTTCTAAAACATCAATAAAGTTTAATGTATTGTTGGTGTTTGATTTTAGTTCTCTAATTTTAGACATGGTGATATTATTTTAGTTATATAAAATATAAACAAATATAATTTAAATTCCAAATTTTAATGAAATAATTAAAAAAACCCGAACAAATGCTCGGGTCGTAATTAAAACCAAATTGATTTATTTGATTTTATATGACAATCCCAATCCTAAGGTAAAGTCATCTCCTATTATATTACCGATAGTCCAAAGATTTAGTACACTACTCGGTCTTAATGGATTGTACATTAAAAGAAAATTAGGTTTATTTCCGTTAATTGTTGGTTGAATACCAAAACCAAGAATGGCCTTATCTTCTTTTAAATTTCTAAGTACACCAAATTTCATGTTGGGTGAAATAGTTCCTGTTGACGTATTAACACCAGGTGGAATTGTAATTCCTGAATTATTTGCGGATTGAACTTCACCATAAGGAAGGCCAATGTAAAATCCCCATCCTTTTTTCATAAAACCACCGCTTATATAACCATCTGATGGACCACCTTTTCGAGTGGCGGTTATAAACCACTCTTGTCCATTTGCCACGACTTCCACTCCCAGAAGCAACGCCAGCATTAAAATAATTTTTTTCATTTTTTTGATAAACTGAGCGAATCTTCAAGCGCCCATTTCTCTTTTAGTTTTGCGACCTTATCTATCTTTACAATTTTACCCTTTAATCTGGTAATCTCATCCGTGATTTCGTTGGTCTTAACGGTCCTGCTGGCGTAATTTTCGTCTGTTGTTTGTATCCATTCAATTTTTCTTTCAAGAACCTTAACCTCTTTGTTTATTCGGTTAACTGTGTTTCTCTCGTCCGATAATCTTGGATCAACAGATGACGTTAATGAATTAAAAAAAATCATTAACGAAAGTGTTAATTTATCTAACATATTATAAATAGTTGTTATATGTAAAAGTACAAAAAAACCAACCTATTGTCAACAATAAATTGGTTTATTATTTTAAGTAATTAAATCATCAATCTTAATACCTCGTTCATTCAACGTATCGTGTATTTCTTCAAATATTTTTTCGTGTAATTGAAATTCGGCATCTGTTGATGTTTCACTGTTTTCTAAATGACGTTCAGTTCTTTTTTTAATTTCATAAACAATATCCCATATGACAAGAGCCATGTCTAAAGATTTGACACATCTTAAATGTTCTTGCCTGTCGTCAGTGTCGGTTAAATCAAACGTTAATGTAGCGGTTGCCATATGTTTTAATTTATGTAAACGTATTTTTTATTGTTATATTCTTTCATGGATTTTTCATATTCCATCCATTCTCTAATAACACTTTCCGCACCCTCCTTAGTGGAATAAACATTATCAGTACTAACCCATTGTTTGAGCCACGTACCGTTTTGTTGTTTTCTCATTGGTAAATAAATTTCTTTACCATCTAAAGTTTTTCGAATTAATATTCGATACTTCTCTCTTGCTAAACCCTGTAATGTTACCACTCCCAATAACATTACCAATATAATTAACTTTTTCATATTAATACCTACGTAAACCGTGTGGTTTACTTTTTTCTTTTTTTAAAAACTCAACATACAAACCAAATACTTTAATACGTTTTCTATACCCATATCTAATTGAAAATGGAACATATCCGTGGTTTACCGATTTAAAAGATAATCCGTAACCAAATATACGGAACCAAAAAATGTCTCGACCTTTGTAGTAAGTTAGTAGTTTCATTACACAAAGATAAGTAATTTTTATGATATTACAAAATATTACAAATCTAAAACTTTTAATTGGTCAATAGTGTGTTTTGTACTTACGTGATGAATAGCAATACCACCGGCATCCCTCCATCCTTGAACGTTATCAATTCTATCATCAATTAAGATTGAAGTTGGTGTTGCAAAATCTTTCTTATGTTTCGCACTTCTTAATATTAAATGAACGCCAGGTAATTCTTTGTTAACCCAATCGTGTTTAGCTACTCTCGATTCTTCTTCCTTAGATGGTGCGGATAATAATTTTGGGTTATGTTTTTCAATATATTTCCATAGTCTTTTACCGTCAGTCATCCAATCAAGATTTATCCAAAAATCATAACCAGCCTTATTAATTGGGTCCCAAAAATCAGTATCGTTTCTGTGTTCTCCAGTTAAATCTTCTCCAGTTAATTCTTTATATCCTTTATTGAAGTCAACTAAGACCCCATCCATGTCACAGTATATTTTATATTTACTCATCTTTGTTTATATGTTTGTCCGTAAAATTCGTAATTTTTATTAACCGATATTAAATCACCTTCTCTTATAGCATCTTCTTCAGTTGGGTATATTGCATCAACGGGACACTCAGGGACACATGCACCACAATCAATACATACATCGGGGTCAATGAATAATTGTTTACCTTTTTTTTCGTCTTCATCCATTAATAGGATTTCTCTTCCCAACCCATCAATGATAATCGGTCCATTGATACAATCAACAGGACAAACTTTGGCACATGCGGTATCGCAAACGGACACACATTTATTCCCAATAATGTAACTCATATATTCTAATTATTTTAACAAAGATAAGTGATATATCATAAAAAAACCTCACATTTGTAAGGTTTTTTTTATTTAATTTTTAAATGATTGAACAACTTCATCTTGTCCGTTCGAGTTTGTTTTGTATAGTATGTAACCACCGTCATCGGTTAAACCCAATTTAAGGGGTATTTTACCCTCACCAGGTTGTGTAAATTCGTTTCCGTTATCCATTTCATCTTCTGAAACTTCAACCTCCTCATGAGCAATACTGTCAGAATTATCACCTAACGATTGTTCGTTTACAATGTTAGAGACTATTTTTTCAATATCAGATTGTTTTATTTTAATTATGGACATATTCTTTTATATATAAATACTTATAAAGACAAAAAAGTTGGTAGTTCTAAGTCCTTTTCAGACACTCTTGGTTTTCCGGTATTTTTCCAATCAATCTTAAGTGTTGGGTCATTATAAATTATTCCCCCTTCTGATTCCTTATTATATTCGTTATCCACTTTATATTGAAAAGTAGCTTCTCCACTTAATACTGAGAATCCGTGTGCCAATCCTCTCGGTACAAATAACCATTTATTTAAACCAAATCCAAGATCAACTTTAACTACATTACCATAGGTTGGGGAATCTTTTCGAATATCAACCGCAACATCTAACACCTGACCTTGGGTACACGTAACCAACTTAGCCTGAGCATGTTCACCTCTTTGAAAATGTAATCCACGAATGGTTGAGTGATGTGACCATGATAAGTTATCTTGTATGAAATTCACTTCATAACCTAACTTGTTATTAAATTCGTCTTTATTGAATGGTACCGCAAAGAAACCACGTTCATCAACATGTGGATTGTATGTGATTATAAAACAACCCTCAATATCGGTTTTAATAAATTTCATGATTTTTAAATAAATGGGTCAAGTTCAAATTCAAAAGAATTAAATGTTTTATATAAGAATTTTCAGGTTTGACAATGGTAGTTTTGACACTTTAGACTTATGACAGGTAATTACGAATCTATATCTAATCATCAGTTCACCAAGCAGATTTGTTAAGTTTTTTTGATTTTAAAGTGAACTATTCTGGATTAACCAAATAGAACAAATTTAAATCACAAAATAATTCCAATCCTCATCCCTTGACCCAAGATTTTAAATTTCTGTGTTATGATTATGAGTATCCAATTCTTCTTGGATATGTTCAATCTGAGCTTCTAAATCTTTTATAATTAAATCTCTTTCGGTTACAGTAATCTCTGAATGTCTAATTACAGATTCACTATTCCCCCATCTACCACCTTCATTATATTTACCGGCAGTACAATCTAAAGATTTTAAATTTTTGATTTGTGATTTCAATTCAGCTAATCTAAATATTTTTTCAAACACAGGTGTGTTGGCCGTGTGAATTCTTGTTTTTAAATCAACCAACTCATCAATAAGTGCCATCCAATTATCTAACGACTTAACCGCAGAATATGGACGAGGATTTCCTTCCTCAACACTATTGTATTTATTCGCCTTCGCAAATTCTTCGTTCATTAATCCCGCCAATTTATTTTTGCGTTTTAATGCTTGTTTGATGTTCATATCGTTTCTTTTTTAAATTTTACTTTTATTGCGTCTTTTTCTAACTGAGTTAATCTTTCTTCCAACCATCGTAATCTATCATTCGTTATGGATAACTCCATCTTAAAAAAAATGACACCGGGTACTACAACAAAAATCACTAATAAAATAACCACAAATAACATCATATAATATAATTTTAAATTTGAACGTAAATTGGTGTCTTCTCTCCCATATAAGCTCCAAGTACATTGAAGTCTAAGTACTCCATTGCATCATCACTCGACATTCCATCATTCTTAATTAAGAGTTCTCTCATTTTAAAAATGTCATATACCAATCTACTTGTGTTTATTTCAATCCCGATTACCGCTTCGTCAAAACCATCAGCCTTTAACAAATCTTCATCACCATAACTGTCAATAATTTCTTCTAAAGTCATATTCAAAATATAAGAAAATATTTTGAAATAAAAAAATTATCCAACAACATTTTTTAATTCATCAACATGATGGTCATCAACTCCAAGTTCGGAACCAATAGGTCTCTTCTTCATGTCGTTTATAACCATTCTTAAATCATATGGTGCAAAGTCAAGATTACCATCCATACCAATATCCATTCTACGACCATTGCCGAACTTTTTATGGTTAGGTAGGTGACAATGACCATGAAGATGAATACGTCCTTTATTTAGTCCATTCCACGAAGAAATTGGGTAATGCATACATTCCAATGTTTCACCTAAGTAATTTATTTGTAAAAACCATTGAGATGATGCAAAATGTCTTTGACAATCCTCTCTATTATTCACAATGTGGTGGTCGTGGTTTCCAAAAATTAAATGAATTTCTTTACATATAATTCTATTACGTAACTCTTCAATATTTTCAAACCCACCAAAAGACCAATCACCAAAATGTATCAACATATCATCCTGACCGACAACCTCATTGATGTTGTTAACTATTGATGCGTTCATCTTATCCAATGTTTCAAATGGGCGTGTTTGTTTATCTGGTACATCACCATTCGGTAATCTCCAATTAGTTATTCCACGACATATGTTTGTGTGTGAATAGTGTGTGTCCGAAGTCACCCATACTTTCCTATCGTTCGGTATCTTTAACATTAATGAAAAAATTTAAAATCTTTTTTATTATTTGGTCTTCTGTTTGGTGGTTCTATTCTTTCGATTGCGGACCTAATTGCTGTTTCTCTTTCTGATTGTGCTTGAGCAATTCGTGATATTGGTGGTGGAGGTGGGATAGTTCTACCAAAACTTGTCATTCGTTGTCTATTAATTTCTGACATCGTTCTAAACCATCCTCTATGTTGATTGTTACTCTCTCGTTCCATTACCCCATAATATTTCTTCTTCTCTTCAACATCCTTTCCTACTATTAA
>OCVQ010002937.1_pt1 | contig 10605 bp, 12 predicted proteins | sample 1539061 | NCBI WGS metagenome assembly OCVQ01 (sample SAMEA3355526, study PRJEB22509) | marine metagenome | biome: marine; feature: river plume; material: water | place: USA | collected 2010-08-08 | depth 0.5 m | reverse complement strand
ACGCCGCCTGCGATTGCTAAATCATAAGCACCCATATTTATGCCACCGGCAATTGTGGTAACTGCAGTTAGCGCGCCAGCACACCAGCGATCAATTGAGTAACCTGGAACTGATTTTGGAATGCCAGCTAAAATTGAAACTGATCTACCGATATTCATACCTTGATCACCAGTTTGAGTTGCAGCTGCAATTGCTACTTCATCAATTTGATCTAACGGAAGATTTGGATTTCGCTCAAGCAGCCCGCGAATGCAGCGAACCATAATGTCATCAGCTCTAGTTTGGGCATATAGGGAACCTGCTTTACCAAATGGGGTGCGAACCGCGTCAACTAAGACCACATTGGTTTTTGCACTTGCAGTTTTACTCATTTTTAACCCCTAGCTAATCCAGTGCTTGGATATAAGGCTAGGTTACCCGCCAGTAGAGTAAATGGGTAGTGGGCGAGTACTTATTTAACTAAAGTTTTGGCAGGAGAAGATTTTGTATACAGGCGAAGCACGATTGCTAGGTAGCTGGCATAGAAGAAGAGTTGCACCCAAGAGGTGTTCACATCAAAGCCAATTGTGCCGGCAAGAATTGTGCCAGCAATTGAATCCTTAGCCATGATGGAGGAGATATCCCAAGCATATGAGCCATCACCTGGAATCCAACCCAGCTCTTGATACTCATGCACGCCATAGGAGAGCACGCCTGCTGCAACAATAATTAAGGCAATTCCAGTGACTGTAAAGAACTTACTTAAATTTAATTTAATTGAACGGTTATAAATCATATAACCCAAGATCACCGCAAGTGCTAGCCCTGCAATCAAGCCAACTGAGGCCGATGAGGTTGCTGCAACTGTTTTAAAATTAGTGTAAACAAATAGCGCGGTCTCAAGTCCTTCACGTGCAACTGCAAAAAAAGCAGCGGCAGCAAGTGCTAATGGACCAGCAGATAATGCGTTATCAACCTTGCCATGTAGCTCATCTCTTAAAGTTCTGGCAGCTCGCTTCATCCAAAAAACCATCCAGGTAACAAGACCTACTGCTAGGAATGAGGTGGTACCGGCAAAGAATTGCTCACCGCGCTCGCTTAACTCAGCTGAGGTAAATGATAAAAATCCACCGAGTGCAAAACTTGCAGCAAGAGCCACACCCACACCGGTCCAAATTGGAACAAGGAGATTGCGTCGACCAGTCTTAACAACATATGCGACCAAGATTCCAACGATTAAGGCAGCCTCTAGCCCCTCACGAAGGGCGATTAAGAAGGTGCTAAGCATGAGATGAGCATATTCCTATGGGGTTGAATTACGCAACTTAAGTGTTGCGTAATTCCAATCACATACTTAGGGGGCTACTGGCGCCTCAGTTTCGGCCTCTGCGATCTCAGCTACCACTAGGGCCTCTGTGGCAGATAGGTGAGGGGCGATAACAGATACCACCTGCTCCACCTGCCAGCTTCTAGCACCCAATCTTGTTAACTCACCTTCAACAAAACTTTCATAATCACTCACATCAGTAGGTGGCTCCTGCCAACAAATACGTTTTACATAATCCGGCGTGATTAAATTTTCAGTAGGAATTTGTAATTGCATTGATAATTCAATTAAGGCAGCCCGGGCATGGGTTAAGCGGGCATAGCCAAGGGGATTCTTCTCTTTCCAAATCTTAATTGGCGGCATTGATTGAGAGGCAACTCGAAGCTCTACCTGCTCATCTAAGGGAGTCTTTAATGATGTAGTTAAAACCTTTAACCAACGACTAAATGGTGGTGCCTCTAACCGAGTTCGCCAACCAATTGTCTTAGCAACCTCTTCTAAATTATCTGGTCTTTTAATTGCCAACTCCACAATTGCTTCATCACCTAAAACTCGACCTGGGGCAAGATCTATCTCCCGAGCTAGCTCATCTCGAGAGAGCCAGAGATCTCGAATTATCGTCATGCTCAATCTATCTCGCACCTTATGCATACCTGAAGTCCGCCGCCATCGATCAGATTTTGGTGAATCGCTAAATTCATAATCCTGGTAATTTTTTATTATCGAAGCAAAATCTTGCTCCGCCCACTTAAGCTTTTTCTGCTCAGATAAGAGCTGTTCAACTTTATCTCTGATATCTAGCAAGATATCAACATCTAAGGCAGCATAAGTAATCCATTCAGCTCTTAATGGCCTAATTGACCAATCAACTGCGGAGTGTTCTTTAGCAAGTTGTAGTTCTAATAAACTTTCTGCCAAAGCACCTAAGCCAACCCTTGGACAACCTGCAATTCTTGCCCCTAATTCAGTATCAAATAATTGCTTTGGCCTAAGCCCTACCTCAATTAAACAAGGAAGATCTTGGGTACTGGCATGAATTACCCATTCAACTGAATCAAACTCAGTATTAAATCTCTGCCAAAGTTTTGAATCCTTTAACGGAATTGGGTCAATTAAATGCAGACCGCCACCTTTGCGATAAATCTGAATTAAATATGCTCGCTGGCTATATCGATAACCAGACGCGCGTTCGGCATCAATTGCAATTGGCCCCTCACCTTTTAAAAGTGAGGTGATTACTTTTTCATAATCATTTTCAGTGGCAACAATTTCTGGTGTGCCATGGCGAGGTGAGAGCAAAGGGGTAAGCATGAATTACTTTATTCTAGTTGCTACGAGAGATTGAACTAACTCCCTGCGGAATTGGCTCAAGACCTGCTGTAATTGCCAATAGCTCAAGCCAGGCATTTACATGTTCGGCTAAGTTTTCTTCATTAGTTGGTGTCCAAGAGGCACGAATTTCAATTTCAGAATCTTCATCTCGCTCAACTAATTCACCAAAGGATGCACTTGCAACTCTAGTTACTGTGCCACTTGGATTTATAAACTCACAATTATTCTTCTTGAGTGATTCAAGCAACCATGCCCAACCAATTTCTGGCAGTAGTGGATCAGATGCCATCTCTAAATCAATTGCAGCTCGAGCAAAAGTTACGCATCGCCATTGACCACCCCAACCTTCTTGGCCAGCTGGATCATGAAGTAATACAAATCTGCCAGTTGCTGCATCCTCTAAAACATCAGCAGTCATTGCTAATGCATGGGGTGCTAGTTTTTGTGGGGCCGGAACTGATTCAAGCAAAATTTCACCTCTTGGCTTTAACGCCAAAATTGGTGCAATTACTTGATCAAAAGTTTTTTTCACTGTCTAAGGATAAATTGCCGTTGGGAAAAGTATGTGAAGCCACGAGCGAAGTAGAAAATAAATAAGTTCAAATGCAACCTAGTAGGCTTGGCTAATGGCATCACTTTTGGCAATTCTCTCCTCAATACTGTGGGGCGGTGCTGATTTCTTCGGCGGCAAATTGTCTAAGCGATATCAAGCAATTGCAGTAACTGCCGTTTCACAAGCATTTGGATTATTAATTGGAATAACAATTATTTTAGTTAGCTCATCTTGGATTAAACCAAATCTTTCTTGGGATGGATATTTCTTATCTGGTGTATGCGCAGGTCTACTTGGCTTTCTTGGTTTGATTGCGTTCTACACTGGCCTTGCAACTGGTCGGATGGGTGTAGTTGCACCAATTAGTGCGTTAAGTGTTTTGATTCCATTAACAATCGCTTTTATAAATGGTGAAAAACCAAGCTCAACCCAATTACTTGGTATGAGTATTGCGCTAACTGGCGCAGTATTTGCAAGCGGTCCTGAATTAAAGGGTGGCTTAGCGGTTAAACCAATTGTTCTTGCAGTAATCGCTGCTTTTGGATTTGGTACAGCAATTGCATTCATTGCAAGAGGCTCAGCAAGTAGCGCAATTATGACCATGACAACTATGCGCTTTGCAACCTTCATTGTTGCCTTATTTTTATTTGCCCGCTTTCGCACAACTGGTGGGTTTAAAAAGAAGGATCTTCCAGTTTTAGTGGGAATAGGCGCAGCAGATTTTATTGCTAATTTATTATTAGGAGTTGCAACTACAAAAGGATTAGTTTCACTTGCGGTAGTACTTGGTTCACTTTATCCAATAGTGACGGCATTACTTGCTTTTAAAATTTTGCATGAGAGATTACATAAAATCCAGTATGTAGGAATTGGATTTGCTATTGCAGGAGTTGCAGTTATCTCACTTAGCTAGTTTTTTATAATGGAAGAAATCACAAGGAGTTATATTCTCACGGCTGACTAATTCAAAACCTTTTGTTAGATCTGTGATGGAGAGTGGATTCTCACCAGTTTTTTCCAGATTTACTGTTAGATAAAGGTTATCTATTAATCCTTGTTCAATCATCTGTTTTAACAGAGTAGGCCCGGCCTCAACTAATAAATTAATGCCAGCACTTTGATCTGGATGAAAACTACTTTTAAGCTCTTCAATCATTTGGGCTGGAGTTAGCGCAAATTGTTTTACCAACTGATTTTTTGGTTGCAACCTAACCTTTGTGTGAGTGAGGATATAAAGGGGAATTGGGGTTCGCTTATATGGCTCACGCCTTGCGGTGTTGCCCCCGATCAAGATCAAATCATTTTTTGATCGAAGCTCATGAAATCTTCGCCGATCCTCATCAGTTGAAAGGCCGATGGATGAGCCAGCTAAGGTGGTTGATCCATCCTTGCCCACTATCAAATTGGCGGTGGTGATCACAGAGCGCATACCCCGCAGGTTACCCAAGTGTCAGTGCTGGCACCTAACCTTTTGCCATGATCATCGATTGTGATAGTTGTGTAATGCGCCAGATCGCCTGTGGCGATTGTGTTGTATCAGTGCTGCTTGATATCAAGCCAGCTCCTGGTAAAAATGCTGAGTTAAGTAATGCTGATAAAGCTGCAATAAATAATCTCTCTTCCGTTGGATTGGTGCCACCCTTGCGATTTGTGCCAGATTCACCAAACCAAAAACGGGTGAAGAAAATTGGCTAAATCATGAAAAAAGGTTGGAAATCTAGATAATTCTCAGCACATCACGCTTGAGTTGGGTTGAGTTGGCGGTGTGGTGGCGGTTAGCCTTTGAAAATGAGAAGTATGCCTCGGGCATTTTTTGCCCTAGTAATTGGCACAGGAATTCTTTATCCAATTCCGGCTAATGCTGCGCCTAATTTAATTGAAGTGCAGGGCAGAGTTAGAGATTTACAGGAGCAGGCAACTGAGGCGGCTGAAGGTGCGCAAGAGGCCAAGGTGCAATTAGCAAAATTAAAGAAGACTTTAGATACAGTCCAACAACAAGCTAGTCAACAGGGAGCATCTGTTACTGCTCTTAATAAAACAATTGGCGCGATTGCAAATGAGCGTTATAAATCAGGCCCACTTAGCCAATCCTTAGAGTTACTTTTTTCAACCGATCCAGGACTTTATCTATCTGCTGCCGGATCTTTAGAAGCAGTCACTAGACAAAAAACTGCTGATTTAAAGAAGTTTTCAGTAGCAACCCAGCGATTAACTGCGACCTCATTAACTGTTGCAGACAAATTAGCCATGGTTAAGGCGGCCGAGGCCAAGTTCACTAAACAATTGGCACTTGCAAACTCAAAACTTAAAGAAGCTGAAGAGTTACTAGCTAAATTAACCGCTGCTGAACGAGAGCGCTTGGCTAAACTAAATGATGATGAAGAGGATGCTGATCAACAAAAATCTTTAAGTGATGCCGGAAAGTACTCAGGTGTTTCTGGCCGCGGAGGTACTGCAATCAAATACGCATTAGCTCAAATTGGAGATAAATATGTCTTTGGCGCGGATGGCCTTACCTACTGGGATTGCTCTGGGTTAACGATGCGAGCCTTTGGCGCAGCCGGTGTGTCACTGCCGCACTCTTCCAGAGCGCAATATAGATATGGAAAAGCAATCGCTAGGAAAGATTTACAACCAGGGGATTTAGTATTTTTTGGAAAACCAATTTCACATGTGGCAATTTATTTAGGACCAGATCGCATGTTGCATGCCCCAAGATCAGGAAGCCGAGTCAAGATTGCCAATATGAACATGGGAAGAAAACCTTATATTGGAGCACGCCGTTTATAGCAATGAAAAAGTTTTACTAGTCACAAATGACCTAGGACCACGTGCTGGTGGAATTGAAACTTTTGTACTTGGTTTGATTGAGGGGCTACCGAAAAATTCATTGATTATTTACACCTCTTCACAAAAAGGGGATAAAGCATTTGATGCTCAATTGCTAGAAAAATTTGGCGCAGTAGTAATTCGAGATAGAGCAAAGATTTTGCTGCCAACACCACGAATAACCAGCAAGGCAGTGAAAATTCTTAAGCAATCACAGATTAAAAATGTGTGGTTTGGCGCTGCTGCTCCACTTGCCTTAATGGCAGGCAAATTAAGATCAGCCGGAGCTAGCAATATTGTTGCCTTAACTCATGGACATGAGGTTTGGTGGGCAAAAATTCCTGTACTGAAGACTTTGTTAAGAAAAATTATCAAGGATGTTGATCATCTTGGCTATTTAGGTGATTTCACAAAAGGTGAGATTGCCAAGATAAGTGATCAGCCACAAAAGTTTCTACAAATTGCGCCAGGTATTGATACCAACCATTTTGCTCCTAAAAAAGTGAGAGATGATTTGATTGAGAAATATCGTCTAGATGGACGCAGAGTTATTGTCAGTGTTGGCAGATTAGTTCATCGCAAAGGACAAGATGAATTAGTAAAGGCAATGCCAAAAATTTTAGAACAATTTCCAGATGCTATTTTACTTTTTGTGGGTGAAGGTCCAATAAAGCAGATGCTATTTAACTCAGCAAAACAATTAGGAGTTTTACCTAAAGTTTTATTTACTGGCCGTGTTTCCCATCATGATTTACCAGATTACATATGCCTAGGTGAAATCTTTGCCATGCCAGTTCGCTCCCGATTTTCTGGTTTAGAGGTTGAGGGATTAGGAATTGTTTACCTTGAGGCAAGTGCCTGCGGTCTGCCGGTAATTGTTGGCAATTCAGGGGGAGCAGTTGATGCCGTGTTGGATAAAAAAACTGGCTTGTTAGTTGATGGCACAAAGAGTGATCAGATAGCGGATGCAATTTGTGAATTACTGGCCAACCCAGAGCGCGCTAAGCAGATGGGGGCAGATGGGCGAGATTGGGTAATTAAAAATTGGCAGCTAAGTACTTGGTCTGAAAAGTTTAATAAAGTTTTAATTGGTAATTAATTTGTTTTCGATTGCGATACTAACTGCTTGAGCACGATTATTTGCCGCTAATTTTCGATAGATATTAGCAAGATGAGTTTTAATAGTTGCCTCCGTTAGGAATAATAAGGCGCCAATTGCATTTGCGGTAGCCCCGGTAGGAAGTAGGTTTAAAACCTCTAACTCCCTGGGCGTAAGATCAAAATCCTTAGTTGGTGTGATCTGATTTATCGTTCCAGCTTTTAAGAACTTATCTGAGCCGGTTGTAATTGCGTGCAGTATTTCAAGCAAGCTTTCAGTTGGGGCAGATTTTGTAATAAAGGCAATCGCGCCAGCTTCTTTTGCAGATTCAAGAGTTTGATTATCATCTTGCATCGTTAGCACCACAAATTTACTTTTTGAACCTGATTTAATCATTTCTTTTATCAGATCAATTCCGCTGCTAGTTCCAAGATTTATATCGACCAAAACAATTTCAGGCTTATGGGTGTTAATGAGAGCTGAGGCTTGACTTGAGGTGGCAGCTTCTGCAACAACATCATATTTATGTTGGGTTAGCAGATTGGCAAGGCCTGCTCTAATTAATGCGTGATCATCTACTATCAGAATTTCCATTATCTAAATAGGAATTGTGATTATGGTGCCAGATGTGTTTGAAGTTATTTGCATGCTTAATCCAATTAGATTAAGCCGCTCCTTAACACCATCTATGCCATATGAGTTACTTTTCTTGGTAACCCCACCTGAGCCATTATCTTCGATAGTAATTGCCTCTGGTGTTAATTGAATTGAGATTAGTGAACAGCCAGAATGACGCTTTGCATTTAGAACTAACTCTTTAATCGCTCTTAACAACTCAAATTTATGTTCTGCTTTAACGCTTAGTTGGCCATCAATTTCTACCTTGATATTAGATCCTGCAAGTAATGTATCTACTTGCTCAGTTAACTGTTGGTGAAAATCTTTACTCTTATTACTTCTTAATTCATATATTTCATCGCGGACTTGATTAATAATTGAACTTAAGGAGAGGCGTAATTCCCGCAAACTGGCACGATTAGAGTTTCCTAGATTCTCATCCCCAATTACCTGATCCAGGCGATAACCAAAAGCAGCTAACTCTTGGGCCAAACCATCATGAAGCTCTCGCGCTAGCCGAGTTCGTTCAGTATTAGGCGAAGAGTTCATCAATCTCGCGAGCAAATTGCTGCGATACGACATGTCGCTTCACAGAAAGTTTGGCGGTTAAATGACCACCAGCGATTGTGAAGTCAACAGGCAAGATAATAAATTTTCTAATCGATTCCGCTCTACTGACTGCTTTATTGGTTTCATCCACTGCGGTCTGAATAACAGCTTGCAGTGTTGAATCCTTTGCTAAGTCAGCAATGGAAGCACCTTCTTTTTTATTTGCTACTGCCCATGGCTTAATTGCATCTGGATCAATAGTGATCAATGCTGCAATGAATGGTTTATTGTCGCCAACAACCATACATTGGCTAATTAATGGATGTGATCGCAATCTATCTTCTAAGACAGCTGGTGCAACGTTTTTACCACCTGCGGTAACAATTAACTCTTTCTTTCGGCCAACGATGGATAGATAACCTTCTTCATCAATCTTGCCAAGATCTCCTGATTTAAAGTAACCATTGGAGTCAAAGACTTCTTTATTGGCCGCATCATTTTGCCAGTAACCCTGCATAACAATTGGGCCTTTAATTAAAACTTCTCCATCTTCGGCAATTTTAATTGTTGTTCCAGGAATTGGTTTTCCAACGGAGCCAACTCGGTGGGCTGAAGTTAGATTTAATGTTGCACCTGCAGTGGTTTCAGTTAAACCATATCCTTCTAGTACGCGAATACCAGCGCCACGATAGAAATGACCAAGTCGCTCACCAAGAGGAGCACCTCCTGAAATTGCTGCCTCCACACGGCCACCTAAACCAGCGCGAATCTTGGCGTAAACCAATTTATCAAATAAGCCATGTTGTAATTTAAGAAGAGGTGAAATCTTATTTGTATCAAGTGCGCGGCTGTATGCAATTGCAACCTCAGCTGCTTTATGGAAAATCTTTCCTTTACCAGCAGCATCTGCCTTTGCTTCAGCGCCATTGAAGATTTTTTCAAATATGCGTGGCACAGCAAGAACGAAGGTTGGTTTAAAGGAGGCAAGATCTGCCGGTAACTTAGTTAGATCACTGCAATGAGCAAGATGTAAACCAGCGGTGATAGATCCAATCTGCACCATACGACCAAAGACGTGAGCAACTGGTAAAAATAGGAGAGTTGATCCACCTGGCTTTAAGAAGAGATCACTTGCTCCATTAACAACATTTCCGCACTCAGATAAGAAGTTGCCATGGGTTAGTTGAACACCCTTTGGTTTTCCAGTGGTGCCTGAGGTGTAAATCAAAGTAGCTAAGGTTTCTGGCTTTAATTTTTCTCGACGCTTTGTGATCTCATCATCACTAACACCTTTTCCTTCATGGGTTAATGTGGCAAGGGCGTTGTAGGTAATATTCCAAATGTTTTTACATGTTGCTGGCATAACTGGCTGAACTAATTCAGCAAGTGCTGGAGTTTCAACCACAATTGCAACCGCTGCAGAGTCAGTTAAAATCCAATCAACCTGTTCAGCACTTGATGTTTCATAAATTGGGACTGGAACTGCGCCGGCATACCAAATTGCAAAATCTAAAACTGTCCACTCGTAACGAGTTTTTGCCATAATCGCAACGCGATCACCGAAACCAATACCAGCTGCAATAAATCCCTTTGCAACCGCTTTGATTTCCTCTTCATACTCTTTTGCGGTAACTGCCTGCCAACGATCACCCATCGGCCTTGAAACTAGGACTCGCTCTGGCTCAAAGTGAGCCCGCTCAGAAATTAGATTTGTTAAGTTGCCAGCAACTGCGGCTGGAATGATGGCTGGAATAGTTATCTCGTTCATGGCCCCACGCTACTGGCTCACACTTATTTGCGCTAGAACCCACCCGCTTTTTTTGGCAGGCTGGGAATAAATTGATGCTACTTCGGGGTAACCTACCCCCATGTCTAATCCAACCTCTTCAACGGTAAATATCGCCGCTAGCGCAGATGATGTAAGAGCTGTGTTATTTGATATCGCAAATTTTCCAACATGGTCATCATCCTTTAAGTCTGTAACAGTGCTTGCATCCAATGGTGAGGGCAGGCCTACTCAGGCAAAACTCAGCGTTGATGCTGGTGCGTTAAAGGACAAGCCAACTTTAAATTTTGATTGGTCTGCCTACCCAGATCGAGTTGATTACTCACTTGAGGATGCAGATTTATTAACTGATATGAGCGGTGCTTATATTGTTAAAGATAATGGCGATGAAACTGAAGTTACCTTTGAATTAACAGTTGCACTTTCCATGCCCGTGCCAGAGATGATGCGCACTAAAGCGGAAAAAGCCACAATTGATTTGACCTTAAAACAGTTAAAGGAAAAACTGGAAAACTAATTGAGCACCACAATTA
>OCVQ010002935.1_pt1 | contig 10610 bp, 14 predicted proteins | sample 1539061 | NCBI WGS metagenome assembly OCVQ01 (sample SAMEA3355526, study PRJEB22509) | marine metagenome | biome: marine; feature: river plume; material: water | place: USA | collected 2010-08-08 | depth 0.5 m | reverse complement strand
AGTCGTGAGGGGTTCACGGCAATAAAGGGACTCAATCCCAATATGATTTTTAAGAAAGTTCTCTAAACCCATAAGGTTTAATTGGGATGGCAATCTCGAGGAGTAATGAGTATTAAAAGAGTATCTGATGACTTTAGGATTGGTTAATCTAATTGACCGCCGCTGAGGGTTACTACTCAAAAGGTAGTGGAAACAAACGGGAAACAATAATCCGTTTAAAAGATTCTCATTAAGACATGTATTCTCAGTGTTTTATTTTCTTTATTTAATAAAATAAAGTGGTGGAATCGATACGATGTTAAAACCGTACAGACCTAAAAAGATTAGTCAGAAGAAATTCTGACTTTTTTTATGCTCAATATTTATCTTAACATGGAAGGATTAACAAAAATAACGGATATAAATGATGTTTATTTAACAAAGGTTACTGATTATTATAATTCCGAAGATTTTCAATCAAAAAGTTTTTTAAATTATAGTGTTAATTACATCATTTATAATAGAGACCCAAATTTTAAGAAAGTATATAGTTTAGATTCTATTCGTGAAATTAGTTATCAAGTAAAAGACGATTTAAATAACTTTATTGATAGTTTAAAAAAATTATTTAATATTAACATCTTATTTTATTTAGAGTACGCACAAAAGGGTGAGATTAATTTTCACATTGATAGAGGATTAAACAGGTATATTTTACCATTAAATGATGACGTTAAGTTTTATAATTATGAATGTTTACTTGAACAAAAACTACATGAAAAAGGTGAAATCTATAATAAAATGAGAAAAGATTTCCCTGAAAATTTTGATGAGTTTAATGAGTTTTTTTTAAATGATAGTGAATTAAATTCTATTCATAATTTAAAATCTGGTTCAGTCTATTCGATTGGAAATTCCCTCCATACCTTCATTAATGCTTCAAATAAAGTTAGGGTAAATTTAGTTTTTGAAGTAACCCCTTAAGTAATTTGATATTTCACGTTTAATTTCTTATATTTGTTTTATGAGAATAGTCTGCATATCTGACACACATAGTTTACATAAACTAATGAAACATGAGTTACCTAAAGGTGACGTGCTAATCCATGCCGGTGATATTTCCAATAGAGGTGGTGAGGTCGATGTTACAAATTTTATATATTGGTTTCAAAATATTCAAGAGTTTGACACTAAAATATTCATCTCTGGTAATCATGATCATTGTTTTGAGCAAGTTAACAAACCTCACAATAAACGTGATTATGATTGGTTACGTAATTTAATGGTGCCTGAAAATTTAGCACAATCAGATGTGTATTATTTGGAAGATAATTTCATGATAATTGAAAGACCTGAGTTTTCTAGACCAATAAAAATTTATGGATCACCTTGGCAACCTTGGTTTTATGATTGGGCATTTAATTTACCAAGATTGGGAACCGAATTGCAAGAAAAGTGGAATATGATTCCTGAAGATACCGATGTCTTAATTACACACAGTCCGCCTAATGGATATGGTGATTTAGTGAACAACTGGAGACAACCAAATACTCATGTTGGATGTGAATGTTTGATAAGTAGAATTGGTGAAATAAATCCATCACTAAATGTATTTGGTCACATTCACGAAGGTTACGGAGTTCAACATAACGAAAATACTTTATTTGTAAATGCAGCAATCTGCACCGCAAACTACGAACCAATTAATAAACCCATCATTGTTGATTTAACTGAAGTTGATGGTAAAATTATTGCAACATATGTCGAAGAATAATGAAATTGTAAGTGTTGTTATATCAACACGTAAAATAGATGATACTTACGTTAGTCATGTAAAAAAGATGTTTTCACATCCAAAAACACAGATTCTTATTTATGAGAATGACGGTGAGAAATCATTAACTCAAATTTATAATATAGGTTTGAAAGATTCTGAAAACGATATTGTGGTGTTTATGCACGATGATCTTGTTTTAGAAACACCAAATATGACACCTAAGATTGTTAAATTATTTGAAAAACATTCTGAATATGGTATTATAGGTATTGCGGGAACTGATAAATTAACAAGTGGATGTTGGTGGGAGAATAGGGAAAATATGTTTGGTGTTGTTGGTCATATACATGAAGGTAAACGACACGTTAATAAGTATTCTAAGGGGTCATATAACGACGTTCTTAAAAATGTGGTAATAGTGGATGGTTTATTCTTTGTGGTCCATAAGGGACGTATAAAGAAGAATTTTAACGAAGAATTTAGTGGGTTCCATTTTTATGACATTTCCTTCTGTGTTGACAATTTATTAGAAGGAGTTAAAATTGGGTTAACAACCAAATTTGGGGTAACTCACCTTTCAATCGGAATGACAAATAAGAAGTGGGAAAAGAATAAATTGTTCTTTGAGGCATTATTCGATAAATATCTTCCGATTACCTCTTGATAATTTAACCGATTTTGTATATATTTATTATTATAAAAAAACTTTTATGAAAAAAATTATTGATTTGATTAAGAAACTTTTGGGTGGTGGGACCATGGCTGAGAAGGCGGTACAATTACAACAATTAGAAACTGAGGTTGTTAAAGAGGTTGAAGTTGTTAAAGAGAAGGTTGCAGAAGTAAAAGCTAAGGTTAAAAAAGTAAAAGACGCAACTCAAAAGGCTCCAAAGAAAACTACTACTAAGTAATTTTTTTCTTTACATAGATTTATTCAGGGTTAAAATTAGTTTTTTAACCCTTTTTTATCTATTTTTGTTAAATACCATTTGGGGATGCTTGGAATTGATTTCAGGTATCAGGGATAAGTGGCACGTAGTCAGACTTCATCTATGACTTAAATCTACGGTGGAACATTTCAAACGGCAACGTTTACAAAAACATGGAAATTGCAGGTTTACTTGCAACTTCTAACGTAGCAGTAGCCTAAGGCGAAACTACACACGGGTCGATGGACATATAACCTTGGAACAGAAGTCCTTACGGTGTAACACCACCCCAGAGTGTTGGAGCAAACTTGACGGCTCTTGAAAATCCGGTTAGGAACAGTATTGTTGGTTTTCTGATATTAACCTTCTATTTGTCAATTAAGAACTAATTGAATAAACGTGTAGTCATTTATTGTTGAACAGGAAAGACACGGGTTCGAGTCCCGTCATCTCCACCAAAGGTCCTTTTTAAGGACCTTTTTTTATACCTTTAATATGGAAAGTCTATTAACGAACAAAAGAGCCTTTAGAGCTCCTTTGTCGAGATTTAAAACACCTCCTTTTCGTTTATAAGTATTATCGTTTAATGGCGACCAAACCAATCAAACTCTGAATATAAATATCTTGTTTTAGGCAATAGTTGAAGCAATTCTTTTAATTAATGCCAATCCTATTGTACCTCCCATTAAATCCATTGCTTTACCACCACCACCTTCTGAACCCGCAGGTTTGTTTGTTACTTGTGCTGCAACATCAGGTGGTGTGTTTGATGCAATGTATTCACTCATTGCTGGGTTGTTAGCTAATTTCTCTCTAAACCTTTCATCGTTCATAACTTTTTCTTCAAATGTTGTCAATGAAGGTATTCCAAATACGGCCAATAAATTATTAACCACTATAAATTTTCTAAATGAATTTTTTCTATCTAATCTCGACATGTATGGTATGTACCAATTTTTTATAAACCCTTCTGGTTTCATACCATTTTTAACTGCGTATTGTGCAATTCTTTCACCTTGGTAAAATCCCTTAAATCCTGTTCTAAATGTTGATCCAGCAACTTTAGCACCGACACCAGCACTAATTGCACCCACGGGTTTTACTTTAGCGAATATACTACCTAATTCAGCAAGAGCACCCTTCAAACCTAAACCCCAACCTTTATTGACATTTGAAACACTAGCAACAACTTTTCCCGCAGTTGGTGATGTTGCATGTTTTGCCATTTCAGCAGCCTTAGCTGCCATTTGTGGATTTTTGGCAAGATACTCAGTCATTTCAACGCCACCTTTAAGTGCCAAATTACCTCCTTTACTTAATTTTAATAATTTAATAAATGGTTTAGCAATTAAATCACCCACAACAGGGAATAACGCAATACACATCAATGCTGCGTATAAGTTCTGACCTTTTTTTAAATAATAAATAATAAGCGCAAAATCTGCAATCTCACCAATAACTGGAACAAATCCTAATGCCATTAAGGTATTTTCCAATGTAAACCAACCTTCTTCGTTTAATGGTTGTTTATCTTCTAATATTTGTTGTTTTGTATAATATTTTTTTTCCATGATTAATGTATTATTTTACAGAATTTGTTCGATAATATTTGATTAATGTTTGATTCACTCAAAGATTCTGTTAATATGTTTCTGGTGATATTTTTAACCGCATTATCTTTTCCAATATATCCAGCAACAGTTGCTTCAATAATTGCCGCAGCTAATTTTGGCATATATTGTGTACAATATTGTTCATTTTTGAACGGTTTTAAAATTTCGACTGGTGACATGTCTGCAAATATAATTGAAAGTGATTTACTCCACGTTTCATTTACACCCAAAGCACTTACAAAATAATTTATAACATATTCCTTAGCAGCAGACCATAAACCCGATTTAACGTCACCCGACCAATCCTTATTTTTTAAGTCTTCCATTCCACCTAACGCACTGTCGATAATACCTTGTTCGGTTAAACCATTAACAATAGATTCAACCTCTTCAATTTCATAACCCTCTTCAATTAAATTTGATGAGGTGTATAGTATTTGACTGTATAGGGTTTCAACATCTTTAATATCTTTAATATGATTAAAAGATTCTTCAAGACGTTGTTTTCTTGTCTTTTGTAAGTTCTCACTTACAATTTTTTTAATATCTAACTTTATATTATTCATTTTAATTATTGTTTTGCCCAAACGTATTTAACTCCGTAATCCTTATCTTTTTCTTTTATTCTTTGGTAACCCAAAGTTCCAATGTATTGGTCTAATTGTCCTAAAACATCATCACCTAAATCATCTCCTTTATATTTTATTCTACCTCCAGAAGAGAAAATATATGGTAATGTTTTATCATTAAAATTATTTTTTAACCCATTATAAATTGATTCACCTCTATTACCTTGACCCACCGGTTGTATGTTTGGCATTTTTAAATTGTCGGCATTAACTGGTGCGATAGGTGTTTTATTTGTTTTTAAAGGTTCGATAGAACCATCTAATTTTGGAGCTCTAACGTTAGAATTGTCAGTACATGCCGCTTTAATTTTACTATAAATGTCAACTGTAATACCTTTACTCACATCATAACCAGCATCTTCTAATGCCTTTTTAGTTAATGGACCAAAATTACCCGTTTGATATCTTCCTTCCATTCCTAAACATGTCTGTATCTCTTTAATTTTTGGTGACTTACATCCAAATTCAAATGTATCTTTTCCTGAACAATCATGATATTTTGATTTTTTAACGGGAGTCGTTACTTTTTCTCCTTCTTTCTTTTGACCATCCCAAATAATATCAATACCACCTAAACCTTTATTACCTCCCGTTGGTGGTGTTTTAGTTGCAGTTGGTACCCCTCCACCTTTTGATAATGCGATGATTTGTGGTTTCATATTTTTTGCCATCACACTTAGATTTGCAACTCCGACACTATTCACGTCAGACACAAAATCAACACCTTCATCTTGTTTATAGAATTCTAAAAATTTTGTAATAGCATCTTGGCCTTGATATGTCTTACCTTTTAATGCTGTTAAAATATTTAAAAGGCTTTTTAAATTATATTCTGCAACATATCCGTCTAAATCATCTACTGCGGTGTCAACATAAGAATCCATTTGTTCGTCTGTTACTTGACTACCTTGTTCATTCAATAAACCACTTAAATTAATTTTTTGTGTTTCAGCAATTACTGCCTTAGTTCCTTTACATTTCCAAGTCCCCATTTTTTTACCCACAACATCCATAACTCTACCGTTATTATAAAATTGTAATCCTCCAGGGAAATCTGCAGGTTTTACAACAACACTACCATCTTTACCCATTTGACCTTCTTTTGATGTTAATAATTCTTGAATACAAGGTGCCCATTTTCCACCAACTGGTGGTTCTTGTACCGGCATATCACTTGGAACGGTGTCCGATAGTTTGTAAATTGCCCACCATAATGCCGCAGCACTTAAACCAATCGCAGCACCCCAAGACAATACTTTTTTCCAATTCCAACCACCTTTAACCCCTGTAATCAATTCATTTAATTTTTGTTTACTAACTTCAACAACCGATTTAGTCTCTGCATTTGTGACGGTTAGTGATGTACCATCCGCATTTGGTTTTACAATTTCACCCTGAGTTGTTGGTGTTAATTCAACCTCCCCACCACCAACTTTTGTCTTTTTAATTTTTTTTGCTGTACTTCTAGCGGTATTAAATGCGGTAGTCTTACCCTTAGTCTCATTTAATAATGCATTAATCGCAGCATCACTATATTTTCTATTTTTTAATTCTATTTTTAAATTATTTGGGGTATATGATGAATATTTTTTTATGAAGGCCGGTGAATTTGCAACCTCTTTAGCCGATAATACAACTAACTCCATTGGAGTATTTGCAGATTTTAAACACCCCGTATAAAATCTACCTAAATCTTTAGCCCGCATACCGTTTTTAACGGCATATAGTAATTCATCTACAGTTTTAATTTTTGTGAAATTAGTTCTGTTTGGACCGGTGAACCCCTCAATGTATTTACCTTCATCACCACTAAATTTTAAAATGTCTTGAAATGTTTTAAACATTGATGGGTTTGCAGTTTTTAAACTTTCAGCATCTTTAAATGTTGCCGCAAGTGTGGACAATGTGTTCCCTTCGTTTATTACCACCTCGTTGTTTTCATTTAAAGTCTTTGAGGAATTAAAAATTGAGACTAAACTAAAATTTTTCATATTTTCTTTTTTTATAAATCGTCTTCACTAAATTCAGGTTTAACATCATTTGATGATAATGAATTTGTGATATCTTCGTAATTTTTTCTTTCTTTATTTTTTATATATGTACCTATCGCTGCGGTTGGAACTAAAATGTTTGCAGCGGCAGATGATGCCTTACCTATTTTACCAGTACCCGCAACTTTAGAAACTAATTTACCTGGTAATGTTAATCCCTTCAAAATTGTTGTAATTGTTGTTATTAACATTTGAATAAATTTACCTAATCCATTCATTATACCTGATAAAAATTTATACATCATAGGTGAATTCTTTTGTAAGTATTTTAAAGCATTTTCCATGTACCCCTTAGCGCTTCCTGCTTTTGATAACATTGTTTCTAATAATTGTTTAAATGCTGGGTTTGATTTAACAGCTTTGGTAACCCCATCCGCGCCTTTACCAAATTTTCTAATCAATCCACCAACCATCGTTTTTGATGTCTTAGCCGCTGCACCTGCAACAACCATACCCATAATGTCAATTCCAAAAAAGAATAATCTCCAAACCATATTTAATTCAGGATCTTCATAGTTACCTGACATAAATTCATATATGTCTAAACCAACAACAACAGCCCAAATAACAAATTGAACTGATTTTCCAACACCTGTTGCAATTAAAATTGCGTCTAATATTAAACCAATGGGATTATAAAGTGCCGACCTAATCTTTCTTGCAACATATAAAGAACCCTTTTTAATTAAATCGATAATACTATTCCAATCACCTTCACTAATTCCTTTGTATAATTTTTTAGCCCCTTCAATTCCGGTATTAACAAAAGATGTTACACCAGTTATTGCGGAAGTCACCGTTTCTTTTCCCCAGTTTACTAAATCATCACCAACCCCCTCATTTAATTGTTCTTTTATTGTGGATTTTAAATGTGTAACATTTCGATTTGATTCAGTTATAATAAATGAATTTAAAGACACCATTACAGATTCTTTAATTTCCTGTGATACGTTTGTTGCGACTTCAAAAGAATGTTTTAAGAAGAATTTAAAATGGTCAAAATTTTCCCAAATATTACCTATCTTAACTTTATTTTCAATATCAATTAAATCGTCAAGAAAAATACAAAATTTCTCATCTGGTGATAACCATTCTGCAATGACAATAGAATCTGTTAACATTGGTCTTTCATAAAGACCTAATATTCTATTTCTTTCAGATTCTGTAATTATTTGTCCTCTTTGGTATACCATGTTTATTTTTACGTATATAAATATCTAAGAATGTTATTTTAATGGATTACCCTTACCTCGTTTAAGGTTTGCTCCGACAACGTCCGCCCATTTTGTTACCCCAACTTGATTACCAGGTCCTCTTGTTACCCCACTTTCCCATTTTCCGACCTCAGGATACCCTTTACCACCCGTTTGTGTTGATGACGTACCTGCAGTTGGTTTTGCAGCCTCAGGGTCCGTTCCAGCCTCTTGTTCATCAATCTCTTGATTACCATCACGTTGTGAGTATATTAACTCTAATTGTTTTTCACTGATAAACATCTTCATATTGTATAAATACAAAAAAAAGTGATATATTTGTATGTATATCATAAAAAATACGTAATTTTGATGAAAACATAAAGACATGAAGAGATTAATCTTTTTTATAATATCATTGACCTTACTTAGCTGTGAGAAATATGATGAAATTAGCAATCCACAATTAAACCTGAATGGTAGATGGGATGTTGTTGATGTTAAAGTTATAATTGACAAAGTTAATTATGGTAGTAGCGTTAAAGTTGTTAATGACGACAAGGCTGCCGTTACCAATTTTTTAGTTCAGGGGGTTAATAGTAATGGTGAATTAATGCTGACACAAGATTATTATGGAACTATTATAAATCGAAGATTTGACGAATCCTCAACAAAATGGGAGTTTGATTATTATAATCTTAGGATAAATGACGATAAGTCTGATGAATGGATGACAATTAACTTTCCTTGTATTTATTGTACTGAAAAAAATATAATTGAAACCGACCACAAAGGTCAAAAGACTCGTTATACGTTTTCAACTGACACATATGGTGCAATGCCGTCAAATAAATTAAAACTAACTAGTCAGGTATTTTATACTAATATCTTAATTAATGGTAATCAATACGAAAAGGCGATAGAATCTCATTTAGAGATTACTTTACACAAATACTAAAGGTCGTAAATGGTGGGGTCTTCCTTGGAGTACATCTTGATGAATTGACCGGCCTTAGCATTTGCCTCATCCTCAATTTCACCCCCAATATCGGGTGGTTTAACCTCTAAACGACCATCTTCGAATTGTTTATGATGAACCAATTCATGTGCTATACTTCTACACACATCAACTAATGCTCTGTTCATCGCACAAACCTTAATTATTTTGTTTTCTTTAGTGTAGTCGTAATTTGCAGTTGTTTTTAATCCCTCTCTATCATTTTGGATTTTAATCGTGGGAATTGTTTTTAATTCTAATTGTTTTTTTACAAATAGAACAAACTTATCTAACACCTTCTTTTTATCTTCAGTTAAAAAACTCATAGTAATAAATATCAAAGACTTAATTCTTCTGGTAAGTCGTTATCTAATAAATACTGTTTAATTAGGTCAATAACAAAATCCTTATCTATTTCGTTCACATCTTCCTCGTCTATAATTTTGGGAGAATAGAACTCAATATCCTCATAATTGAGTTTTAAAACTCGATAATAACTATCTTCATCTTCATCTGTAGAAAATTCGACGTATAACATCCTGTTATCATCGTTATAGTAATATTCAAGTATATTCATTGTGAATAAACATAATTATATTAATAATCTTGATAAATCTAATTATTTTAATGTTTTAGATACAAAATGAGTTATTTTTTCTTATAATTAGTAATATGAATTGGTACGAGATTGAATATTTGTTTCCGACCGCCTTTACAAGGTTTTCTGAAATCATGTTTCCAAATATGGGGGTTTTGAGTATTTCTACTTTAGAAACATATGACACAAAAAAACTATATCATTTTTTTGATAAGGAGGGTGTGTATCTAACCACGGAAATGTATAATCCACAACAATGGGTCTTTACCGTTTCATTACATAACGGAATTGTATTTGGACCAACCCAAGATTCCACAACAACAAGAGAAGAATGTGAGGTTAATGGTTTTTTTCATTGTTTTAAATTATTAGATAAAATAAAAAAGGAGAAAGTATGAGTGGTATTTATGATATGAGTTTACCGATGAATTTTTTATTACAGGCAACAAGAGTTTTAGACCGTAACACCTACGATGAGGATGAATTGTCTATGATAACTAATTTTATGTGTGCTGTTGACAATGAAATTTTAAATGATTATAATAACACATGTACCATACTTTCATATGATAATGACTTACAACTTTATGTTGAAATTTTAGATTCGTTAATTTTGATATTTGAAGAAAGGGAAGAATATGAAATATGTGTCACATTAAAAAACAAAAAAGAAGAATCAATAAAAATAATAGAAAATAAAACAATTTAATTATGAGTATACTTGAAATGTCTGAAGAAGAAAAAAAGAAAATTTCTAATCAACACAAAACAGCAATTAAATCTGATATCGATAAAAAAGAAGATTTAAAAAAAGGATTAAAAACTCCTGAAAAAAAAGATGAAA
>OCVQ010002933.1_pt1 | contig 10617 bp, 9 predicted proteins | sample 1539061 | NCBI WGS metagenome assembly OCVQ01 (sample SAMEA3355526, study PRJEB22509) | marine metagenome | biome: marine; feature: river plume; material: water | place: USA | collected 2010-08-08 | depth 0.5 m | reverse complement strand
TGCTGGTCACCGCCATGTGCGTGATGCTGACCGCTTGCTTAGCGCTGGTTGGCCCCGGTGATTTGTGGTTGGCCGTCTTGCTGGTTATCTTGGCAAACACGGCCTACAGCTGGGGTGAATCCGTGTCTTATGCCTTCCTGCCGGAGATTGCCACACCCGATGCGATAGGAAAGGTCAGCGGTTGGGGCTGGGGGCTGGGTTACGCCGGCGGGATGCTGACGCTGGGTATCTGCCTTGCCTACGTTCTCAGCGCACAAGCCCGCGGTGAGACTGCGGGCGATTTTGTACCCGTCACCATGCTCATCACGGCGGTGATGTACGGCGCGGCGTCGCTGTTCACTTTTACGCTTTTGAAAGAGCGTGCCACCCCACAAGTCGCTCTGGCCCAACCATCCGGCGTGCATGCGTCGCTCCAAAGGCTCAAAGCGACATGGCAGGCCTCGCGCCATTACAAGGACTTCTCGTGGTTGCTGACCAGCGCCTTCTTTTATCAAGGCGGGGTCGCAGTCGCCATCACATTAGCGGCCATTTATGCGCAACAGGTCATCGGCTTCAAGTCGGATGAGGTGATGATTCTGGTGTTTGTGATCAACGCGGCGGCAATGGCTGGTGCCCTGGCCTTTGGTCATTTTCAGGACCGGCTCGGACACCGGTTGACACTCGCTTTAACGTTGGTCGGCTGGGCGGTCACCTGCGTCTGGGCGGGTCTCGCGACAGACAAATCGACGTTTTGGGGCGCCGCTTGGTTGGCCGGCATTTGCATGGGCTCAAGTCAGTCCAGCGGTCGTGCCATGGCGGGACTGCTCGCGCCGAAGCAGCAGCTGGCCGAGTTTTATGGTCTCTGGTCTTTTGCCACACGGTTGGCCGCAATCGCGGGGCCCATGCTGTATGGCACGATCACATGGGCCACCGATGGCGACCAACGCACGGCCATCTTTGCCACCACAGCGCTGTTCGTGCTGGGTTTGCTGTGCTTGATTCCGATGGATATGGCCCGAGGGCGCCGCTCCGCCGAAGGAGCGGGTCACTGACCCGCTCACGTCAGCGGTGCGTGGCTGTTAGGCAGGCACCACCGGGATGGATTTGAACTCACCCGATGCGATGCGTTTTTGCCATTCAGCAGGCCCCGTGTTGTGCACACTCGTGCCGCCGGCGTCGACGGCAACGGTCACAGGCATGTCTTCGATGTCGAACTCGTAGATGGCCTCCATACCCAAGTCTCCGAAGGCGACAACCTTCGACGCCTTGATCGCCTTGGATACCAAGTAGGCCGCACCGCCAACGGCCATCAGGTAGGCGCTCTGGTGCTTTTGAATCGCCTCAATGGCGGCAGGTCCGCGCTCGGCTTTGCCGACCATGGCGATCAAGCCCGTTTGCGCCAACATCATCTCGGTGAACTTATCCATGCGAGTGGACGTTGTGGGGCCCGCGGGACCCACCACCTCGCTGCCGACGGGGTCGACGGGCCCGACGTAGTAAATCACGCGGTTCTTGAAGTCGACGGGCAGTGGCTCGCCCTTTGCCAACATGTCGCTGATCCGCTTGTGAGCGGCATCCCGCCCAGTCAGCATCTTGCCGTTGAGCAGCAAGGTTTGACCGGGCTTCCAGCTGGCCACTTCTTCTTTGGTCAGGGTGTTGAGGTCGACGCGCTTACTCTGTTGCGTGTTGGGGGTCCAATTCACCTTAGGCCATGTGTCCAGGCTGGGGGGGGTGAGGTAAACCGGACCCGCGCCGTCCATCACGAAATGGGCATGACGCGTCGCGGCGCAATTGGGGATCATCGCCACTGGCTTGCTGGCGGCATGCGTGGGGTATTGGCGAATCTTGACGTCAAGCACCGTGGTGAGACCACCCAGCCCTTGCGCGCCGATACCCAGTGCATTGACTTTTTCATACAGCTCTAAGCGCAGTTCCTCCACAGGCGTCAGGGCGCTTCCCGCGCTTGATTTTTCGAGGAGTTGGTACATGTCCAAGTCCTCCATGAGGGCCTCTTTGGCACTCAGCATCGCCTTCTCGGCGGTGCCACCGATACCGATGCCCAACATGCCGGGTGGGCACCAGCCCGCGCCCATCGTTGGAACGGTCTTGAGTACCCAATCGACCAGTGAGTCGCTGGGGTTCAGCATCACCAACTTGGACTTGTTTTCACTGCCACCGCCCTTCGCTGAGACGATCACATCGACGGTGTTGCCGGGCACCATTTGCACGCTGATGACCGCTGGCGTGTTGTCTTTGGTGTTCTTACGGGTAAATTGCGGGTCCGCCACCACGCTGGCGCGCAGAGGGTTACCCGCCATCGCATAGCCTTGGCGGACGCCTTCGTTGATGGCGTCTTCGAGGCCTGCGGAGAAACCCTGAAAGTGCACGTTCATCCCGATCTTCAAGAACACATTAACGATTCCTGTGTCTTGGCAGATCGGACGTTTACCCGTTGCACTCATGTAGCTGTTGGTCAGAATTTGCGCCATCGCATCTTTTGCTGCGGGCGCCTGCTCACGCTCGTAGGCGTTGGCGAGGTGGCTGATGTAATCGGCCGGGTGGTAGTAGCTGATGTACTGCAACGCGGCAGCGATGGATTCAATTAAGTCGGCCTCTTTGATGGCGGTCATTTGCGTCATGGTATTGATCTCGTTTGGGCAGCTTGGAACGTCACAGCCCCCGATTGTAAAACGCCACGTCCCTCCAGCCTGTAAGTGGGTCGTAAGAGCTTGGTAGCACAGTTGCGGCAGACCATTCCGTCGCGTCAGCCGCGTACGTCCCTCACTTTCCAAAGGAGACCGCTTCATGTCAGGTAGCAATTCGTCGATCGAGTCCACACTGGTTGAAAACCGCGTGTTTGAACCCAATGCAAGAGCCAAAGACGGCGCTGCCGTCTCCGGAATGGCCGCTTACGAGGCACTGGTCAACGAGGCCGCCACCGACTTCGAAGGTTTCTGGGCCAAGCGCGCCCGGGAGAATTTGGTTTGGACCAAGCCGTTCAACACCGTGCTCGATGAGTCGAATGCGCCGTTCTATCAATGGTTTGCCGATGGCGAGTTGAACGCATCTGCCAACTGTCTCGACCGTCACATGGGGACGCCGACAGAAAACAAGACAGCCATCATTTTCGAGGCGGATGACGGCGCGGTGACCAAAGTCACCTACAAAGAGCTATTGGGCCGTGTCTCCCAGTTTGCCAACGCGCTCAAGTCACAAGGTGTGAAGTGTGGTGACCGCGTGATCATCTACATGCCAATGACCATCGAGGGTGTTGTCGCCATGCAAGCCTGCGCGCGCATCGGCGCCACCCACTCCGTGGTGTTTGGTGGGTTCTCTGCAAAGGCGTTGCAGGAGCGCATTATTGACGTGGGCGCTTGCGCCGTCGTGACCGCCAACTTCCAGATGCGAGGTGGCAAAGAGTTACCGCTCAAAGGTATCGTGGACGAGGCGTTGTCGTTAGGCGGTTGTGAGGCGGTCAAATCGGTCATCGTTTATCAGCGCACGGCCTCCAGTGTCAATATGGTGGCCGGCCGCGACCACTTCATGCACGACTTGGTGGCCAAAGAGAGCGACGTGTGTGCCCCACAAGTGGTGAACGCTGAGCATCCGCTGTTCGTGCTTTACACCTCGGGTTCAACCGGTAAGCCCAAGGGCGTTCAACACGCAACCGGGGGCTATCTGTTGTGGGCCCGGATGACCATGAATTGGACATTTGACCTGCGGCCCTCTGACGTGTTCTGCCCTCAAATATGATTTGGCTGGATCACGGGTCACACCTACGTGGCTTACGGCCCGCTGGCAGCGGGTGCCACCCAAATCGTATTTGAGGGTGTGCCCACGTTCCCCAACGCCGGTCGCTTCTGGCAAATGATCGAACGTCACAAGTGCACCATTTTTTACACGGCGCCGACCGCGATCCGCTCACTCATCAAAGCGGCTGAGAGCAACGCGTTGGTGCACCCCAACAAGTCAGATCTCTCGAGCCTGCGTCTATTGGGTTCAGTGGGCGAGCCGATTAACCCAGAGGCCTGGATGTGGTACCACCGCCATGTCGGCGGCGAACAGTGCCCAATCGTCGATACGTTCTGGCAAACCGAGACTGGTGGTCACATGATCACGCCCTTACCCGGGGCAACACCTTTGGTGCCCGGATCTTGCACGTTGCCACTGCCCGGCATCATGACGGCGATCGTCGATGAGTTGGGTAACGACCTGCCAAACGGCTCTGGCGGTATGTTGGTTGTCAAACGCCCATGGCCCAGCATGATCCGAAACATTTGGGGAGACTCAGAGCGCTTCAAGAAGAGCTACTTCCCTGCCGAACTGGGTGGGACGATGTACCTTGCCGGCGACGGCGCTGTCCGCAGTGAAGACCGAGGCTATTTCCGCATCACAGGGCGCATCGATGACGTTTTGAACGTGTCGGGTCACCGGATGGGAACAATGGAGATCGAATCTGCATTGGTTGCCAAGACCGATTTGGTCGCGGAGGCGGCCGTTGTTGGGCGTCCGGATGATGTGACTGGCGAGGCAATTGTGGCCTTTGTCGTTCTGAAAGGCGCGCGCCCCGAGGGAGAAGAGGCGCAACGCATTGCCAAAATCCTGCGTGATTGGGTGGGTACCGAGATTGGTCCGATCGCTAAGCCCAAGGAGGTACGTTTCGGGGACAACCTGCCCAAGACCCGTTCCGGAAAGATCATGCGTCGCTTGCTGCGCACTTTGGCGAAAGGTGAAGAGATCACCCAAGACACCAGCACGCTTGAGAACCCGGCGATTCTGGCCCAGTTAGCCAAAGCGCTCTGAAGCCAGCCCGCTGATTTCGGCATAAAAAAAGCCCGCCCTTGTAAAAGGGGCGGGCTTTTTTGCTTGGCGCCTGTGTTACTTCGTCGCCAAGACCCAGTCGGCCAGCTTCTTCGCGTCTTCGGCTGAGACTTGTGGGTTCGCGGGCATCGGGATTGCACCCCAAACACCGGCACCACCCTTCATGATTTTTGTTGCCAATTTGGCAGATGCCTCTTTGTCACCCGCGTACTTGGCGGCGACGTCCTTGTAGGAGGGGCCAACCAATTTTTTGTCAACGGCGTGGCAAGCCATACAGTTTTTCGCTTTTGCCAATGCCATGTCAGCCATGGCGGGCGCGGCTAAAACGGTGGTTGCTGCAATCGCGATCAGGAGTTTTTTCATTTGGTTTCCTTAAAAAATTCAAAGTCGTATTCAACGCCACGTCGTGTGTTCAGCGGCTGGCAACAAGCGCGACTGCAGAGCGTAGAAATCATAATTTACACAGTTTTTGAAACCCCGGTTCACCAAGGGTTTCGTCGAGAAATGGATCAGAAATTGTCGAGAACCGCACCTTTGCTCGCGCTTGAGGCGTTGAAGGCAAATTTGGCCTGCACACCTCGGGTGTAGCGTGGTTCCGGCGCTTTCCACTTGGATCGGCGGGTTGCCAAATCCGCATCGCTGACATGCACGTTGAGCTTCAGCTCAATCGCATCAATCGTGATGGTGTCACCCTCTTCGATCAGTGCGATGTTGCCACCGACGGCAGCCTCTGGCGCGACATGGCCAACGACCATGCCCCAGGTGCCGCCGGAGAACCGACCGTCTGTGATCAAGCCAACAGACTCGCCCAAACCCGCACCAATCAGGGCGCCCGTGGGGGCCAACATCTCGGGCATGCCCGGACCACCTTTGGGGCCCAGATAGCGAAGAACCATCACATCGCCAGCAACGATCTTACCGTCAAGAATGGCTTTGAGCGCCGACTGCTCGTCATCAAACACACGGGCAGGGCCTGTAATGGTTGGGTTTTTGAGACCGGTGATCTTCGCAACGCAGCCCTCGGGGCTGAGGTTACCTTTGAGAATCGCTAGGTGGCCCTGGGCATACATCGGGTTACTAATGGGGCGAATCACGTCTTGGTCCGCGCGTGGCTCGTCTGGGACGTCTGCCAATTGTTCTGCGATCGTCTTGCCCGTGATGGTCATGCAATCGCCATGCAACAAACCGGCTTTCAACAAAATTTTCATAACCTGTGGAATACCGCCAGCCTTGTGCAGGTCAACGGCCAAGTACTTGCCGCTCGGCTTCAAGTCGCACAGGACTGGGGTGACCTTGCGGATGCGCTCGAAGTCGTCCAGTGACCACTCAACGCCCGCTGCGTGCGCAATAGCCAAGAAGTGCAACACGGCATTGGTTGAGCCGCCCGTTGCCATGGTCAAAGCGACAGCGTTCTCGATGGCTTTTTTGGTCACGATATCGCGTGGCTTTAAGTCTTTCTTCACCGCCTCGATCAACACGCGTGCGGATTCAGCCGCCGATCCGACGATTTCATCGTGAGGGCTGGCCATTGTTGAGGAGTAGGGCAGGCTCATGCCCAACGCTTCAAACGAGCTTGACATCGTGTTAGCCGTGTACATGCCGCCGCAAGACCCTGTGCTGGGAATGGCGCGTCGCTCGATTTGTTCCAAATCCTCATCGGACAGGTTGCCTGCTGCGTTTTGACCGACCGCTTCAAAGACGCTCACGATGTTCAGGTCTTGGCCTTTGTAGCTGCCAGGGAGAATGGTGCCGCCGTAGACATAGATTGCAGGCACATTGGCGCGCAACATGCCCATCATGCCGCCAGGCATGTTTTTATCGCAGCCGCCGATAACGACCACACCGTCCATCCATTGGCCTTGCACGCTGGTTTCAACGCAATCGGAGATCACTTCGCGACTGACCAGCGAGTACTTCATACCCTCCGTGCCCATCGCCATACCGTCAGAGATGGTGGGGGTGCCAAACACCTGCGCGTTGCCACCGGCATTCTCGATCGCGTCAATGGCGGCATCGGCCAGACGCTGAATACCCGCGTTACACGGCGTGATTGTGCTGTGGCCGTTGGCCACGCCGATCATGGGTTTCTGGAAGTCCTCCTTCTCATAGCCCATCGCGTAATACATCGAGCGGTTGGGCGCGCGCGATTTACCCTCCGTGATGTTGGCAGAGCGACGGTTGATTTTGAGCGTCTTCGGATCGGTCATGGCGGTTGTTCCGGTTTTGAAAATGAGGAGAAGGAAAAACGATTATTTTAGAGCCACTGCGGCTGCGCGTTGTCGCCTTGCGGATTTAGCCCAAATGGCGGGCAAAATAGGGCCATGCTCACTCATCCCGAAATCGACCCCGTCGCCATTGCCATCGGCCCCGTTGCCGTGCATTGGTATGGCCTGACGTACCTACTGGCCTTTGCCTTGTTTGTTCTTTTGGGGCGCGCCCGCCTGCGTCATGCGCCCTACAACCAGCGTGCGGATGGCCGGGAGTGGCTGCGTGCAGACATTGAGGACATCTTGTTCCTCGGCGTTTTGGGTGTCATTTTGGGGGGGCGCATCGGGTATTGTCTTTTTTACAAACCCGCCTACTACCTCGCCAACCCACTGGAGGTGTTTGCCGTCTGGCAGGGTGGCATGAGTTTTCATGGCGGCTTACTGGGCGTTTTGGTTGCCATGGTTTGGTTTGCCAAAACCCGAAAGGTTCGGTTTTTCACCGTGATGGACCTCATCGCGCCGTGTGTGCCCACGGGGCTGGCTGCTGGTCGGCTCGGTAACTTCATTAACGGCGAACTTTGGGGACGTGTGGCAGATCCCAGCCTTCCTTGGGGAATGGTTTTTCGCGGCGCGGTTGAGCTGCCGCGTCATCCGTCGCAGCTTTACCAGTTGTTACTCGAGGGCCTGTTGCTGTTTGTGATCTTGTGGGTGTTTGCCCGACGCCCTCGCCGAACCGGCGAGGTGTCAGCCCTCTTTTTGATGGGCTACGGCGTATTGCGTTTCATTGCCGAGTACTTCCGTGAGCCCGACGCCCACCTTGGGCTACTCAACCTCGGCCTGAGCATGGGGCAGTGGTTGTGCGTGCCCATGGTGCTTGGGGGTGTGATCCTGATGCGTTGGGCACGCCGATGATCACTCTGAGCACACCGCAGACCGGGGTGGCGCAGGTCACCATCTCCAACCCGTCGCGCATGAACGCCATGACCGTTGCGATGTGGGAGGCGCTGGCCAATGTGTTTGAAACCCTCTCGGTACAGTCGCCCCGCGTGATTGTCCTGACCGGTGACCCGGCCGGCCACGCATTCTGCGCGGGCGGTGATATCCAAGAGTACCCCGACTTCCGCTTTGACGCTGAGCGCTTGGCTCATTTTCATGAGGTGCAAGTGTGGGGCGGTTTGCGCGCCATACTCAATTGCGATGTGCCGGTGATTGCGAAAATCAACGGTACCTGCATGGGCGCGGGCGTAGAGATCGCCTGTTGTGCCGACATTCGGGTATCCACCCAAGACGCGGTTTTTGGCGCACCGATTGCCAAATTGGGGTTTCCGATGGCGCCCAAAGAGGCTGCGTTGGTCGGCGCGGTTGCTGGCGTGTCGGTTGCTCGTAACATGCTGCTCCAAGCCGCGACCTATCGCGCGCCAGCCCTTCAGGCGAGCGGCTTCCTGGCCGCGACACACGATGCCGACGCATTGGATAAGGCCGTGCAGGCACTCATTGAGCGTCAATGCGCGCTGGCACCCGAGGCGGCGCGACGCAATAAACAGTGGTTGCGCGAGAGCCTACCGGCGTCTCTCGGGCTGTCTCGGCCATCACCCGAGAACGCTTACGGTTATGCCGACAGCGCTGAGCATCGCGAGGGCATTGAGGCGTTCATCGCCAAGCGTCCCGCTGACTTTCGGGGTTGCTAGCCAATGGCAGACGTTTCCCTGCTGGTCGCGCCAACGCTCACCGCTTTGACCATGGGATTGTTGGGCGGTCCTCATTGCATCGCGATGTGCAGCGCGGCGTGCGCGGGCGTGGCGCGTGCGAGCTGTGGCGTGGCCGATCCAACGGCACGTCGATTGAATCTCGCCTTGTTGCAGTTTCAACTTGGACGCGTGCTGGGCTACGCCATTTTGGGTGTTATTGCGGCCGGGTCGGTTCAGGCCATGGGGTGGCTGGGCGCGAACACCCCAATCGTGCGTCCCCTTTGGATGAGTTTTCATTTGGCGGCGGCTTTGCTGGGGACTGCGCTGCTTGTACTGGGTCGACAGCCCTACTGGGTTGATGGGTTGTCGCAGCGCGTTTGGCGGTTGGTGAGAGCCCGTATTGGGCGTGTGGGCCTCGGTGCGCCATGGATGGTGGGGGCCGCATGGGCATTCATGCCTTGCGGCTTGCTTTATGCCGCCTTGATGTTGGCGGCGTTACAAAGCGAGGCTTGGCAGGGCGGCATCACCATGGCTATTTTTGCGATTGGGAGCGGTGCCTCGATGACATTTGGTGCGTGGTGGTTATTGCGCATGAATGTCCGTCCGTCGGGCCCGGTTGCCATGCGCGCCGCTGGCGCCGCGCTGTTGGCCCTCTCGGTCTGGGCGATTTACAAGGGTATTACGGCGCCAACGGGTTTGTGGTGCGCTTAGCCGTTGTCGCGAGCAACACGCCCAACAGCGCGATGGCGAAAGCCAAAATTTGCAAAGGTGTCATGGTCTCGTTAAAAAAGAGCACACCAATCGTTGCAGCAGAGATCGGTAGGAAGACAGTAAACACCCCCGCTTGGTGGGCGTGAATGTGCTTCAAACCCGTCATCCAAAGCCACACCGTGATGACGCTCGCCGCCGTTGCGTAAAAGGTCAGCAAACCCCAGCTGGCAAACGTCACGCTGGCGAAGTCAAACTGCCACGCCAAGTACACGCCGAAGGGGGTTGTGAGAACCAATCCCCACACATTGATGGTGGCGGCGATTCGTTTGGGTGACATGTGGGCCGTGAGGTGTTTGCCAATCACGGCGTACGCGGCCTCGCAGCAAACCGCCAAAAAAACCAGCGTGTTGCCCCAAGCCGCATTCGGGTAAGCCATGTCGGTATCAGCGTGTCGATTGTTGGCGTAAAGACCAATTCCAATAAAGGCGCAACCAATGGCAAGCATTGCGCGCGTGGTCAGTCGCTCTCTCAGAAACAGAGCGCTCATGATTGCAACCACAGCAGGGATGGCCGCCATGATGACACCAGCCGATGTGGCACTCGTTTGGCTAACGCCATAGAGCATGCAAATTGAAAATAAAAAATTACCCAGGAATGATTCGAGAAACAGCAGGCCGTGCAGTTGGCTGGATAAGGGTTGTGCGTTTGGCTCGGGCTTCAACCAGTTGGCCATCAACACCGTTGCCGTTCCGAATCTCAACCATGCCAGAAGCATGACCGGAAAGGCGGCGACCAGTGGCTTGGAGAGGGCCACATAGCTCCCAACAAGGGTCATGCTGAGTCCCAAACAGAGGTAGGCGAGCCACGTTTTCATGGGGCATAGCTTACGACATTTCACCCACTGGAATTTTGATTTCTTAATGTGAAATCAGGTTGAAGTGGCTGATGGTGCACCGCCGCAAAATTTCTCATCGTGAGAAAGTAGACATCACATTGTGAAAATTAAACAAAAGATCGTTGTTTTTAAATATGTAAATATTTGTCTTATATAAGACATAAGAATCGAAATCAGTCTTATACAAGACTATAGTTGACCCCATGGCAAAACCAAATTCCTGGCGCCACCCGTTTCAAACAAACCACCCTTGAAGGAGCTTCACCATGGCAAAACTCACACGTGAACAACAAATCGCAGCACTCGAAAAAGACTG
>OCVQ010002921.1_pt1 | contig 10639 bp, 7 predicted proteins | sample 1539061 | NCBI WGS metagenome assembly OCVQ01 (sample SAMEA3355526, study PRJEB22509) | marine metagenome | biome: marine; feature: river plume; material: water | place: USA | collected 2010-08-08 | depth 0.5 m | reverse complement strand
TCACGGCGCGTCATCAACGAGAAAGCGGTACCCCTGACGCAGCGGGTGCGGCAGCCCCGCCGATCGAGCGGCAGGTTTACGAGGGCCAATCTATTTTGGTGCAGGTTTTAAAAGACCCGATTGGCAGTAAAGGCGCTCGCTTAACCGCACAAATCAGCATCGCTGGGCGGCTATTGGTCTACCTGCCACAAGACGATCACATTGGGGTGTCACAAAAAATTCCATTTGAGTTACGACAGAGCCTCAAAACACGTCTGACTGATCTTCGTGGCTCGGAGAAGGGCGGCTTTATTCTGCGTACCAATGCGGAAGATGCATCAGACGACGAGTTGGCCCAAGATATCGCATACCTGCAAAAAATGTGGCAGGAAATACGAGATCGCAGCAAGCGCATGCCCGCTCCGAGCCTATTACACGGCGAGTTGTCACTGGCACAAAGGGTATTGCGTGATTTGAGTACCCACGAAACAACCCACATTCGGGTCGATGCCAAAGGTCAGTTGGCTGAGCTCAAAGCGTTCGCTGAGACCTTCATGCCGGACACCGCGCAGAAGCTGTCGCTTTACACCGGCGAACGTGTTTTGTTTGACTTGTTCAACGTTGATGCAGAGATTGCGTTGGCATTGCAGCGCCGCGTTCCGCTGCGTTCAGGCGGTTACCTCGTCATCGATCAAACGGAAGCGCTGACCACCATCGACGTCAATACGGGCGGATTTGTGGGTGTCAAAAACTTCGAAGAGACGATCTTTAAGACCAACCTCGAGGCTGCTCAGGCGGCGGCGCGACAACTCCGGCTGCGCAACTTGGGTGGCATCATCATTATCGACTTCATTGATATGGCCCAAGAGAGCCATCGTTCCGCGGTCGTGGCGGAGTTGCAAAAGCACCTGCGGCGTGACAGAACCAAAACGATGGTCGGCGAGTTTTCTCCGCTGGGTCTGCTCGAGTTGACGCGCAAGCGCACGCGAGAGTCGCTTGCCCATATCCTCAGTGAGACCTGTCCGACTTGCCAGGGTGGTGGCGCTGTAAAGACAGCGAGGACGGTCTGTTACGAAATCTTGCGTGAATTGCTGACAGAGGCTCGTAACTTCAACCCTGAACAATTCACGGTCGTTGCACACCCCCGAGTGATTGCGATGTTGGAGGACGAAGAGAGCGCCCATTTGAGCGATCTTTGCAGATTCGTCGGCAAACCGGTTGCGCTCCAAGCGGATGCCAGCCTATCGCCCGAGCACTACGACATTGTGCTGCGTTAGGTTGGACTCACGGGCCCCTGCTTTGCCTTCTGGTGCAGCTGGGCGTAGAGACCGTCTGCCTGCAAAAGGTCGGCATGCTTGCCGTCCTCAACCACTGAACCTGCCGCCATCACGATGACGCGGTCAGCGTGCTCGATCGTTGAAAGCCGGTGAGCCACGATCAACGTGGTTCGACCGGCCATTAAACGTGTCATGGCCTCTTGTACGAGGCGCTCAGAGGCGTTGTCCAGTGCCGACGTTGCCTCATCCAGTAACAAAATGGGCGCATCTTTGTAGATGGCGCGGGCAATCGCCAAGCGCTGGCGCTGGCCCCCTGAGAGCTGGGTCGCGTTATGCCCAAGAGGTGTGTCGACCCCTTCGGGTAAGGACTGAACAAGGTCGGTGAGGTTCGCGGCGGCTATGGCATGGTTAATCCGGTTTGCGTCGATCGCTTGACCCAAGGCAATGTTGCCCGCCAGCGTGTCGTTGAGCATGATGACGTCTTGGCTCACCAGTGCGAACTGTTGCCGCAATGCACGCAGGTCCCACGCCTTCACATCCACACCATCAACTTGGACAACGCCATGGGACGCCTCAATAAATCTTGGCAACAGATTAATGAGACTGGTTTTGCCGGCACCAGATGGCCCCACGAGTGCGACCACCTGACCCTGCGTCACCTCAAGGTTCAGTCCAGACAGCGCACGCGTCTCTTTACCCGGGTAAGCCACAGAGACATCTCGCAGGGTTAGGTTGCCGTGCGTCACATCTGGGCTGTGAGTGCCGCTGGATTGCTCGGGCACATCGTCCATGAGCAATAACCCGCGCTCGATCGCCGCGACGCCGCGGGTGATGGGTGTTGCGACGTCGGCAAGGCGCCGAATGGGCGTGACGAGCATCAGCATCGCCGTGACAAAAGCAACGAAGCTACCCACTGTCGCCCCGTCGGTGTTCGACTGCCAAAGTGCGACCACGATGACACCTGAGAGTGCGCATGCCGCCAGCAACTGGGTAATGGGTGTCATGGCAGCTGAGGCAATCGTCGCCCTTAAGGCCAGTCCACGCAGTTGCTGACTGAAACCATTGAAACGGTCGGATTGCTGCGCCTGTGCACCATGTAAACGAATGATTCGGTGCGCTAGGACGTTTTCCTCGACAACATAGGCGAGGGCATCGGTTGCGCGCTGGCTCCGCTTTGTGACCTGATACAGCCGCCGAGAAAGCGTGCGCATGACTGCGGTTAGAGCGGGGAACACGAGCATGACAATCAGCGTCAGCTGCCAATTGAGGTAAAGCAGATAGCCCAATAGCGCCAGCAATGTCAGGCTGTCGCGCAGGAGCCCAAGGACAGCGCCAATGAGTTGCGTTGTGCCATTTTGAACTTCGTAAACAATCGTGTTTGAGAGCGAACTTGCCGTCTCGCGGTAAAACAGTCCGAGCTCTGCGACCGTGAGTCGGGCAAACATCGCGCGTCGCAGGGCCAGCATGGCCCCATTGGCAACATAAGACAGCAGGTATTGCGCGAAAAACACGGCAACGCCGCGAATTGCAAATACAGAGATAACAGCCAGAGGGACCAACCAGAGGTTGAGGTCGGCTTTGCCGAAGCCCGAATCCAGTAACTTCTCCAACAACGCCGGAATCATCGGCTCTGTGGCTGCTGCAACCAAAGTTGCAAGCGTCATCCAAATGAGACCCTGCGTGCCCCCCTTGAAGTACGGCCAAATCCGCGTGAGGCGATCGCGCAGGGGCGGTACTGCTGCGCTTTGCGACGTGTCTGGCGTGGGAAGGCTGGTTTTTTTCAAGTTGACGAAGGCGGTGAAATCGGCCTGTTGGTGCGTTTGGGTTTCTCGGGCGGTACTTTACCCCTTATCCTTTATTATGTAACCTAGCGCGGCAGTTACTGCGACAACTTAAACACCCCAATCCATTTTCGGTAGATCAATTGAATCAAGACATGCGCCAAAAGAAGACACCAACGCCCCCGCTGAGCGGCCGGACTTGTGGACCCACAACTGATGTTGATCGTCGCAGGTTGCTCAAAGGGATGGCTGTCGGTGCAGGCGTGGGGTTTGGGGTGGTGGAACGCGCGGTTGCCCAGTTTCGGGTCGATGTTGCGGGCATTGGTTTGACACAGCGCCCCTTCGCAATCGCGCCGTTCAGAGGGCGCTCGACCCAAGCAACCGCCTTTGATGACATCGTCACCGCGGATCTGGAGCGCAGCGGCTTGTTTCGTGCCGTGCCTGTCGCAAGTGATGCCTTGGACGAGACGGCGCTGCCAGACCTCGCCCCGTGGCGTGCGCGTGGTGTTGACGCCTTGATCACAGGGAGCGTCAACGTCGCCGCCGATGGTCGCATTGATGTGCGCTACCGCCTCTGGGATGTCATCGCGGGAGAGGATTTGGGCGGGGTCAGCGTGCCTGTCAACGCCGGTACGCCCCGATTGGCTGCCCACCAAGTCGCGGACTCAATCTTTGAGAAGCTCACCGGTATACGGGGGGTATTCTCGACACGCATCGCCTACGTGACGCAAAGTGGGAGCCAACACCGTTTATGGGTTGCTGATGCGGACGGGGAGGGCGCACAGCCGGCCCTCACCAGCCCCGAGCCGATCATTTCTCCCGTTTGGTCGCCGGACGGCAGCGAGTTGGCGTATGTCTCGTTTGAGTCACGCAAACCCGTCATTTATGTGCATACCGTTTCGACAGGCAAACGGCGCTTGATGGCGAACTTTAAAGGGTCGAACTCGGCGCCGGCCTGGTCCCCCGATGGTGAGAAAGTTGTTGCCACATTAACGCTATCGGGCAGCTCTCAGATTTATTTGCTGTCAAAAGACGGTACGCCACCAAAGCGCATCACGGGTTCGCGAAGCATTGATACCGAGCCCTGTTTTTCACCGGATGGTCAGCAGCTCTACTTTTCAAGTAATCGCGGCGGCACCCCACAGATATACAAAATGCCGGCCAACGGTGGCTCGGCAACACGAGTGACCTTCCAAGGCAGCTACAACACCTCGCCCGCCTTGAGTGCGGATGGCCGTCTGATGGCATACATCGGCCGGGTGGAATCCGCTTTTCGCGTCCATGTGATGGACCTGGTCTCAGGGGAGGTCCGGGTCCTTACCGATACCGAGGCCGACGAGAGTCCCAGTTTCGCTGCCAATAGCCAGATGCTGATTTACGCGACCCGCCTCAACGGCCGGGACGCACTGATGACCGTTTCAGCCGATGGCAACATCCGCACACGGCTCGCTGGCGCAGTGGGTGATATTCGTGAGCCCGATTGGGGACCCTTTCGGTAGATTAGTTCTAATTCGTTATAACAAGACCCGTTAACAGATCAAATTTGAATGTGACTTCGATCTGCGGTATAGTTGCGAGACCTATTTTTTGAGTACAAAAGGAGCAAAGATGATCACTTTCAAGGCCGGACGCGGTTTAATTTTCGCCGGTATCGTCGGCTTGGCATTGGTGGGCTGTACGAACACGCCGCTCAATGAAAATGCCGCTGGCACGAGCACAGCAGCCTCAGCGAATTCCGCTGCTGCACCGGCTGCTCCCGCAGCACCGGCAGCGAAGGTTGCGCAGGTCGAAGTCAAATCGAGTGCGGCTTCAGTCCTTGCGCCCGCTGAATCGGTTTCCCGCTTGGTCTACTTTGCCTTTGACAGCTATGCGATCAGCGATGAATACGCCCCTGTTGTGGCTGCTCACGCCAACTTCTTGAAGGCGAACAGCACCGCGAGCGTCAGCATCGAAGGCAACACCGACGAATTGGGCAGCCGTGAATACAACATCGCTTTGGGTCAGCAACGCGCCGAGGCGGTTCGCCGTGCATTGATGCTTTTGGGCGTGTCTGAGTCCCAAATCGAAGCGGTGAGCTTCGGGGAAGAAAAGCCAGCGGTACCTGGCGCCGACGCTGAGTCGCGCGCGAAGAATCGCCGTGCGTTCTTCAATTACCGCTAATTGAAAAATCACGAAAGCCCAGCGGCCTTTCCGGTCGTTGGGTTTTTTTTCGCGCTAAGTTTGGTATCCTTTAGCGCGACAGTTACCCGATCAGTTGACAGAGAAGTTTAAATATGCGACGCATTGCCTTGATTTTACTAACGATTCCCTTTCTCACCGCTACGGGCGGGGCGTCAGCGGCCGGCTTGTTCGAGGACACCGAAGCGCGCAAGGCCATCATTGATTTGCGCCAGAAGGTGCAACAGTTGGAGGCGAAGTCCGGTGCATCAAGTACCGAGATGACCCTGAAGAATGACCAACTGAGTCAAAAAATCGATCAATTACCCAATGCGCAAAGCCTGCTTGAGTTGGCGGGACAAAACGATGAGTTACGCGACCAAATGGCCCGCCTGCTCGGACGTCATGAGGAGCTGACGCGTGCATTGGAAATCCTGCGTGAGCGCGTCAACGGGATGGAAGCCCGTTTGTCCAAGCTCGAGCCGACCAATGTGACGCTCGACGGCGAAACATTCGCTGTGTCGCCAAATGAGAAGGCCGCGTACGATCAAGCCATGCAGGCACTGCGTGCCAGTGACTTTCCAAAGGCTGAGAGTTACTTGCGCCAGTTTGACGACCAGTTTCCGCAATCCGGTTATCGGCCAACTGTCCTGTTCTGGCTTGGTAATGCCGCATATGCGACGGGACGCTACCAGGACGCGCTAACCGCTTTTAGCCAATTACTCTTGACCTTTCCCACACACAGCCGCGTCCCAGAGGCGATGCTGGCCTCAGCCAATTGCCAGTTTGAACTGCAGCAAAAAGAAGCAGCTGTCGCGACGCTCTCCGCGCTTGTGGCAGGATACCCCAACACGCAAGCCGCGGAAGCGGCGAAGCAGCGCTTGGATGCGCTGAAGTAAATCTCTTACCACCCTTACCACCCTTACCCCACGCAATCATGGATCTTCAGGACCAATCGGCGCTCACGCAGCTGACTCAGCAGGTGTTGCTCGCAGGCTTTGCCATTACCACGGTGCTCGGCTGGGTGATGCAGCGCAGCCACTTTTGCACAATGGGTGCCGTCAGTGACATCATCAATATGGGGGATTGGACCCGGATGAGGACATGGGTGTTGGCGATCGCCACGGCCACACTTGGGCTATACGGTCTGGCCAGCTTCGGTTGGGTTGATCCGTTGGCCAGCATCTATGCGAGTGGTCGCGTGTTGTGGCTCTCCGCCGTGCTGGGCGGCTTTCTGTTCGGTATCGGCATGGTTTTGGCTTCGGGTTGCAGCAGCAAGACCTTGCTAAGAATTGGTAGCGGCAGTTTGAAGTCAGTGGTCGTATTCATGGTCATGGGACTCTTCGCCTTTATGACGCTTCGCGGCGTGTTTGCGGTGATCAGAGCGTCAACGGTTGACCAGGTCGGGTTCGACATGTCGTCGGCGCTGCTACCCTACATCGTTGGCGATTTTGTGGGGCATGCGTTTCCCCTGATGGTTCTTGCAGCGATCCCAAGTGGACTCATGCTGGTTTGGTGTTTTTGGAGCAGCGATTTCCGCCGCAGTGCCCAATGGGTTTACGGCATTGTCATTGGCTTGGCCGTTGTCGCGATGTGGTTCGTATCAGGTCATCTTGGTTTTCTTGCCGAGCACCCAGAGACGCTGGAGCCAGCCTACTTAGCCACAAACACAGGCCGGATGGAGGCCTTGAGCTTCACCGCGCCGATGGCCTACACCCTCAACTGGTTCATTTATTTCAGTGATGTGCGTAACGTTTTGACGTTAGGCGTTGTGTCTGTATTTGGCTTGATAGCGGGCAGCTTTGTTGCCAGCATTCAGGAAAAAAATTTTCGCTGGGAGGGTTTCTCAAGCACCACTGACACGGCGCTCCACCTCATCGGCGCCGCGCTGATGGGGATCGGTGGCGTCACAGCCTTGGGATGCACGTTTGGACAGGGTTTATCGGGCATCTCAACCCTGAGCCTGACCAGTATGCTTGCGCTTATCGGCATCTTCGCGGGGAGCCTGGTTGGCTTCAAGGCCCAGATGTGGGTGTTGATGCGTGACTGATGACAGCCAGGCGTTCGACCGCCAGTTTGGTGGTGTGGGGCGCCTTTTCGGTGCCTCGGGCGCAGACCGCATATTCAACAGCCATGCGGTCGTTGTCGGTATTGGTGGCGTGGGCTCGTGGTCGGCAGAAGCCTTTGCGCGTTCGGGCGTGTCAACCATCACATTGATCGACCTTGATCACATCGCACCTTCGAATATCAATCGCCAAATTCACGCGACGCAGGAGACTTTTGGCAAGGCCAAAGTCCTGGCGATGCGTGATCGTATTTTGTCAATCAACCCGGCCTGCGATGTGCATGTCATCGAGGAGTTCGTCTCCGAGGCGAACATCTCCGCGTGCCTCGATCCGATCCTTCTAGAGGCGGGCCCCCGACAGATTTGTGTTGTTGATGCTTGTGACCAGGTTCGGGCCAAGGCGGCGTTAGCCGCATGGGCCGTCGCTCATCACGTGATATTTGTAACGGTCGGTGCGGCAGGTGGTAAACGACTGGCACATCGGATCGATTGTGACGATATCGCCTCTGTCACGCATGATCCGCTCATTGCACAAGTTCGGTATCACTTGCGCCGATACCATGGGGGGAAGCGTGCGGGCGCGATGGGCGTGACGGGTATTTTTAGTCGAGAGGCGGTTGCCAAATCACAAACCGTCGGCGCAGCAGAGGGTAACCTCAATTGCCACGGCTATGGCTCTATGGTGGCCGTAACCGCCAGCTTCGGAATGGCCGCCGCAGGTTGGTGTCTGGATCAATTCGCGAAGCAAAAGGTCGATGCTTAAATCTGTAAAAATTTTGGTGGTGCTTGCGAAGATGGTCATTTTGACGGTATACTAGAAGGCTTAGGCGGTAACGAAAAAGTCCCACAAAGACACAGTTTGTTGCCGTTTAGTGGGTCGTTAGCTCAGTTGGTAGAGCAGCGGACTTTTAATCCGTTTGTCGTGGGTTCGACCCCCGCACGACCCACCAAATCAACACCGAAAAGCCCCAGATCCACACGGTCTGGGGCTTTTTTATTGGCAGTAGCAGAGGGCGTCGTCAATCCACCAGCGCGATAACAGCACACAACTGGTATCCAACGCCCCAGACCGATTGAATGATGTTCTCTGCGGCGGGTTCGCCGGAGCCTCTCAACTTTCGCCGCATCCGCGTGATGAGCTCCTCCAGCGCGTGCTTGGTCATGCTCGCTCCTTCAACGTCCGCGAACAAGTCACGAAGGTCCCCAGAGGCGAGGGTGTTTTTCGGGGCTTGCGTGAGCGCGAGTATCAGCGCCTTTTCTTTGGCCGTTAGACGTAACTTTACGCCGTCGTTGGGGGCCTGTAACGAGCGCTCGCGAAGACTGAGTTGCCAAGCATGTTGCTGTTGTCTGTTCTCCAGGCGGTTTGCGAGCCCTTGTAAAACCAGCAGTAGCTCTGTCGGCGCCACTGGTTTTGTGAGGTAAAAGTCCGCACCGCCTTGTCGATACCCAGCGATTTTGTCGGTCATTGCAGATCGCGCGGTCATGATGACGATACCAGCCTCAGGTTGGTTTTTCCTGAGGCGATTCGCAATTTGAATACCACTCTCGCCCGGCAAATTGATATCAATCACAAATAGATTGGCAGGTTCGCGTGTGATCAGATCGTTCAGTGCAGAACCGCTGTTGACCGCTTCCACCACAAAGCCGTAGCTGCTCAAGTGGAGCACAACTTCCTCTCTGAGGAGCGGATCGTCTTCGACAATGATGAGACGCGTGGGATTCATTTCAGTCATGGGATTGTGATCTCAAAATCAATGTGCTCACTGTCAATTCTCGCTTCGATGATCCCGCCGAGTCTCTCGATGGCCGATTTGACCAGTCCCAAGCCAAGCCCCATTCCTGGCTGTCCGCTGGTGGTCGCATGTCGGTAATAGGGCTTAAACAGTTGCGATAGATCGGGGATCGCATTGGGTGATAGCCGATTCCTGACGGTGATACGAATCGCGTCCACAGTTCCAAGCGGCTCAATGGCAACCTCAATCGCTGTCCCCGGTGGGCTGTATTTCTCTGCGTTGACGATCAAGTTCTCGATGGCAACACGGAAAATCGCTTGATTCAGAACACGATACGCCGTCGTAGGTATGCGCAGCTTGAAGCGCTCGGGCTGGTCCGAGTCGTGCGTTATGTCTTGGATTAACTGGCAAATGTCGAGTTGCTCCGTTTCTAGGCGCGTATCGGTGTGGCGCAGTTTATTTGATAACGCAACATGGTCAAGCAGGCCATCAATGCGATTAATGGAGGCCATCAGCCGGCGGAAGCGCTCGTGATCCCCTGCGACATCGCTCAACTTACTTTTTAACGCAGACACAGCAAATCGAATCGTACCCAATGGGTTTTTGATTTCGTGCGTCATCATATCGATGAGCATGCCGCGCTCCTTCGTCGCTTCCTCGTGCTGCTTGGCCTCGGAAATCATCAGCTGTAGTTTCTGGTTTTCTTCAACTTTCAAAAGTTTTTGCCGTGTGTTCTCGTTTATCAAGAACCACAGTAAGAAAAGCGCGACACCCAAACCACTCAGCTTCCGGTCAGCAAGCCCCTGGAACACGGCGCTGTTGTCGCTCTCGACAATCAGGTTGGTGCTACTGATGACACCCCACGAGAGCATGAAGATAAAAATCAGGCAGCCTGTGACCAATACGCGCCGGGTATTCGCTGGTATTGTTCGCGCCGTCAATACCCCGAAAAGTGCGATGGGGGGCAGGCTCATCAATGCGAAAAGATTGGTGGGGATCGCCACATCCGCGTAGCCCATCAAAATCAGAACGGCAGCCATGAGCTGAATGAGCCAAAGCGCCTGTATGAGCCTCTCAAATGCTTTTCTACTTTGGTAGTTACGGACAATCGCGTGTATCAGGAATGCGAAAGCCAACGTTCGACCCATCAGCGCGAGGTGCGTGACGGTAAGCCATGCCTTGGGCGAAAAAAGCGGAAACCATTCGGCTAGCTGTCCGTTGGTCCCCGTTAAGGTTAGGAACACAGTTGACTGTAAAAACAGGAATGCGACGCTTAGCCGACTCTTTTCGCTGGCTGCAAAAAAAAGACCAAAGAGTAACAATCCGGTGGCAATGGTGACAGACACACTGAGGGATGCCAGCCTCGCAGCGGAGTCAGTGCGAAGCACGTTGATATCCAGGACCTCGACTGAGAGGGTCAGTATGGTTGGCGTTTGCACCCTGACATAAATGGGTCCGGATGCTTTGGGGTTAAGTTTGACGCAATGTTGGCCATCCAGACATGGGTTCAGGCTGCGGCGCTTTGCTTGTGCGCCGGCATCCGTGCGACGCCAGCGTCCATCGACCAACTCAAAGAACGTCACATGAGATAGCTGATAGGGGCTGACGCGAATACCTATGTCGGAGGTGCGAGCGGCATCAGCATCC